>Ga0213866_10000125_pt1 | contig 62437 bp, 41 predicted proteins | sample PICome_11_FD_160079 | JGI IMG/M metagenome (GOLD analysis project Ga0213866, IMG submission 160079) | Coastal seawater microbial communities near Pivers Island, North Carolina, United States - PICO284 | ecosystem: Environmental > Aquatic > Marine > Coastal | place: USA: North Carolina...
CACCGCCGCCAGCATTTCTTCCTGCTCCGCCAGCAGCACCTCCAGCACCATTGCCACCTGCTGCAGTTGAGTTATTATTAGCACCATTTCCACCAGCACCAGAATAACCGCCAGCGCCACCGCCGCCTCCGCCAAAATTTGAAGTTCCATTATTAGCATTACCACCAGAACCACCAGAACCACCAGTTCCAGTAATAACAGTTCCTCCAGCACCTCCATTACCTGCTTCAGCACCACCACCACTGCCACCACCTGCAGAGCATAAGGTAGTTCCACCACGACTTAATGAACTATTTCCTCCAGCACCTCCATTTGCTCTCCTTCCACCACCATTACCACCAGTGCCTACAGTGACAGTAAGAGATTCTCCAGGAGTTGTGGTGATATTATTGACATATGCCAAAGCACCTCCACCTCCGCCACCACCGAGTTCGTCATCTTGGTCAGATCCGCCGCCACCGCCACCGCCACCGACACAAACTACAGAAATAGAAGTGACATCATCTGGAACAGTAAAAGTTCCATTTGAAGTAAAGAGTTGCTGACCAGTTGGTAATCCAGACGCAGTTGTAAATTGGGAATCAATACTATCTAAATGAAGTTCTAAATTTGTAGTATCTATAGTACCAAAATTAAGAATTTCATTAATTTCTGTGAGGACAAAAAGATCCCCTGCTGAATCAGTACACATTCTTTGGTTTCCACTCAAAGATGATGTGGTATTTTCGTCAATATCTGTTGCAAATACGATAGATTCTGATGATATATTGAAAGGTCTACTACTGTTATCATCAAACTCATATGCATATAATACCCCAGTATTGGATAAGCGAGCTACAATTGGCATAATAATTAAGGTGCAAAATAACTAAAATCTAAACTATCAGTAGTTTCATTATATGTAATTTCAAATCTTTCTGTAGAAGCTGTACTTTCTACTCTGATTGCTGCGGGCGATCCTGTCGTTCCTTTGATAGTAGCGGTATTGACTACTCTGATATTATTTATGTCCAGTGTTTCAGATGAAGAATTATACCTTAAACCAGAAGCATCTGTTTTTACTGATATTTCACCAGTATCTGTTGTCGCAAAAAGTGGAAAACATGTAGTATCTGTAGATTCATCTGCTGCAATGATATTAGGAACAACATCGCCCCAAATAGGAGCAGTCCCTGTACCTTGAGATGTTAGTACTTGACCCGAAGTTCCATAGTTAGCACCACCAAGACCAATTTCACCACTCTTATTAAATCTAAATCTTTCAGTTCCATTCTCAGTAATTCTGAAGTCAGTTGCGGCAGCTTCTAATTGCAACTCTAGGTAATCTCCAGTTCCATTGTAATTAAACCAAGCGTCATTAGTAGTTCCAAAATTTAGTTGAACATCATCACGCAATAGTACTGACGTAGAGACATCAACAGAAGATACTGATAAAGTTCCATTAGAAGAATTGAATGTTAAATTAGCATTAGTTTTTAATGCTTGTTCTCCTGTAGCGTCAAGCGAAAATGTAAGAAATGTTGTTGTATCAGTAGTTTCATCTGCTAAATTAATTGAAGAAACATCAGAAGCAAAATAAGTTTTAGCATTTGCTGCTGTAATGCTCCTATTAGTTCCATTAGCACCATCATCAATTATGAATAAATCAGCAGCGTTTAATTCTGTGGTTGCAGTACCGCCATCAATATTTAGAGAACTTAATGCTACCTTATCTGCATTATCAATTGTTCCAATATAATCGTCATTAATTGCCGCTCCTTCCCAGGCACCAGTTGTAATTGTTCCTACTGATGTAAGTGATGAATTAACCACATTACTACCAAGAGTATCTGCACTTAAAACTGAAGTATTGTTAATTTTATATACTTTTGTATCTGCTAAATTTAAATTTTCAGAAGACCCTAAATTATCTCCTGTTGCTTCAAACTGGAATGTTTTGTTTCCTTCACCAGATACAATAGTAATACCACCACCATCAGCTGCAGCATCATTTGCAGCACCTGTGCCTAATTCAAGGTTTTTATCATCCACTGTCATCGTGGTTGAATTCACAGTTGTGGTCGTTCCGTCGATTTGGAGATTACCAGCAATTACAACTGTGCCTGTATTCTCTCCAACTGCTGCTGGATCAATTGTTAATATTGCTGGACCACTAATTGTATTATTGGTAATTGTAATTCCACTATCATCAGTTGTAGTAACTAAAGATGTAGATGCTCTAAGAGTTCCAGTTACATCCGAACCAGTTGTTGTAGTAGAAAACTTTAAAGCATTATCGTAATAAAGATCTACTGCTCCATTCGTGGAAAATACTGCCTTATTTTGATCTCCTAATGCATTTGTAATCGAAACCGTTCCATCACTTGCAAAAACTAATCCACCAGTTCCATTATCTTTAACAATACTATTACTTCCATCATGGGAAATCTGTAAATCATTATCGGCACCAAAATTCAATATATCACTATCACCAAGAAATACATTTCCTTGGAATGTAGAATTACCAATAGTAGTTAATACGGTATCGTTTTCGGTATAACCTGCAATACCAATGGTTTGTGTTCTTTTGTCTGTAGAATTATACTGTGGCATTTTAGTTTAGAGTCTCCAAAATTGATACAAGATATTCTAAATTTCCAGGATTTGCTGTTATATCAGTTGATCCTTGAATAACCAAAGAATCACCAGACTGTAAAAATAACTTACCACTAATTACGTTAGTGGCATCTTCTCCTGGAATTGGAAAATTTTCTACAATTGCAGTGTCTGTTGCCTCTCTTCTATGCCATACAGAAATTTTTTCTACTGATGCTCCAATATTTGCAATATTTCCAAGAAGAACTACTCCAGTATATCCTGTTGGTGCAGTATAAACAACTGTTGCTGTAGCTGTAGTAACTCCAGGAATAGTCCTGTAAATGTTTAATTTTAATGCCATGGTATTATGCTCCTAATGCAAGAATGAATGGTGTTACTGTTGCAAATAAACTTTGCGAATATGATGTTCCCGAAATCCTACCAAGTGCCTGGTTGATTTCAACACCATCCCCAATTTTGAAATTACCAGATTCATTAGTGCTGGTATAAACAACTAGACCACCATTTTTACTAATAGTTTCTTTTTCTGGAGTTGGAATACCTCCAGTTTGTGGAAGTGCCGTATTGATATTTACACCAGATCCTATGTATTCGAATGAGTGTGATGACGCAAGCAATCTACTTTGTCTGAAGAAATATGCTGTATCACTAACTGCCAGATTAATAGGAAGTTCATTTGCAAATGTAACATCGTATACATCAGGTGTTGCGGTATTGTTAGTTGATTCTACAATAAAATAAGAAGGTATTAATTCTACAGTTGCTGTTGCTTGAGTTCCTGTAGTTGGTGGAGCAATTGTTACTGATGGAGGAGTAGATCCATAACCTCTACCAGAAGAAACAACATCAACTGCTGTAACCACTCCAGTATTTGAAACAATTGCAACACCAGATGCATCAATACCCCAAGTTTCTGGAGAAGCACCTATAGTTACTGCTGGTGGATTATCTGGGACGTAACCGCTACCTCCGTTAGTAATATTAATTCTGACTACTTCATAATATAAAGTATCAAAATAAACAACTTGACCAGCATAAGGTCTGATAATATCTAAGGTTGCATAACCACTGGCAAGAGAAGTTCCGACATTAACTGAAAACGTGTCCGCATCAATAGTTGTTACTACTAAACTAACTCCAGCTGCAGGATCTCCAGCTCTTGGATATGAGAATGTATCTGTGTAATTATCAGAACTACACTTAAAATTTAAAGATTCTGTTGCTAACAAAACCTGATCATTAGTTTGCAAACCATGTCCAGTGATTGTAAATACCGCTACTCCAGTAGCACCATCATAAGTTACAAGTGTTGGGGTGTATGTAGTTCCTACTACAGGAGATGAATCTGCACTAACCGTAACTTCAACAGAATTTGGATTTGAAGATTGGAAAATATGATTTGCTGGTAGATACGTATGTGTTAGATTATTTGTTCCTACTGTACAAGTAAACTGATTTGCTGATGGAACATCAGTAATTTTGAAAGTATAACCATAATTTCCAGATGGGAACAATTGTGTAATTGGACCATATCCACCAACGTTAACTGTAATAGTGTTTGCAGTAACAGCATCAACAGTGATGTCTATTCCTGCATATGGATCAGTTGCTGCAGGACGTGTTTCTTGAGTTTGATTGTTATCTTGATCGCAAGTAAATGTAAATGAATTGGTTGCTAATTGAATTGTGTCACCAGCAGATAATCCATGATTGGCAATCGTTATAATGAAGACACCTGTAGTCGAATCATAATCTGCTGCAGTAACAGGTCCAATTACAGTAGAGCCACCACCAGTTGTATTTGTAACAGCATTTTCAGTAGCACTGATAAATGTATGATTACCAGAATTACATGACATCAAAACATTTTCAAGTTTTACATCATTACCAACGGCAAACGGATGTGCCCCTGCTGTTGTGATAGTAGCTGTTCCAGCAGTGTTGTTATACTGAACATCCACAATAATTTGTCTAGTTGTGGAAATGTTAATTCTAACTGTAGTATCTGCTGCACTTGCTGCTTGTGCAACTGATCCAGTATACTTAAGAGGACTTACACCATCCGCAATCAATCCATTTAATCCAAATGAAGAGTTGGAGTTTGTGAGATCGCAACCACCACCATCTTCACAAAGAATTGCAGTATCGGTACAGATAGTAAACATAGACACCAATTGTGCATATGCCTCATTACTAATCGTTGCTCCAAATCCGTCAGGATTGAATTGGGTAAATGAATCAACAACCATAGATTTGATATTGCCGATACAATCATTACCATTAATTTTTAGACCAGTACTACTTGGAATAAAATTAGTGCAGTTTTGAATATATGGCGATTGATCGATATATGGAGGATCATTAGGATTGAATGCTACAATAGCACCAGTATTCGATGATCCGACAAACGACATATCGGAAATGTAGCATCCATTATTTACATAAAACAAATCACCAGTATTTGCTGGAGTTACTGAAACTTCTCTCAAAGAACTTCCAACAATAGAAGTCTGTTTTGGCATTATAATTGGGTTGTTCTCGGAATAAACACCAGCATATACTCTAACAACAGTTCCTGCTGAAGCATTTTCTACTGCATTTTTAATTGTTAATTTTGAAGTTCCTAGAGTTAATCCATCATTAGCATCATTGCCATCTTTACTAACATAAAGAATATTTGTCTCTGGAGCTGAAGGTGCATATCCCCATGCAACTGTTTGAACACCACCAACGTCTTTGCTTATTAGAGCATAATCTGTGGTGCCAGCACTTCCTGTATTGTCTAAAAGGCTTCCATTAAATCTTATACTTCCTGTAGTATCAATTGTATGATCTGCGGATATAGTTCTATCTAAAGTTGTATGAACATATTGAAGATGATCATCATCAGCAAGACCTGATAAGATTCCGTGATCAGTAATAACTGCTTCTCTACCACCTACCAGATTAATAAAATTTGTAAGTCTTTTATCGTCAAATTCTATAAGTCGTGCTTTTCTTGTGTTAGTATAACTATCACTTACCTGATAAATTAATTTATATAATAATCTCATATCAGAAGTTGGTGTCTGATCTGGATCTGGGAAATTTCCAAAATTATATGTTGCCCAAGATACTCCTTTTGCTTCTGTTAGAGTTGCATACTCATCCTGACCCATGAAAGAAACAATAGGAATATTTGGATCTGATGTTGCAACAATATACATAACACCGTAATAATTATTAGTTATTTCGGTTGTTGACCAAACTCCATCAAGCGTTGATGAATTATAAACCATCCTTCCATTAGTGACATTTTTGAAAGGAAATGTAGTTGCGGTGTCAATAACCCAAGGACCCTCTGTTGGTGGTGTCGTCCCTGTATCTTTACCAGATCTGTAAATTACAGGAATAACTCCTGGATTACTTGTGTTTCCAATATTTTGTTCAAAATTATTTGTTGGAGTTGAAGATGCTACGATAGTTACTTCAAGATCTTCGTTAAAAAATGTTCCTCCAGCCATACCAATTTGAGCATGACTATCTAAAGAACCATCTTGATTTTCGGAATAATAAAGTAGATTAAAACCTTCATATACTGCTGCACCTCTTGTTTTTTGTAAATACTCATGTGTTTGCCAATCCAGCGTAATACCGTGGCGAGTGTCATATACAAAAGGAGCAGCACCAGCAGCACCAGTTAGAGCGTTCCAAAATAATATCGCAACAGGGGTTTCATCTTTCCACGAAAACTCCGCCGTTGCTGAAGCTTTATTCTGAAGAACTCCATTTTGATCAAAATAGACATAATAAAGTCCTGTAGTATTTGGAATTTCAGTAGTTTGTGCTGAAGTAAATGCAAACCTAATTCCCTTACACCAGACATCAAATCTTGTCGTTACTGGTGCAATAGTAAATACTCTATTCGTGTTATTAAAAGATATGGTGCTTTGAGTTCTATCTTGATGCCCGTTGGGTTCTCCAGTTTCTTGAAATGCCGTAACATCTACAATACGCTCTGTGCCGCTCTGGTCTCTTTTCAAAAAGAGTTTACCATCATGCGTATTAATAGCTACTTCGCCCAGATCTATCTGAGTAGTAGTGGGGGCGTTTCCAGATGTTGCTGAACGCCTAAGACGAATCTTTGGTGCTGCCATTTATAGATACCTATCTAGGTTAAAATGATTCACTATCACTATCTGTATTTACAGATTTTTTGCGTGATGGAGACTTTGGTTGATTTTCCAATTCGGAAACTCTTTTAAGAGTTTCTGCGAGAGTATTATCTAATACTCTCATTTGTGCTTTTAATGCCAAAATTTGATTGAGATTATTGAAAAGTTCTTCTTTCATAACCTCAACCAAAGTTCCATAATCTACTTGTATTTCGTTTTTCATAACAAAATAATTATCTTAATCTATTTATCAGAATGATCCACCATCTATTACTACGTTATATAAATGTCTGCCTGCGGTGGCATCGGTTACACTAAATTCAGTGTTTGCTCCAGCAGCAGTTAAGTGACCGATGACAACATCATCAATAAGAGTACCTTCTGTATTAAAATTATCTCCTTCTACACGTCTTGAAGTAGAATCTGAGATTCTCAATGCGCCAACTTGAATTGGTACGAAATCAAGAGGAGTTGGAGTAGTAATGTCAGCACCAACAAATGCTGCTTGGAATGCTATGTTGGTGCTACTTCCAGTTGTTGCACTTGAAGTAAATGCAATTATAAATGGAAATGGATTATTAGTAGCTACACCTCCTTCATCAAAACCAACAAAGATATTTTCTTGACTAGTACCTCTTTGAAGCAAGAATCCAATATCATTTAAATTATTCGCAGTACTACCAACACCATCATTAAGAGTAATTAATGTGTCAGTAATGCTGGTATTTGTCGTTTGAATGTTAGTTATTGTTTGCTGACCAGTAACAGTTAAGTTACCGTTGATAGTAACTGTAGTTTGATTTGTTTCTGCTGCAGAACCAATATTAACAGCAGTTGTGCTGCCAGTATCACCATTAGTAGCAATATTAACTGTTTTAGTATTTCCTGATAGAGTTGCACCAGTTGCAATATTTACTGTGGTTGCATCAGTGCCGTCATTACCAAGATTCAGTGTTGCTGAAAGACCCGCAATATCTACAGTGCCAGTTGAAGTGTCAAAGAGTCCAACAGTATTAGTAGGAGTACCTGGGTCAGCAACAATATTTCCTCCTACAACTGAGAGATCACCACCAATTGTTGCGTTTAACGCAACACCAAGACCACCATCCATCTGGACAGCACCAGTTGCTACACTACCAAGTGTATTGTCATCTGTTCCTAGGAATACAGTTGCTCCAGATGTTGCAGAACCAATATTGATATTTGTTGTGCTATTGACAGCAGCACCAGTACCAACATTTACTGTTTTTGTATTAAGTGCTGCAGTAGGTTCTGTTGCAAAATTAGTAGTAACACTTCCAGTATCAGTAGAACCAGTGCCTGAAAAATAACCAGTGGATGCTACATACTCACCAGTAATTTGAAGACTGGAAATAGTTCCACCACCACTTCCATCTTTGTCTGGATAAAGAACTACATTTTCCTCTGTATAAAAAATCTCAAGTGCTGGAGAACCAGTTTGATTATTATCAGCAACAAATGTTAAAAAATAATCATTAGCAGCTCCAGTATCATCAGGTACTTGTTGAGTTTCTAGTTGTATTGATGCACCTACAGGTACAAATGACAGTTGACTTGAAGTACTATTATATTCTAAGACATACTGATTATTTGCGGATCCAGTCGCTGCATCTGTTGGCCAAATTAATTCATAACTATTATTCAAAGAATTCTGATTTGGTGCTTTAAGCGTTATTGTATTAGTTCCAGTACCACCTTCTTCCCAAATTACTTTACCACCTTGGCTGTCAATCGAGTTAGTCGGGTCTTTATCTACTAAGAAACTATCAACTCTGGCAGTATAAGAAGATCCACCGATGTGAACAAAACTAGATCCACTATCTGCGATATAGAAGTCTCCAGTACCTGTACCTGCCTCGGTATCATTAGTTACAGGACTTAATCCAACATATGTGGGATTGGTATTTGTAAACAGAGGTTCGCCAACTAGAGCTTCCGTAGCAGAACCACTTGCAAAAACCTCTCCAATATCAGTTAAAGTTACTGGATTATTCGTACCTCTACGTAATCTTAAGCGGGGTGCTGCCATTTGCCTTTGTACTCCTTGACTAATTTATTTATAATTTAGAATGAGCCATAATCAATATAATCATCAGCAGGTGCAACTGGCTGACCTAAAGAGCTATCTGCTCTATCAACAACAACAAATGGCGGTACATATTCATGTTTACCTAATGTTTCATTCCATATCAAAACATATCCTTCTTGTCTATTAGAACTATCAATATCATCGAGATCTGCGACAGTTCCTGTTATATCAATTTGCTGTAAGTCAACATCTACTAATCTTTGAGAAGTTGCTCTCGGCAAACCAACTTGAATATTGGAAGAATTGTGTAACGTTACTTGATATTTCATAGAACTGATGGTTTTACTGTTATTATACCTTCTATAACTTTTTCTGTTTTCCCTGAACCATTCTCTATAAAAACAGTATATACATATCGTCCAGGTTTAATATCTTGCGTTTTTGTTACTAAAACACCTCCAGAATTTGGCATTTGTAGTTTTATTAAACCTTCTAATGGTGTAACAATTTGTGGATTTAAACTATATTTAACTGTGGAAGTATAATTTTTTGCCATCTTAGCAGTAACTGTAATCCCAGTAAGATTCAAAAAATTTCCAAAAGCATCCCTTAGATTAAAAGAAACCTCCCAATCTTCTCCATTTTCTATAATTAAATTAATTGGTACTGCAGACATGCAAAAAGAAAACCTCTTCTTATATATTTATAAGAAGAGGTCTTTTTTATTCTGAAAGAATTGCTTCTTGAGAATTTTCTTCCTGATCTTCTAGCAATGATAAAGTTTCTAATCCACCTAAAAGTTTAGTTTTATATTCTTTTGCTTTGAGCAAATTTTCCTCTAGTTCTTTAATTTGTTTTTCAACTGAATCAAGTTGTTCAGTAAAATTTGTTTTTAATGATGATGTATCCATATTTAAATTAATAATAAAACTATAAGTATTTATAGACCCTGATCAAACGCAAATTCACTGGATAGATGTGCAATATCACTAATGAATATTGTATTATTACTATCTAAGAAAACGCCATCATTATCAAAGAACATAATATAATACAAACTAGAATTTAATAAATTTTTATATAAAACAGCATATCCATTTGTCCCAGCTTGAGCACCGTAAACACTATACTGTTTATTATACACAGTGTTTTCAAATCCAATAATTGCTCTTTCATCCAGAACACCTTCTTCATATGGAGCATTATTTAAAACTCCATTTCCATCAACACCCGTATTGTTAGGAACAATTAAACCATTTTGGAGTTCGGAAAGATTAGAATAGAATCTACCGTTATTAATAACAGTAACATTATCAATCTCGCCATTTTCATTTGTGGAAAGGTTTATTCTGGCATCTAAACCAAACTCAGAACTTACTTGACAATTAACAAATGTAGTCAAAGGTTCGTAACCAGATCCTGGGTATATAATTCTTGGCGCAATAAGACCTTCTTCAAATAGTGATAGAGGAGCAGATGTAAAAATTGGACTTCCAAAATTGGGATCTGCTGGATCTGTTATTGTTCCAATTTGTTCTGGGCCAGTTCTAAAGTCTGGTAAAACTAAACCATTGTATTCATAATATGTACATGGTTGACATCCAATAACAATATAATCATTTAACTCATTTGTTTCTACTGGAGCACCAGATTCGTATTTAAAATAAACAAGTCTAGATCCATCCCACGCTAATAAGTTTCCATCCAAAACAGAAGATTTAAATCTGTAAAGTGTAGTATTACCAGCAGTCTCTAAAATTTTAAAAGTTCCGTTATTAATATCATACTGTTCTGGTGTAAGATTAATTGTACTTGGTAATGGTATATTTGATTTGATAAATCTAACAGCAAGAGTTATTTTATCTTGCACCGCAGCAATATAAGTATTAAATCCTCCATATTCTATGGCAGTAATTTCCTCGTCTTCGGAAATTAGATTGAATGATAAATCAATTACAGTTCCATCACCAATTGGGGTAGTAACATTGGCAGTAAATTTAGTGCCCACTAAATCGGTTGAAGCTCCAATTCCAATCCAGTTTGTACTTCCAACGCTAGAAATAATATAATCCTGACCTGCTATTATTTCAGTGACTGGAATAATTTTATCCCTGTATAAATCAACATCGTACCAAACTCTAGCATTTGGAGAGTACCTAATAAATTGTCTATTGGTAACAGTATTAAAACCAGCACACACAAATTGACCATCATTGTAAGTTATTGATTTTACATCAAATTGGGCGGTACTATCTGGGGAAGTAATATCAGAAAAGTTTTCATATTCATAGATTTCAATAAATGGATTTTGATATACTCCTTGGAATAATACTCTATATCCCGCTTCAACAAATTTTCCTAATCCGTAAGCTATTGATGTTGTTTTGATCGGCGTAAAGACATTATTGTAACCTTTAATTCTATCGCTAATCACATTAATGTTTATATTTGCTCCTGTAATATTTGAAAGAACATAGTTTTTATAGAAATTAGTTGAGGAAATTTGATCAAAAATTATTACATAATTATAGTCATCAAATTGAGCATCAATTACAGTATTAGTATTTCCTACTTCGATGCTATTCCACGTAATAGCATCTGCCGATACAGAACTTGGATTTATTGCTGTGTAAAAGACACCATTATCACCTTGAATAAATGTATAAGATCCAATTCTTTTTATAAATTTTATAGTTGTTGCTAAAGGTAAAGTGTAATCTATTCCCGATCCAAGAGCAATATCAGACAATGCTATAGATTTAAATGTTCCGTTATTAAATGATATAAAAAGATTAGATGTTTCTTTATGGAAAGAGAGATATGTTACTTGACTTGTAAATGTTCTATCTAACCAATTCTCTGCATCAAACGACCAATAAATTTTTGATCCAGAGAATGAGAAGAACACTGGTCTATCTAGATATAATCCAGAAGTAATATATTCTACTTTTCCATCAAATATTGGTTGCTGATTGGTAGGAATTTCTGACCAATAAATTGGTCTGTTTTTCGAAATAAAGTTTCTTTGTTTGAAAACAAATCTACCAAGAGTAGTTCCAATAGACTTAGTGAACATTTCTCTGGTCGCTCTGGTCTGGACAGTTTCAATATCAAAAATTGCTCCATCAGTTCCATCGGCTATAATACTAGTATTAACAATTTGCTGTCTTTGGTTATTTTTAAATCCACCAAGTTCAATAGCACCAATTTCAAAATCTCGGGTGGAAAATCCATCACTACTTGCTACGTACATTGCAGTAGCATTAAAACTGCCACCAGTACTAAATAATGATAATATTTCCAATAAAGTATTAGAAATAATATTACCAACATAATATTTTCTGGAACTTGAAACAATGTTGATTGGGTCAAAAGAACTTAGTGAAATAATAAACGATACTGTATCACCAACAGAAATATTTTCCGTTGTTCCCGATTCCAGAGGAACGAGATACTTAAATCTCCTCACATAAAATGTAATAACTCCAGACACAGGACCAGTTAAAGCTTGTGTTAAATATACTACTTTATCAAAGTAGTTGATAGATTTTACTTTTGTTCCTGGTGCTATGCCAGCCCCCTCTACAAAACATTCTTCATCATGAAGATAAGTAACATCACTTAATATAACAAAAGATAAAATATTTCCAACTTCACTAAATGATGATTTAGTCTTTAAATCTTTATTGATAGTGTAAAGATAATTATTAGACGTTATTGTACCTGGGATCAAAGATTTGTAGTTATCAAAAAGAACTGCTTTTTGTGGTCCATAAACTAGTCCTCGAACATTAGGAACTCTTTCATATTCCGTCGTATAATCTTGTGATTTTACGATAACAGTATCTTTTAGTTTAGTTGCTAACTTTAGAGGTGTTGTTAGATTTACCTTAATATATTTTTTCGCAAGATCTATTTGTGTACCAAATGTATTAGTAGCATACACCAATTGAGATTGTGCATTGGATATGATATTTGAAGCATCTGTAATACTCAAGAATGATGATGTAGTTTGAGAAGGTGTTTCATAACTAGTAGTACTTGGTTCTGTTCTACCTGATAATAAAGGAAGATTTGTAATAGAAAATACATTAGGATTGGAATCTACAAGGCTAAAAGAAGCAATAGGACCGTATGGACCATTGATATCTGCTTCTGCTGAAGATAGATTTAGAGATCCAAATAAACCACCCCTAGTAGAATTGCCCTGATATGTAGTTCCAGTGAAATATGCTACATTGTTATAGACTTTTAGTGATTGATTTCTACTAATAGTATCTGTAAGCAAATAATCTTGTGCGGTAGATCCAAATTCTTTTGTTAGAATTATGTTTCCATCTGTATCTAACTGGAAAATAAACAAATCATTTCCAGTTTCTCCACTATAAGTTAAACCATATACTGTAACAGTTCCAGTTGCTTTGTCAATATCCATACCTCCAACAGGATATTCACCTGATCTATTACCATCAAAAACTTTACCCCACTGATAAACACCACTGCTATTTAATTTGTATACTACAGTATACTCGTATCTGTAAGTATTGATGCTGCTGGTTCCGCCATATTCATAAGCAAGCACATAGATATTATCATTATCATCTACTTGCAGAGCAGAAACATATTCGGAATTATTATATGACGTATCAAATTGAGTATATGTTTTTTGCCATATCAAACTATTACTTGAATTATACTTATAAACAGAAGAAAATTGACCGTATATGTTTATAAGAAGAATTTTGTTTCCAGCAGAATCAAATTTTATGTCTCTAATTTGCCACTGATATGAATTACTTCCAATATACTTATTATCGAGAATGGTGGTTAGATTATTATCAACTTTGAAAATTAGGCCGCCTTCATATGAACCAGTCTTACTCATTCCAGTAGAGATTCTGTCACTAATTCCATGCTGACCAGCAAGGAAATTGAAATCGTTATAGTTCCAAACTACTTGATTGTTATCAGTAAAAGTGACATTAATTTCTTTCAGATCAACATTATCCATATAAGTTGACCAATAATAACCACCAGCAAATATACTGAAGTAGTATTCATTGGAGTCAAATGCTTGTATAGTAAATGTATGCTGTGGTGATGCTGGTTTTACATTTGTTTTGGAATAATATATTTGCATTTGAGCAGTTGATGGATTATAGTCCATCCAATAAAATACATTTTGTTTTATGCCAACAAATGGTGCAGTACCAGAAAGAATTGTTGTATTAATTGCTTGCTGTTCATGTGGATTAGACGCTGATCCGCCAGTTGTTTTATAATATCTAACAGTATTACTAGTATCTCTCCAGACATTGCCAGTAAAAACAAATGAAGCATATTCTAAAGAACTGCTTGTATGTCTTTGCATATTGTAATAGTCGCCGTGCTTATCATTTTGCTTTGTCCAACCAATACCAAATACTCCAGATGTGGTATTATTATTTGGGTCGGACATTTCAATATTGAATGAAATGCTAAATGGTCTATTCCATGCATACTTGTTTTCTGTGTAAAAATTATTAGTTTGATAATCACCATTATAAAAACACATTCTCAAGTCTTTACCATTGACTATATTATATCCAGTTCTATATCCGTTATGACCGTCATACAAAGTATGGAGAGCAAATCTCCATCCACTTGTATTTGGAACAGAAGGTAATTTTATACTATAATGATAATTTCCAAATAGATATGATAAACTTGCTATTCTTTCACCTTCAAATGAGAATGCTCCTCCACCTTGCGGACTATTTCCTCCACTGCTATAAACATTATTATTTGTATCTGTTGAAATATGTATTAAATTATTATCGTTTTCATAGAATCTAATTTCATGGAATTTATTTGGAGATCCAAGAGCACCAGTACTACTAGTACTTCCTTCGTAAACTATATGATATACTCTATTTGGTGCTGTTCCTGTAATTCCATATCTAATTCTCTGGCACGAATAATTGGATCTAGTTCCAAAAAATACTTTGTCTTCCGCTGGATATGTGTTTGTAAAATTGCTATTACTTGGATTATATGAACCAAATATAATTGCTCCTTTAGTACTCAAGTATGCTGTATTGTGAAGTCTTCCTTGGAAATTTACATTCCAAGGAAGAGAAATTTCCCAATAACCATTGTAGTTATCTCCCACGGTTGGAGTGGTAGATTGACTCCAATCTGCTGGGAATAAACCAGTAAATCTAGTTGTTCCCGTTATCCAAAGATCTCCATTTGAATCAAACTCAAATCCTCCATATGGTTCTTCTATACCACCAGATGATATTTTCTTATCTGCTAATAAAACACCATTGGTGGTAAATTTCATAATATGAATACTAAAATCTGATCTATTTCTTAGAAGACAGAAAATCTGATCATTGTATATTTTTAGTCCTTCTGGTCTATAACTAAAATTAAAAGGGCTTTGAATTGCTTTTGACCAAATTACTTCTCCAGTAACATCATACTTAGTGACAAATGCTCTGTCTCCAGTAATGCTTGAACCATAATATTCAGTATTCAATACATAAATGTTTCCACTAGAATCTATATCTATACCGCAAGTTGCTTGCTGATAAATTCCATATTGATTAGTGTGTTGGAAATTTGTAATAAAGTTTGACAAAACTTGTTGATCCTCGCCACCATCTGGATATTCAATAGATTCAATTTCGTAATCATTACCTTCAAAAGATAAAATATAATTGCCAGTAGTTTTATTTCCAAATTCATCATACTTTGGTGATAGTCCAGTAAGAGTTTCTGGATCTAAAATTTTATCCGAAAGGTACATAGTTTTACTATATTTTTTGGAAGCAAAAGAAATATACTTTGAGAATAAACATTTTACTGGTTTGATATCAAGACATCCTGATAGAGGAATATATTTAAATCCTTTCCCATTGTTAAATTTATTGGCAGCAGTAATTATACCATCGTTTAGACCCGATAAAATTTCGGAATCGACAATATACATCTTTCTAAATGGCGTTCCTTCATTATTGGAAACAGATGTATTTGTGGTTGGTTTATTAATATAAAAACTTTTGCCATCCTTTAAAAGAGAAACTTTATATCCTGGACCTAATGCGTATGATGTTTGTATTAGAAGTTCATCACCATTTACAAGTTCTGTTATAATAGATCCTGCTTCTAATTCCAATGTAGTGTCATTAATATAAGTACATGTTTTTGTTGAATCTATTTTTTCTGAAAATATTATGTTTTCATTAAATTGTTTTGTTGTAGCATGATTACTACTTAAAGCAATATTAATAAATGGATTATCTACTTCCAATCCTGCCACTTTAATTTGAACTGCTGCTAAAGGATTTGGTGGATATGTATCTGTTACAACAACACGAACATTTGATAATTCATCCATACCATTATAAATAATTGAATTTTCTTTAATGGCATTATATGGACTAAATGATACAATAGATCCAGATGAGTGTGGTTCTTTGATAATACAATCACCAAAATACTTATTAGTTCTATAACCATAGTAAATAATTTCATTATTAATTTTAATATTTCCAAATTGTGGATATGATGGATCAATAGCTTCTGGAACCATAGGAAGAATACCAGTAGTTTCATTAATACTATTAGTAGCACTATAAGTTTCCGTCGAAACTCTTATATAATCAGTCCCATTTTCAGAAACAAACATTTCAAATTTTGATGGGAATATTCCGAGGAAAGTACCGCCCCTCCATAAACTAAATCCATCAACTAAAACTGGATCTTGGAATTCAATAATATAACTTGTTGATCCATTAGCACCATGATTAAAATCATAAATTACTTCGGATTCAGTAATTCCATTAATTAATAAATTTAAAGTAGATTGATTAAATTCATTACTTGTTCCTGGTCCAGAGATAGTAGCGTTTGTATATGGAACTTCTACTCCATCATAATATAATTTTATTTCTGAAAAAGCTGTAAAGGTATAGAAAGGAGTCTGAGTTTCAAATATTACTAATTTATAGAATCTTTTAGGAATGACAGGATTGGCAAGAATTTCAATTTTAGTATCTGAAGAGTTAATTGAAAGCTCAGTTGTCAATCTTGGATATTTGACAGCAATTTTTGTTTGTGGTTTAATAAAGAAAGTATTATATTGATTTACTGGAACAGTAAACGTATATGAATTATTATCAAATTGAACTTCTGTGTATGATACAAGTTCATTTCCAATAACTACTTGCCCAGATGGAGGAACTAAAAATTCATCTAAATTTTCTGGTGCTTGGGTAAAAGTATCTTGTGTTTTAATTTTATTAAATCCCGTAATTTGGAATATTTCTGGTTGATTTCTAGGATTATTGACGTTACTATCTAATATTACTTGTACCGCTAATGAATCAACATTTCTAATAACATCAATAATTGTCCTAAATTCTGGACTAGTTATTCCAGGTCCATATACTCTTTGTCCAAAAACAATTCCACTTGCTGGGTTTGAAAAAGATAATGTGTTTTGAGACGTGGTTGCTTCAAATTCTTGGAATAATTTCTGAGCTACTCTTGCCTTTAAATTATATCCAGAACCAGTTGGGAATGAAATGGAAGTACCATTTTTTTCTGTAGAGATAGAAAGATCCCTAGTAGAGACTGAATTTGCGGCAGTTACATAGTAAACAGTATCCGCATTTAAAATAGTAGATAATTCTGGTGGTATATTAGTAAAATAAATACCATTTCCTACTCCAATACTTAAAGTTGGAAAAATAAGACTGTTGGTGCCACTCTGCAATAAATTAGTGCCGTTTGATTCTTGTATAGTATAAGTTTTTTGGTCCGCAGAAGCAACGTGGAAATATCTTGCTTCTTCATCTTTATCCAAATTCCAGAATACTGAAGGGTCATATTGATCTGGAACATAATAAGTATTTAATTCAACATCTCCTCGATTCCAGGCAGTAGAGAACCAAACTACTTTACCATTATCCTGAGAATATCTAGTGTTTTTATTTAAGTTTGGAATAGGGTCAATTAAATATTCGGTATTGACTGGTGGATCACTAGAAAGATCTTTAATTTTCCTGATGTTTACAATTTCCAAAACGGATGGAATGCCCTTAGCAAAAGTATCATAATTTTCTACAGTTTCTGGTTGCACCAAACTAAGGTTATTTACATAAACATAGTAATACTCTGTTTCTGTTGGGTGATTTTCAAATCCTATAACAGGTGCAGTATAATCACTTCCATCATAGAAAACTATTGTAGTATCGTCTTCGTATGCTGGATTAAAATAATCATTAGTTATTTGAGATACATGTGAAACATTTGCCTGAAGATTACCAATATCAGACTTCTTGAGTTTAAATCTAGCACAGGATTGTCCACCAAATGAGGCTAAGTTATATTCATAGATAATAATATCACGATATACTTGTCTAGGTGTTCTTACTTTTACTTTTACTGGACTGTAGTATCCAGAACCAATTGTAAATGACGCATTACTAATATATGTACTCCAAATGGGATTTGGATTTAAATACACATAAGTTCCAAAAGAGGATTGAAATACTCTAGATATAATAAACTCCTCATCTCCAAATGTTGAAATTTTAACAATACCTCCACTCGTAATTTTATCTCTATTGGTTACAGAACTAGGCACAAAGAAATAAGCATAACTAATTCCATTTGATTGCCCCCATGTAGTAACGGTTATTTTACCAGGATCGAAAATTCTGGGATACTCTGGAGAATATTGTTCCAAAGACCAAATAACAGCACCATCTAATGGCAATCCTGGACCATAAATTGTATCACTAACACCAATACCAGAACTATCATTTAAAACTATAGTTTCTCCATCTGTTATCGGTTCATATAGATATTTTGCCCTAGAAGAAGACACACTTTCGTTTGAGAAAAATTGATCTCTTGATGCTTGAATTAAAAATGTTTCGGTTTGTGACCTTGGAGTGAAATAAGTGTTATCATCATCAGCAATCCCACTGGTGTTATTTCTAGCTGAAATAAATGCTTGATATGCTGCACCATATAAATCTTCGTATGCTCTATTGCCAATGGGATATGGTTCTAGATAATATCTTTGTACTACACTTTGTATATTATAAGAACTATAAAATGCTGTAGTATTTTTATCATATCCACCATTTTGTTTAGAAGTTCCAAATAGAGCAATATATGGTATTCTTCCTCCTATAGTATCTACAAACGAAAATTGTGCAACTCCGCCAACCATGCTTCCTTCTGAAACATTTGGATCAAAAATATTTCCAGCAGATTCTAGATATACAATATTATCGATAAAATCTATTTTAGAAATTTTAGCACCATTTCCATCTCCATTATTATCCAGACCAAACAATCCTGTTATTCTCATAGTCGGGGATAAACCACCAACCTCATTAAATTTAATTGAGTTGTTTACCTGATTTACTGAAATTACTTCTCTTTGATATATTTGATTTATGAAAAAGTTACAAGGACCATATAATGGTACTTGATAACTAAACCTGTTAGATTTATCTGAAACTGGTTTACCTATAGTACAATAACCATCAATGTTAAGGTATTGTGGATCTATTTGTACACTTCCTTGTCTCCAGTAAAATCTAGAAGATGTAGATGGATTAAAAGATCCATCAGAATTAAACACGGTATTAGATTGTTCCGATATATCAAGAACTGGCCTTACAGGATTTACAATATTGCTAGATTCAAATCCAGTATGAGCTACGGGAGTTGTTCCAAATTGTCCTCGAACAACTCCAGTCAATTCATATCTATTTTCGGAAATTTTAGTATACCCTTGAAATTTTATAATTTCATCATCTATTCGTATATAAGGTGTTAGTGAGTATGATGTAGTTGGACCAGTTTGCCAAGTGGAGTCTGTGTTTCCATAAATCCATACTTTTTTCCAATATTTTGTTTTTGTAGTTGTCAAAACAGGTTCCGTAGTTCCAATTCTTTCGTTCCAGGAGATAGCTTGAACATCAGTTTCTAAATTTGCTAATATAATATTCTGAGTAACTCCGCCGCTACTAATATCAGACATCAATTGTGGTAGTGTAACACCACCCAATGGATAAAAATCTGCAAGTATGATTGGAGTTGTAGAATTTTCGCCATCTGTTCCTAAGTAAAAGTTATATGAATAAGGATTAGCTACAGTGAGGCTTTCTGCTCCATCGGCATTAGTACTAACCCCAATACTGCTTCCTAACGAATTAGTAAATATCGAAACTGCAATTCTATCTTTATTCCTTATAGTGCTAATATCTCCACTCAATGAAGAATTATAAGAAAAAAATGAGGTCGCAATAGTAAGGTTAACTGGATATTGAGATATCGGTGATGATGGATTGTAGGTAATAGGATAAGATGCTGCAAACCATCGGTAATTCACAAATGGAATATTTAATGTTATTGATGATGGATAATTAATTTCGTTTATATCTGTATTTGTCCAAAGATATGCTGAGCTACTTCTTCCAATTGTTACATGATCTAAATAATTTGTGCTAGTAGAATTTACATCATCAGCAGTTATATTGGATATAAAGAAATCAAATCCAATAGAAGTATAAACTGCTCTAAATCTTACTTCTAATCCTACATTTGGTATAGTATCAAGAACAAAAGAACTACTTAACCCCTTTAATAAATTTTTATATATAATAGCATACTGTAAAGTGTTATTTTGATCTATGGATAATCTAGATGGATATTTAAAATTTATATAATATTCATAATAAGTAGTTCCTTCTGAACTAATCTTTGTTGCAATTTTGTTATAACCAGTAATTGGTGTAGAATCCCATCGATATTTCAAATCCCCTTCAAAATTTGGATTATAAACCTGAGTATAAAATGAATATTCCTCATTTTTTGGATTTGGAATTAATACAGACAGATCTTGATCTGTCTGTATTTTTATTGATCTGGTATATTTTGAATAAATTGCATCCCCACTAGTTGCCGATACAACATTAACATTTATAGAATTTCTTTCAAGCTGTTTATAATATTCAGCGTTTCTTGTACCAGTTGATGTATTTAATTTAGACCATAAAGAATTGACTCCCCTTTCAAAAGTTATCTCATCTCCAACATTTATTTGTGTTTGTGGAGCGGCTGATAAAAAAACATTATAAAACTCAGAAGAATTTGCATTTTCTTCTATAAAATTTACTACGGAGTTTTGGAAAACCGAACTAACTATATAATCACTCAGTGTCAAACCACTATTATTTAATTCAGATCTTTCTATTGTTATATTATATCCTGTTAACTGAACGCCATTAACATACAGATCATCATCTCCATCTCTTCCTCCAAATTGAGATCCTTTTATTGTAAGATTTTCGCCTTGAGCATATCCAGAACCAGAAGTAACAATAGATACTGAAATTGGTGACATTGATCCAGATGGTTGTTGGTTTCCGTCTTGATCTTCTTCATAATTTAACCCTAAAACAACTCTAAATGTTGCTCCAGTTCCACCAGAAGTGGCTGGTTCATGCTGAACAATATATTCAGTAGGATCATTTTCTCCTAAAATAATTTGAATCTGATCTTGGAGAATTGGGGCTTCACTCTGGCCAGTCTGAACCACCCCAACAACTAGATTACTAAGTACGTGTCTATATCCAGTTATTGCACCACTAACGCCGTCATCTGGCACTAGGAGAACACCGCTTACTAATACGTTAAATTTGTCAATAAAATCTTTTCTAATCCATGTTTGACTAGCATCACCATCACCACCAACAGATCCTAAGTTTCTTCCTAACCAATCTACACTAGGAATAACTTTAGCATCTGTTAAAGTAGCAGTAGCAAATCTATTAAAGTACTGTGCTCCAAGTGAAGTGCTACCTACATTTTCTTCTTCTAAAGCATCATTCAAATCAAGCAAAACAGCTGGGTCGGTAGCCCAGTTTTTAAAATCTGCCATGTTGGCAGAATCATCAGTTTGTATTAAAATATCTGCGGTTGATGGTAGTTTACCAATAGAAGATCTGGTGATCTTTTTTGAAAAAAATGATCTTGATACTACTGCTGACATTTTTTCTTATACGTCAAAGGTGTTTACGTTGTAGAGAATTCTATCCGTTCCGAATATAAAGTAGTTGATGATAAAATCTCCAACTATACCATTTTCTCCTGTATCAGTATTTAGCCAAGCATTCTTAATAGAATACCATCTATTACCACCAGAAGAACCAATTCTTTCCAGTCCTTTTATAACTGTACCTGCTGTGTTAGCAGTGGAAACATAAATGAATCCAGAAACACCCAAATTAGCAGTTAAAACATTTTCACTAAGTCTTCCAATTCTTAGCAATCCTTGATTAGTATCTAATTCGGAAAGACTGGGGGTATAAGTAAAGTTTACTCCGTTCTCTAAATTGTAAACAAAATTTCCTCCCGATAAAGCACCAGCATCATAGTTACCAACATCATCCACATAAATCTGCCATGTTGTTGGAGCGGGAGATCCAGTTAATTTATTGGCATATGCCCATTGAAATAATGCTTGTGGCGTTACAAATACATCGTCAATAGATTGTGCTGCTGGACCCCAGTTTTGAGATGGAGAAACTTTTTTGGAGAAACCATATTTATCCTCGGTTGCAACTGGAAATCTATACAACGTATTTGGTTGTGCCACTTGAGAATCTTTTAGTTCGAGGCTGGCACCATCTCTTATTTTGAGAACGTTAGAAACCTCAATATCAGCAACGGTTACCTTATCGTAAGTAACTGTCTTCGAAGACGCTTCTGCTAATTGAATACGTGCAGATGACTGTAAGATAGTAGAGAATGCCTCTAGGTTTCCAACGCCACTACTAGAAGCAGCAGTAATATATAGATAATCATCTGGGTTTATTAGTCTAGTTTGAGCACTTGTTTTTAATTTAGGTGTATTAACTGTTTCTGATTGACTACCTTTGGTATCAATAATTTGGGCACCAATGAAGAAGTCTCCATTGGAGTTAGTTCCACTAGATCCGTTAAATCCACCGTCAATTTCCTGTGTCTGAGCATTGATAGTTTGCTGCTTGTTAAGAACGATAGTTTGGAATGCAGGGAAACCAGTTGAGTAGTTACCTGGGCCAAATCCAACATATTCCCAGGTATGTCCAGATGCTCTAATATTACTTGGTCTGTGTAGTTTGACTGCAATTGGTGCCAATCCATTTTGATCTTCAAACAATAACATTCTATTACTATATGCAGATCCGTCATTTCTAGTTGTTTCATTTACGACAGTAAAATTATCAAAAAGATCATCATCAATACCAATATCGTTTTGTATATTAGATCCACCAACTTTCTTGTAAGGTTCGTTTGATTTGAAATTAATTCTTTTTAATTTTACACCAATCAATGATCCGTCTCCAGCACTAATTATATTTCCACCTGTTAGTTTTTTAAATGTTATTTGATTAGTTGATGAAGAAGAAATTCTATAAAAAGTGTTTGTATCAATAATAGAAGAAGATCCAGCGGAGCAGAATTTTATAATATCATCAACAGCTAGATTATTAGTTCCGCTAGTTAAAGTTACTGTTGATCCAACATTACTTCCAATTGTATAAAGAGAAACACCAGAATTGATATTAATACCAGATTGTAGATATGTAACAAAAGTTTCTATAGTTTCTGCTGTAGTAGAATATTCCGATCTTCTACTATATCCATCCGCTTGTAAGTTAGAAGCATCTACTGTAACGGTCTTGATTGTTGGTGTGGTGTCATAAACACTGTATGATTTTTTAGGGTTCCATTCTGGTTTATCGAGGTTTATATCTGGGTATAAGAAATATTGATTTTGAGAATATCCAATTGGAAGCTGATCTGTGGAATTTAAAATATTTTTTACATTGGCATCACCAACTGTCAGTAAATAATAACCATCTTGCTGATTATATTGATATTCGATTTGAGTTTCTACGTCATAAATGTAATAACTATTTTCATAATAAGGAGCTTGATCAAGTTCTAATTTTATGACGTATTTTCTTTCAGGCGGTTTTGCTATTTGATTTTTTGGTATTTTGTAAAGAACTCTCCAAGTATGATCTTTTTGTAGACGATTATCTGGTGTCCTCTTAGCATATAAACTTGGGAATGTAGAATTTCCACTAAACTCTCTGGCATCTATTGTATTCAATGCATAATCCGTATTTGAATCATAACGCATTGTAATTCTCTTGAGAAGAGTATTTTCCGTAGTGGAATCAATTGGAGTTGCCCCTCCAAAATCAGCATTTGTTTGAGTTGCGGCAAATGATGCAGCATCTACAAATTCAAAGTAGCTTCCATCTGCAGCTTGTCCCCAATAGAATACATCAGATTCTAAAACAGAATCCATAATGTAAATAACAACATGTCCGTAATATACTGTGCCTTGCGTCTCAGAATACTCCCAACCATAATATTGTCTAGTATCATTTTCTGGAACTGTAAAGATTGTATTATCTGATGTAGTTTGATTTACCTCAGCATCAATGCAAGTTTGACCGTCTTCATTGACAGCTCCTTTTAATCTTAGCCTTGCCTTAAATTCTTTTTGAACTGCAGATCCAATAAAAGTCGGGAATGAAGTGTATACATATTCATCAAAGTCACTTCCCGTTTCGTAAGTTTCTGTGATTGGATCAAATTTAATATTCTTTCCTTTACCTAAAAGATAATTAATACCATCAAGTAATAACCAACGCTTTTCTTGGGGAGTTCCTTTGTTTTCAATGTATTCTGGAACTTCATCTTTACCAAACAATCCATATGGGTTATTTGGATTCTTGACGTAGATTTTACTAATTTTAGGTCTGTTTGCTACTTCAGCATTTTGCCAAGCAGAAAATGTTCTTTGATCGATTTCGCCAATACCAACTGGTTGTGTGTTTATATAATTGATTCCTCGTGGTGGGACTACTCCAATCAACTGTCCAGTTGAATCTTGATTAAACGCATCTCTTTTATATCCAGAACTTAATGTAGCAATATTACCGAAGTTTGAGTTTGAGTTTGTAATAGATACATCAGATCCTGTAGCGGAAATAAAATGATCCGCATAACCAACAGCGAAAACAGATACAACCTGCAGGAAAGAATCGTTACTACACTTAATGTGATAATGTCTCCAACCATCAAGATATGTAGAATCTACTTTAGTATGTCTTTGATCTGCATTTGTAACTACTTTAGTTCTGTCACTATAAGTAGGTTGATTCGTGGGATTATATAGATAAGCTCTGTCATCTCTCTGTAGTGAGATACCAGTGTATTGTGCAAGAACCATTGATTTGAAACCAGTGGCATCATCACCATTTGCATGTAAACCACCCATTCCATATACGGAACGTAGTGAACAGTTAAAGATATATGGAGAAGCGGAACTTACAGTATCAATAGAGGTTGGTGATGTTGCATCACCAACGATTCTGTTTTCTTCAATTCTTCGAGTAAGTTCATCTTCACTGATATCTGGATTAATTTGAGCATTATAAATTCTAACCGACTTTAGATAATACTCATCAAGTTCTTTTGCGTTAGCATACTTGAATGCAACTAGTCTGTGGTGACTACATGGGAAGCATCCAGTATCATCAATACCATTCTGGTTGCTATATGTAACAAGATTTCCAGATGAATTTACATATTGTGGAAGATTAATCGCATCTTTAATTGTAAGTTGCCAGAAATAAGAACCACCCGTTACCCTAAAGATAGCACTTTCTTGGTCTCTATCAAATCCATAAGGAACTCTTCTGATAGTAGAAGTTACACTGTCATTTAGAATATCAACATATAATGAATATGAGGTCCAAATTGATGAAGCAACATCATTACACTGCGGAATAGATGAATCAAAAAGATCTCCAGATGCAAATTTAGATTCTGAGTATGGGGTTTTTATTGAATAAAAAGTTCCTGCTTTAAATGTAAAACCACCATTTGTCGTTTGATTTGTATTAACAGCACTATCTAAAGTAGCAGATGTTGCAGCTCCATTTCCATCATAAACAACATCTAAAATTTGACGACTTCCAATAATTCCTGGACCTTCAACAGTAACGCCAGGAACAATACCTAGTTGTGCAGATGCAAAAGTAATTGTAGTACCACTTGTAGTTGCTTGATCCACAAAAGAACTGTTTCTCATTGCCATGATAGCCATATGAGAAACAATTCTAAGAGTTCTTACGGTATCTAATACTTCATTTGCTCCTTCAATCATTCCTTGATTAAGAACTGCTCCATCGTAATAGAATTTGGCAGTATCATAAATGCTTGAGTTGCCACCCCTCTGGAGATCTGCAACTAATGCATCTATATAATATCCAATATCTCTCTTACACTTCGCTTTGTTATAATCAGCATTTCCAGGAGTAAAATTATCTTGCAACCATCCAAATGCTTCTGACTGAATATAGTCTCTATTGTAAATGATTAAATTCCCTGCATCTTGATATCTATGAGGTGTTGCTGGAGTTGCTGGATCTGGAACATATTTTGGTCTTAGGATCGTTTTTCTTAAATCTAGGCCAATAATAGACGTACCTCTTGGCACTATTATGCCGCCTGAAGGAGGATTTATTTTATGTAAATTTGCAACTAGTTCTTGTTCTGTGTTGTAATTTGCTGCTGTATTGAAGAAACTAGCAAAGTCTGCATCTGTTTCTTGTTTTCCTGGTCTATTATCAATATCATAATCACCAGGATAAACAATAATTGTATAGTATTCAAATGCGTCAACACCAACTTCTTCTGCGATACCAGTACCAGTAGGTGCAATTGAATTCGCAGTAAATATAGTACCAGGATTATTATTTGTAGCACCAATAGTGGTCCAATTCGTGTTACCAGCAATAATAATCTTGTACTGTTTTCCAGTTATAATTTGTTCTGCTGGAACTTCGCCTAACTGACCTTTACCAGCAACATATGATTGCTTGGCAACCTCAAATAATGCTCTTTCAATACTTCTGAATGGTTTGTTTAGACTTCTACCAGTTTCATCGAATGCGTCTGTGGCATATAGTTCATTCTTGCTAACATAAATTGTTCTTTCGTTGTTTGTAAGTTCAATATTTGCTGAGTTTTTTGTTGCAAGACCTTGAGCAACAATCGTGCCATCAGCTCTTAGTAGAATTTTTGTATCTGGATCTCCGCCAGTAGTAAAATTAAGTCCAAAACCATCACGATAAAATCCAGTGTTATCTGAAGTATCAGAAGTATTTCTGAAATCAACAGAAACATCATTGATCGTTCCTGCAGCTATTGATTCATAATTTGTTTTTAAATTAGCTGTATTTAAAGTATTTGTATCTGCATTATAATTTAAATCAGGATCGTATTGGATACCAGCAGATTCTCCACTACCATCTAAAATAGCTAGTGGTTTATCTATGGTTTGATTTGATTGAGTTAAAATTACTTTTTGCGTTTCAGTTGCTGATAGATTAATTGAAGATGACGAAAGACTTAAAACACTAAATCTAGCGTCTAAATTTCCGCTATCTATTTGAATAATATCTCCTACTTTATAACCATCTCCAGGAGAAGAGATAACTAACTCTGTTGGTAATGCTCCCCCTACTCCTCCAGACCACGAAACAATTAGTCCACTTCCAGATCCTGTAATAAAAGTAGTTGCTACATTAGTATCGGAAGCATTATAACCACTACCGCCACTATTATAATTTAATGTTTGTACTGGACCAGACCCGATTAACGTTTCTCTAACTTCATTTATAGCAGATACTAATGTAGTTTTTGATGTTGTTGCTAAATCTGGTAAATTTCCAATTTGATTTAATGCTGAACCTGCATTTGCTAAAGCAGTGTCTGCATCTGCTTGTGCTGCAGCTGCATCTTGAATTCCTTGGTCAGCTGTAACTTTTACTTCATTTACAGCTGGAATTAATTTAGATGCTGTCGTCGATAAATTATCAATATCTTGTATTTGCGTTACTACAAATGTTGCATCATTTCCGCCAGAAAGAATTGTAATAACATCATTAACTTTATAACCATTTCCACTAGAAACAATAGTAATAACTTGTGGTACAGCTCCACCAGTTCCACCAGACCAAGAAACTGTTAATCCAGTTCCACTTCCGTTTGATGACGTTGCAATATTTACTGCAGTGCCTGGATATCCTGATCCACCATTCTGTATTGTTACTGATGCAATCTTCCCCGTTAAAGTTATTTGGCTTTTTATTTCATTAATTGCACTTGTAATATCAGAAACATCTACTGTAACTAAGTCAGATAAATTTCCTACGATATTGTTTATATTTGTATTATTTGATGATACAGTAGAAGCTAAACTTTGTGCGGTAGAATCTGTAGTATCAAGTCTAGTTTTTAATTCATTTATTGAACCAACTACTGTTGATTTTTGTGTTGTTGTTAATGTATTTTTATCACCAACATAATTATTAACTCCTTTTGGTCCGATATATCTATAGCCTTTTATTCTTATTTGACCAGTGGAGGTTGAAGTAACCAAACTCGACACATTATCAGAAATGAAATGTAGAACTCCAGTAGTGTAATCAAATATCCATTCATCATTATTTCCAGTACCATTTGGATATATTCTTTGCGTTCCATTTGATCCATATACTTCAATAGCATACTTCTGACCAAATTCTGGAGAAATCCAATCTTTTAAATTAGTTTTCCAAGTTCTTTTTGGATCTTTTGCTGAAAAATCTGCAGAACATTGTACAGCAGTTGTATAGCGGTCTTCCACAAATCCAGAAACTGCGGCTGGAGTTGATGGTATCTTATCGGAAGCAAACCAAATTAAATCTCCTCTTGCAGAATCTACTGAAATTATAGATTCATTATACGTCGATTTATTATCCGATAAATCTGTTTTGGCTGATTTATAACCAACTTTTTTATACAGATAATCTAACTTTTCAGAATCTGGAATTGCCATTTCTTATCGATTTACTTAAGAGGAAATACTAATAAATGATACCGTTTGAGAAGGAGATAATTTTACTCTAACAAAAATATCATTAGTTAAAGAATTTGAACTATTTTCCGACCCAAAAGTGCAGTATATAACTGTATTATTTAGGGATGTATTCAAGATAAGTTTGTTTTCTAAAGCACATCCATTAATAGGAACTCCATAACCAGAATAAAGTTCGGTTGGAGTAATCCATCCATTAGTGGTAGTATTATTTTGTAATAAATTACTAATATTAGAAGTAATCCATAATCCACTAATTCCTGTGCTAGAATTAATTTTTATTGGAAAATTTGATAATGATTGTCTATTAAATTTAAATGTAAAATATTGACTTCCTGTTCTACCAGAACTTAAATTTGGTCCAGCTGGGATATAATTTAAAGAATAATTTGTTTGATCATGTTTTAATAATCCACCAACAACAGTAGCTTCATATGTAGAAATAGTAAATGGAGTATTAAAATTTATTGTTGTAGTGTCCCAAATATTAGATGGAGTATCTAAATTCGATTTTGATGATACTCTAAGTCCATTACTAGATCCAATACCAACTTCTCCTGATATTATAATATTTTGCTCATCAACTTTTGTAGTTGAAGCTGTTCCACCTTTTATTAATATAGTTTTATTATAAGATGGTGTATTTGAAGTTACACTATAACTATTATTTAATATAAATTGTGGAAAAGTACTACTAGCTAAATGAGTATCTCTCAATGGAATAGTAACAGTATGATTTATTGTAGATGAACTTAAATAGTTTGCTGGTAAAGGTGTAACAATTCCGACATCTGTATAGGTAATATTTGAGGAGAAATTAAAAGCAGTTGAAGATCCAACAGAAATAAATTCATTTGATGCTGGAAATGTATTTCCAGATAATTTACCCATTGTCAATTGTACTTGGAAAGAATTTGATTGTGAGAAATGGGCAATACCGCTACTATAATTATAATTTGTAGTTACTGGTTCAATGATTGATGAAGTTAATGTTGGTGATCCTGGTGATGCTGTATCATATAACCATGTTAAAATTTGTGTAGATGTTCCAGATTGATCAAATTTTAATGTGTTCCATCCAGATAAAGAAGTTCCAAAAGCAGACAAATCATAAGAAGTCCATATATTAGCTGGTATATCAACAATTAAATTATAGTCTTGATTATTAGAAATAATTAAATCATCATAGATTCCAGAATTATCCGCTAAAGATAATGTTACTGATCCAGAAACAGAACCATTTTTTACTACTGAAATAATTCCTTCTTCTCCTGGTCCAACTGATACCAAAGGTTCCGTGGCATAAGACGAAGATCTAATTACTTTTATTGTACTTCCAGCTCCAGGTAAAGATAAATTGCCATTATTTGACACAGTTACGCCAGAACAATATCTGTATAAAGAATATGAATTTAAATCAATCGATAAATTTGAAATAGATGGGGGTTTTTCTGGTAAAAGTTTGCCCAGCAAAGTATTTATTTTATCCGTAGCATCAGCAACAGTAGTAGTACTTTGTAAATAAACTGCATAGGTATCATTAGTATACGATCCATCTGTTGGCGTACCCAAAACTCCAGCGTCAACATTAGATACTGCAGTATTTAAATTATTTACTGCATCTACTAAATTCGTATTACCACCTACCGACAAAGAAGCTAAATCACCTACATTTTGTGACAATAAATTTATCTTTTGCCTTTGAATTTCAAAAGTATCTGTTTTAGCTACGTTAATTTTTGGCATTGTTTGCGATCTCTCTAAGAAGCTGTTTTATTTCAGATAGTTCTTCCTTCAAAGTATTTATGTCATCTTTCATAATATTAAACTCAGATGTTAATCTTTTTGTGGGACGATCCTTACTTATGATCGCCCCAGTATTAACATCTCTAACTAGGTTTGGATGACCTTCAACTGGTAAGTACATTAGAATGAAGCCACTGCACGAAGATCTTGAATTTTCGGAGCATATGCTGGATCATCTGACTTCATTACGATTTTAATTGCAAATGAAGTAAATTCAGGAAGATCTGCAACGCTATATCTAAATTCTTGATATGACGATTGCTTTTCTACAATAGCCGAAATTGAATTTTCTGCTGTTGCTAAATCATCATTATCTGGAGATCCATCTAGATTAAAATACTTCCAGTTGATATCTTCAAAATTAGATTGTAAAGATGCTTCTTTAATTCGATAAAGAACTTTTACATTTTCTCTATCTTTAACATTAGCAGTAATTCTGACATCAATAGTTGTACCAGGACTATTGATAGCAACTTCTTTTGATACATATTTTGCTAATGACGAAGTATTTTTTGCACTAGTTTCTGGAGTAAAATCTACACCAGTAGTAAATTCCATTGAAGAAACTTCAACATATCTACCATCACCAGTTTTAACGATGTCTCCTACTCTAAAGATATCTTGCGATTGATTTGTTGATTGTCTTACAAAAACACTTCCCTTAGTAATTGGGCTAGTGTAATTATTAGAAATAGGTAAATAACTATTCTCAACAATTAATTCTTTATCTTTAGAATCCCATGAAATAATCTTTCCATTGATAGTATTAGCATAATCAGTATTTACATTTTCTGGGTAATGCGCAATAAGATCTGCATTTTCTGAGAAGTTAAACAACTGCTCAGCTACGCTAGAAACACTTAGATTTGCACTTGTTATGCGAACTCCTGATGAAGTACTGGCAATTAATTGCTCATTGGATTTAAATACAACAGAAGTGTTTAAAATTACCAACGCAACATTATCTGCATAATTTAATATGGTGCCAGTTGCTTTACTTGTTTCGCCAGTTAAAATTGTTCCTGGTACTAATTGATTAGAAGAGCCAACAATAACTAAACCTATATTATATAAAGAAGAGAATTTTAATTTTTGATACCTCTTTCCAAATCTATCTTCATAACCAGTAGAGTTTTCTACTCTATTAGTTGACATTTTAACAGAACATGTATTTAAATCAATTACAGGAGATAAGTAAGAAATAGAAGATGATAAATTAACTTTGTACTCTAATGATTTATCAATTGAATTTACTGTCTCATTAATTCTTGATGCCACAATTTTTTGATTAGAGAAAAAGTGTTCTTGATTTAAGAAAGTTTTTTCGTAATCTGTTTGCGTATATGAGGGGAAATTAATTGATGTAGAATCTACTGGTGTAATGTTAGTAGTTTTTACAAAACTATCAATTGTAGTTCCTTCTAACTGCAAATAAGAAATTTGAGCATAAAGTTTCTCGTATTTTCTATTATAAGAAGCAAGAACTTTTTTGCCTCCACCAACAACACTAGATCCAGCTCTATTTGGAGAAATTATATTGTAAGAATCAATTCCAGAATTTGTAACTTCAAACAGTAAAGCATTTAAAGATGCGGAAGAAATTCCACCAACAGTTTCTGCATTTCTGAAGAATACGTAAGATTTGCCAGTTCCCTCAAAACCATGATCTCTGTGATTTACCTTAACAATAGAATTATTATTTTTAAATAGATTTGATGTAGCATTTGTTCCAGATCTTACACTAGTTTCAAATGGATTTGAATCTAATAACTCATAACCTAAATCTTTATTAGTTAATAAAAGTTCTGCTGGTCTTGTAATATCAAACTCGGCTCTATAAAGAGTAAATTTAATATCCTCAAATAAATCTTCTGTCCAGTTATCTGTGTTCTGTGATTTGTAAACAGAACCAAGCAGAGGTTGTGAATTTACAGTAGTGCTGGTAGAAATTTCAGTTTCTCCTAATCTTGATGCCCAGATCTCATAATTGATCGAATCTGTTTCGACAGTTAATGCATACTCAGAATCATTCTGTAAATATACTGGATGCTTGAAATTAAATCTTGTTGGAACAATTGATTTAGTATCACTAAATTCATCTGTAGCAATACCCATTCGTACCGCTGGGGTATCGATCTCAATTACAGATTGAATTACAGCTTCTCCTGCACCACTACCAATACCTTTGATAACTACTGAAGGAGCTTCTGTATAACCACGACCACTTAGTGAAATCTCTGCATTGTAAATTTTGAAATCAGAAACACTAACTGTACCAGTTGCCGTACTTCCACCTGGGAGTTGAGGACTTTCGATTACAATAGTAGCACTTTCGTAATTATCTCCCACATTAGTAACTTTGAGATCAACAACCTTGCCAGAATCTTTGGCAATTGTTAAAACTGCATTTTTATTGCGTGTGTTGTTGAACTCTGTAACAGAAGGAATCTCTAAAGGTTCATTCTGCAGGAATGAACCTCCATTATTGTTGCTTAGAACCAATGTATAAACTTGTTCCTTGTTCAATTGGAATTGAACTGAATTTTCATCCCCAACTAAAATATTATTTTTATCGTATACTTTTAAAATAGGACCAGTGGCATTTGAATTTTTACCTTTAATAAACTCATTTTTTCTGATAGAAATAGTATCAGAATCTCCAGTTAAATAAACTCTCAAATATGTCTCTGGATACATTACAGATTCTGAACCAGGAATAACATATTTTCCAGGCTTTCCCGTATCAATATTAGTTAGATATACTCTAATAGGTACGGAAGAATCTTTCTTATTGAAGAATAAATCAACTCCAGTTGTAAACATACCACCAGCAAAATTCTCAATCTTGAATGTTTGCGCCAACGGATTTGGTTTTGATTCTTGATCTGTATTGCTGTTTACAAGTTGTACTCCTTCGTTTGCTTTAAAGTACGCAACAGAAGTTGAAATTATTGATGGAGGATTTTCTGGGGTAATACCAGAAGAATAAAATTTAATTTCTGCGTAAGTATCTGAATTTAGTTTTTCTGAATACTCTGGAGTAGATGCAAATGTAATTGTCTTTTCTCCAGATGTAAATCTAATTTCTTCTGAACCTTCATCATACGAAACTGTATTTACATCCCCAGTCCACTTTGAGTTTTCAATTGGGGGATAACCTGCTGGAAATAAAATTACTCCACTTAGGTTGCCATTTGAATCTGTTACTAATGGAGAATTAAAAGTAGATAAAGAGTTGCCTGCAACGCCAGTAAAGATAGTATCGGGAACAGCCCATCTGTTGATATTTCTACCATCAACGTAAACATTAATATTAGTATTTGCTTTTAATCTTTGTACTTTAAACTTAATAGGGATAGATCTAGCAAAGAATTGTAGTGAAGATGCAATACTATTATTATTTACAGTTTTTGAGTTTATTCCTTTGCCAATTTCATTATTTTGAGGATTGACATTGGAAGAACTTGCAATAGATGCTTGTTGGACTGATGCGCTAATACTCTCACTTGCTACTGAGGCAAATGAATTGATATTTAAAAACGAAGCATTTGTACCCACCCAATTAACTATGAACGAATTGCAAATACTTGAAAGAGATTCTTTTACTTCATCTTTTGCTTGGAAAATAGTAAAATGGCTTGTATTATTATTTACCGCTAATGGAGCCACAGTGATGTCGTACCACTGATCAATTATTGGAGTAATATTACAATCGCCAACATATTGAACTACTACAAATGGATTTGGATTAATAGTTTTAGTAGCATATTCATTACCCAATACTTTAATAGAGTTGAAAGGTAAGGTAACAATATTATCTGATTTTTTATATCCAGCAATAGCACGTTGATCATCTCTAGTATTAATCTCTACTAGATTGAAACTATTTTCTCTTGTTTGTGGTCTTAGAACTGATTGCTGAGTGTCAATTGAGCATCTATAATCAGGTGATTTAAGATTGCCAATTCCATGAGATTCGAAGTTATCTACAATAAAACCACTTTTAAATCTGTCTAAACCAATTTCATCCTTAATTTGCATATTAAGAGCTTGCTGCTCAAGAATGCTGAGAGTTGTATAATACTCTAAACGCTCAATACGCTTTTCAAGTTTTCCAATATCCCTCATTGTATATCTACGATTATCAACAGGGATAATTCTTATATCTTTACTATCTACAGTAAATGAAGGAATGTGAATGTAACAAATTGCAATAGCATCATCAACATTATCTGGTTTAGAAGGATTCATTGAAGAATTACCTTGCTTAACAATAAACTCTCCTTTTTTATTTAAGAAAATGCCATCAATGCGATCAAGATATTGGGTTTCACTAAATGATACTGTATACTCTAAATTAATATCGGATGCTGGAGTTGCTGATATAACACCACCATCATCAATGAAGTTTACATAACTCTTTCCTTCTGGGTTTGTAAAAATAGAGACATCTTGGAAACCAGTAATTGTAGTATTAGAATCTACTTTTGGTCTAAAATCAATAACATCTTTTAATGAAACAATTCCGTGAAGAGCTGAGTTAAATGATGGGATCTCTCCAGCTGGCACTCCTGCCTCATGTAAATACGAATCTACCGTACAGAAATCTCCTTGAGAATGCTCAAAGTAATCAAATGCAACTACAAGTTGACCAACTGGAGCATCAAATCCTGGTTTTAAAACAATTCTGGAAACATCATACAACGTATCTCTTTGACCATCATCAAAAGTAAATTTATATGTAATGTCAGTACCACTAATTAATTGACCACTAGCGTCAACATTTGGAGGAGTAGTAGAAGTACCTTCATATACATATCTCAGTTTATATGCATCGGAATAAGAATAAACCTGAATTGTCTCCTCGTCGTAATCATTACCTCTCAATGGAATTACTCTATCTCCACTGGAAGAAACAACAATTCTCTTGTTCTTAATTGCAGTTTTTAATCTAGGCTTTCCTTTATCAATTTCTACAGTAGCAGTTAGTTTCAATTTTGGATAGTTAATTAAACCAGTTCCAAAATAACTATCTGGTAAATTAATTACTGCAGATCCAGTAGTAATCCCAGTAGAATCTGATGTTGGGTTGTTTAAAGTAACAAACTCGGGGGCAACATAAATTATGTCACCAGATTCAACAAGAGTAGAATCACCGCTATCTAAAACAGTTAGAACGAAAGAATTCTCCGAATAAGTAACGAATCTTTGGAAACCAGTTCCTAGTTGTGCAGTAAATGTTAAAGTTCCTCCACTTGAAGATAAATCTGTTGTGAAATCTTTACGGATATAATATTTAATTTTTGTATCTGATGTATCTTTAACTAATGATGCTATTTGCTTACTTCCCGTTGGATAAATTAATGACGAAGTAACATTTTGAATATTTGGTCTAATTCTAACAACACTAGTGTTTACAATATCTTGAGGTAGTGAGTAATCTAAATAAATTCTGGATTTGTATACACCTTGTGCATCTGATGTATACTGCACGATATTTTTTACAACCTGATTAGTTACATCAGTAAATTGTACAATATCTCCTTGAATTAAATCTTTTGCTAAATTTGCTCCAAATCCATTACACTCAATAAAACGATCGCCTTGCTTACCTGAAAAAGTGAAATTTGTTATTTGCTTATAAGCAGAGTATTCTGCTTTGTTAAAATCAATATCTGCAGTAAATTTGTAATTATTGTAGTTGGAATGTAGTGATTTTACATTTTGTGGGGTGTATGTTAATACAGAATTTTTAAATAGTACTGGTACAATAACTGCATAATTTGATGAAGAGTCAGGCTGCGGAGATGCAGTTACAACTGGAGGTGCGGCGTATTCTTTTTTTAGAGCATTTCTATCTTTAATATTAATTTTATAGATAGATCCTCCAATTAATTCTGGAGTAACTTTACTAGAATTTATTGCATCGCCATCAATAATTAATTCAGAATCTGTAGTATAACCATTGCCACGGTTCGTTACGATAAAGTGAGAAATAGTATTGTCCCTAGCAATTTTTAAACTATTTCCATCTTCATCTGAAATAGTTTCCCCCGAGATAAATTCCCCAGAAAGTACACTAACAAATAGTATGTTGCCGCTGCTATAATTTTCTGTAGTGTCTGATTCGATTACACCATATGCATTACTTGTTTTGCCGACAACATACTTGCCAACACCAAATCCGATTGATGAGGATTCTTCTAAAGTAATTTTAGTGAAGAAAATGGGATTAAAATACGAGAAATTAAATATTCCACTATATGGTCTATTGTTAATACCACTTCTTCCTCTTGATACAACAATATCAGTATCTTGATTAAATCCCAGTGCTCTGTCAGAAAGAGTAAAATTCTTTGGTTTTGTGATTCCAATTACTGGGGTAATTGTAGTATTGTAATCAACAATTGTTCCGTAATAACCAGATGAACCAGCTAAAGCATCAGCTTCTGTTTCAAAAAGTAATCGTATTTTGCCTGCACCACCATCATCATATTCTAAGAAATAAGTATCTAAAATAGATTTATCTCCTTTGATCGTAAACTCTACAAAGAATTGTCCAGATGATGTCGAAACATCATTTCTCTTGCATATAGAACTTGATATCACATCCACATAATCTACTGAAGATGGTTCTCCACCACTTCTGGTTTTGATATACCATAATTTATCAGGATACTCATTTCTAGAATTTGGTAAAACATTTGCTACCTGAACATAAATTGTTTTTAGACCATCAGCTAAAGTAAATGATTGTGCTCTTCTTGATTTTGTTAATTTAAAATAAGAATCATCTTCTTGGCCATTTAATCCAATCGAACCATCATTAAATACACAATTTAAATAAACATCAGGATAAGCAGTTAAATCTCCTGCAACATTATTAAGAGGAACACTACCGTAAACATTGGAAATTTTAAAACTAGAAGAACCTTTGGATTTAATAGTTACATTATCTCTTGTTAAGGTATCTCTTGCCTTATCGATTTCTAGATACTTGGTTTCTTTATTTACAATTTCAAAACCACGAATATATGCTTTTCCTGGTCCAATATTAGCAACCATTTTTCTGGATGCTTCTACTTCACTAATTCCATTTACTAAACCAGATTCCGCTAATTTGTACAACCCATTGTTATTATTGTTTTGATAATACTCTCTAATATCAATTGAAAAATCTTTTACTACATAGTCTCCCGACTCATCAAAAGTTCTTCTAGCTAAAGTCTCTTCAAGTAAAGTATAATCGGCAGGCTTTACCTGTTTTTCCACAATACCATTCTTAATTTGAATCAACTGAATGAAATTTTTGTCAGTTAACTCATTATAGGTATATTTTTTTAGATCGAGAGAAATTTTTAATCTATGTGCTCCAGGAGCACTAAAGTTAGAAAATCCTCTAGCATTATCATATAAAGAAGCATCTTCTTCTGGGGTTACAATGTCCTCGATAATATTAAATCCAACCTTTGCGGATGGCTTATCATAATACTTATCTATGATTAAAAGTTGCTGCTCATTCCTTACAAAATAACCATTAACATAATAAATACCCTCTTCAACCTTTAGTGCAGTGGCGAATCCCATTGCTGGGCTTGTTAATGATGTAGTTTCTTCTGTATCTGGATTAAACGCAGAAATAGTTGTAGGCATTACACTTCCATCAGTGCCAACAACTAATAAAGGAGTATTTACTCCGCCAACTACTTCTAAAGTTTCTCCTTGTCTGAATGTAGATTCATTTCCAGCATCGCCACTATTTACATAGTTAACAAAAATTGTATCCGCTTCTTCTGTAGTAGCATATTCGGTTTCTACGACAACTCCAGTTACTCCAGAATTAATACCACGAAGAGTAGATCCAACTAAATTTTTGATATCATATTTTTTGAATACAATTGATCCATTTTCATTTACAGCAACTTCAGAAACTGAAGATAGTTTGACATAATTTAATTTCGTATTCAGACCAATCTCACCAGGAATTACAAGCTGTCCCTGTTTAAATTGAAACTTAGCATAGTTCTCAATTTGATTTTGCAGGATTGATTGTAGAGAAGTTAATTCTCTGGTTTGTATAGAATACCCAGGTCTGAAGAGAACTTTATAAAAATTCTTTTGCGGATCAAAGTCGTCAAAATATGGTGATACGTTAAGATTTGTCTTCTGTGGCATCGTAAATGAATCTCTCTACTTGGAACCTATTTCCCTATCTTATTTATCAGTAAAGATAAAAAAAAATCTCCCCGTAAGGAGAGATTTGATAAGTAATTTTAAATCAGAACTCAATTACGAGTTTGATATCTTCGATTTGGTCTGGTGCTCTGGTGATTAGTCTTCTGTTTTCAACATAAATCATTTCACCACTGTTTGAAGCAATCTCTGGATTTGCAAGACCACTTGTAAATGATAGGCCGTCAGGATTAGCTACAGTATATTGAGTATCAACATTACCACTAGTAAAAGATCCAGCACCAGTAATAGCATTGGCACCATTTGACTCAAAAGCTCTAACTACGCCAGCATCTTTGTGGAGATCTGGAGATTGGATATACTTAAGGACACCATTAGTTGTGCTACCAGAATCAAGTACCCAAGAAACTACAGTACCATAAGCAGTGCCGCCAGTTACAGTTTGTGAAATTGTTTCATCAGAATTGAAATCTGCAGATGCACCAGTAATTTTAACTGCATAAAGACCATTAACAGCGTCTGCGGTTGCGAATGTAGTAGTTCCATAAATATATGGATCTTTAAGAATACCAATTCTACGGAAATCATTATCAACTGGGAAATCTCCCGAACCTTCTGCATATGTTAGACGAATATTTGTCATAACACGCTTAGCATTTAGTTCAATTTCCATGTTTGAACCATGACCACCTTGAGGTGGAATAATTGGTTCTAATGCTCCAGTTGCGGTTGCACCAACCGCAACGGATGCAGTTAAACCAGCATCACTAAACAAACCGTAAGCAGTTGCTCCAGAACCAGTACCAGTTACGAGAGGAACTGATGCGTAAGTGTAACCACTACCAGGAGTTGTTACTGTTGCTGAAACAAGAGCACCAGCAGTAACTACAATTTGAACAACACCATTGCTGCCATCACCAATAATAGGAGCATAATGTGTGCCATTTGGAAGATTAGCACCAGCACTTTCTATTAATACAACATCTACTGCACCATCAACTGCAGCTGCTTCTGTTGCCTGACGAGTTGTGTCAGTAGGAGCAACAATTGGCATAAAATCAGTTGAGAAGAAACGAATTACATCATTTGTGGATAGAGTAAACAAATACTTCCAGATGTAACCAGCATTACCTGCTTCTTCAGTGAAAATGCCAGCTGCATATGAACCTTGGCCAGCTGAAGGTGTGGTTTTTGGCTCATTAGTTGCATTTTGCCCAGTTGGATTTGCTGGGTTCTCTCCATTATAGAGGCACTTAAATACCTCATACTGGGAGTTGATTACATAGAACTTAGCTTCACCAATTGAAGTAACTCCAGTTGCTGCCTGCTTACCAACTTGACCGCCGCTAGCTGGGGTAGCAGAGTAGTCAGGCTTCCACATATCAAACTTAGGATTAGCAACTAAATCCCAGTTATAACGACGAATAACTGCACGAGCAAATTCTGGGGTAATTCTTTTTGCTGCAATAATATCGTCGTAAATATCAAACTTTTCTTTTTGGTTGTCTAGAGGCACTGGTGGAATTTCTTCCGCCGCATATCTGTAAACACCAGCAATTGCAGTAGCACCAGTATCAGCGGTGCCATTGTAACCTTTTAAGGTTGCACCTGCACCTGGAACTGAAGAAGTTGTTGGACCAACACTATTAAGAAGTAAACTATCTTCGTAAACTGCTTTAATGGTTGCCTTAAAAGTAGGTGCAGCAGTATATGAAGCACCAACATAAACTTCATTCCCAACAGCAAATGCAGTTGCTGATTTATTGTAAATTTCTACGTATGAATCCCAATCCTGTGGACGACCAACAAAAAAGTACATTCTGGTACGGTCGGAACCAGTGTCGGTAGAACCTTCCGATAGAGACTCTAGAAATTGTTTAGCATTGAAAATTCTAAACTTATCTGAGATAATAGCAGCCATTTAATTAATCTCTCTAGTGAAAACGTTTCTTCTGACTTATTTATATTTATAAAAATCAAAATGATCTTAAATATGTATTTTGTGTGTGAGAAGCAGCTATAGTATTATCAGCTCCTCTTACCAAACCAAGTAAAGTATTCCCATTCTTCGATGTATATTCTATAATTTCTTTATCTATAATAATTCTTCCAAATTCTGGGAATGCAAAAGAATTAGCAATAGTCATTTCTACATCTAGATCAGAAATACTATTAGTCAAAGTTGTTCCAACCTCATTTATAGATGGGCCAGCAAAATTAACATAGTCTCCAGATAAAGCAATTGAAGAGTATTTTCTTTGTTCAAAATCAAGAATAGAAATATTTGAATATGCTGTGTCAAACTCTAGAATTGTTCCATTAACTGCAAATGCTCCAGTGTTAATAAAGGCAAGATTTTCAAAAGCAGTAATAGTATGACCAGCGTTTCCTAATGTATAACCTTGATAGAAAGGATCTCTATCTAGACTATCATTAAGAACTGTAATAGTAGAACCATCTCTTAATGTAATTAAATTAATAGAATTATCTAAAGTGAGTACACCAGTATCTCTAGTTTGTATTTGATTTGCTAAAATAATATTTTCCGTGTAGAAATCTAAAACTCCAGTTTTATAACTAACTTCTATAGATAATGTTGTGGAATTGTGTTTTATAGAAGGATCTACTACTTCTGTTTTCAATACTTTCAGCCTTTCAGTGAAAGTATTGTGATCAGACTCTATTGATGTTATTGTCTGAACCGTGATTGTGCCAACAGGTACAACACTTACGACCTTAGGCAGATGCCTTAAATAATCACCTGCATCATGTGTTTGTGCGGTAGTTCCATCTGCTCCTCTAGTTACAGATAAAAATCTATCTGTTTTTTTCTTTTCATAATAAACAATTTCTTTACCAATCAATAATCTGCTAGAATCTGGGAATCTTCTAGTATCTGGTATGTAAACTATGTTGTCAGTTTCAGATAAAGGAGCATCCAAGAATGCGCCAATATCATTAATAGAAGCTGTATCTAGTTGAATAAATGCTTCATTAATTTGCTTGCTAATTGTCGAAGTTATTTCTTTATCTACTGAAATAACAGTGGAAGAAGAAACGATATCAGAAGAAACATCTAAATGTCTTACAATTTCTGGAGAAGCTGTAAGAATATCACAAGAAACAATTATATCTGGCAGTAAAATATAGCACTCGCTAGTTTCTGATATTTTGTTAACCTTAGCTAATTCTTCATCTGGTTGAATTGTGCATAATAAGTCTTTTGCTACTACAGGAACGTTGCTAAAATCAATAAGAGTAAAAAGAAATGCACCAGCTGGCCCAGAAGAAATAATACTTATGTGACTACTTGTAGTTAAAACATCAGCAACTGCTGACGGAGGTGAAATATTTAATACAGTAGTAGTATCAAATTCTCTTGATCTCCCTTTAATTATATTGTAGCCTCTAGATACAACTACTTGAGGTGGTTCTGTATATCCATAACCACCATCAATTAAAACTATATCTACAATTTGACCACCTACAGAAATTACTTCAGCTTTAGCTCCACCACCACTCTGGGTTCTGGGGACAAAATCAATGATAGGTGAAGTATAATATTGATATGCAGTTGGTTGCAACAATATATTATTATTGAAAAATAGTAATAAATCTCTTCTATTCCAATTTAATTTTGTCACAGTGCCATTGACATCAACTTCTGCGGTTATACTTAGACCTTCGCCTCTAACTATGTCATTGTAATTTGTGGCTTGTACTCGGGAGTAAATATCTTTAGGTAAGAACTCTCCAATATTATACTGCTTCGTATTTACTAGCTCAGGAATTGATACAATTTCTCTAAATTCAGACTCACCATCAATCTTAATTAAGTCGCCAACACTTAAGTTAGAATACAGATTTGTTTTTTCTAAATAAGCATCTTTTCCAAGTTTTGATCCAAACAACCAAGATGGAACATCAACTTGTAGCTTTCTTATCCCATCATCATCTTCTACATATGAAATTGAGGATGATTTTATTCCAAATAGTACAAAATTATCACCAGATTTTGGATTTGTGAAAGTTATATCAGAAGAATCTACTTGATAAAAAGCAGAACACAACAAGGTTAGATTTAAATCACTAGCTCCAGGAACAAATGATTTTATTTTACCAATGTTATTTCCATTTTGTGAAACTATTACATTATATCCCAAATACTTAGATAACCAAGAATATAAATCTAATAAATTTGTAGAGCCATTTATCCTTAAATTGCCTTGTGAATAATATGCATTAGGTTCAAAATCATAAAAAGTTAAAGTTTTTGCTTTATCTCTACCATAGAATAATAGAATAGAAACTTTTTGTAAAGTTTGCTTTCCTGACTCATCTTCATAATATTGTAAAGGAGAAGAAAATGTTATATTTGGTCCTACAATGTCGTAAGATTTTCCAGGTATTTGCAATACGCCATCTATAAAAACTATCACATACAAAGGATCATCAATTTTAACAACAGTATTTTCTACTTCATCTAAAATTAAGAAAGGACCAGTTCTTCTATATTTTACAGTTCTGGAATCAATTGTTAATCTTCTATATGATCCAATGCTATAAATAAAACACTTTTCTCTTATTGTAATATCATCGGTGCTATCATATAATTCGCCATGACTAATCGGAGGCTCTGTGAAAGCTATCTTATCAGCTACAGTTGGATCTTGTGATCTTATAATTGAATAAGAATTTCTAAATGGTTCATCTTCTGTGGATCTAGCATTTTGTAAAACTCCATTCAAAGCAACAATGAGTTTTTCATTTGGTAAAGTTTTTACAATAGAACCATTTTCTTCATACAAATCAAATATTCTTGTTTCGCCGTCAAATTGATCTGAAATATTTTTTATCTTTCTGATGTAAGTAGAGTTTAAAGTATTATCTTTAAACTTAATTGATTTGCAGTAGAATTTTTGTCCTTCTACTACTTGACCTTCAGCTATTCTTTCCCCTAGTGGAGGTTGTGCGAAGGTTATAGTATTACCTTTTACAGTAAATGATTTTCCTGGTTCCTGTAAAACACCATCTAAAGTAATAATTAAAGAACTTTCATTGTATGGAGCATATGCAGTATTTGTCTTTTTATCCAATAATGTAAATGTTTTTGTTCCGTAAAGAACACCACTATTTGGATCAAAATCTCCATCAAATGGGCTAGCTAAAATTAACTCTCTTGCTACGGTTTCTGACGAATCAAATGTATCAATAGCAACAGATCCAATACCTCTTTTAATATTACTATCAACAAAAGATATAATATTTTCGGTGATATATTTTCTTGTATTAACAATAGAAATATTTTGAGGTCTTAAATTTATAAATGAGTGAGTCTCAATTTCTCTTACATCAGAAGGTATTGCAGTTTTCCCGTTGGATTCTAGAATTAACTCCCCAAATAGTTGAAATCCAGCTGGATGTGTTGTCTCTTTAATTAAATCTCTCCAAAAATCAATAGGAGTTCTAGATTTAATTACATATGAATAATCTTGATAAAAATAAGAATCGGATAATTTTTGGGAATTTGCACTTAATTTTCCTTTTTCTGAATTAAATCTTCCAAGATTATCAAAATATGTTCTGATATCAGCCGAGAAAGAAGTTTCTAATTGTGCTACAATAGTAGCCGTTTTTGATTTAGCAAATCCTTTTATAGGAAGATTATTTCTGAATATTCCATTAATATTTTCTATCTTTAATAAGTTGCTTCCTACTCTCCAGCCATTTTTAGAAACAATAGCATCAGCAACTAATACTCCATTTTCATATTGAACTATTTTCTCCCCAGGATAAAAAGAATTATCTTCAAAATCTTTTAACACAAAAGTATTTGTTGATTTAAATATTGGTAAAGTAGAATAATCGGAATTATAACCAAAACCATTATTAATCAATTTAATATTTTTAGGGATACCAATATTATTAGATGTGAAGAAAATCTTTACGTCAGATTCAAATATTTTTATTTCTGGATTATATGTAAATCCTTCACCTGGATTTATAATATTAACTGCTTTAATTTTGCCATTTTCGGAAATGCACTCTAACTTATAATTAAAGCCATTTCCATCTGTTATTAATGCTACTGGTTTACTATAATTTTGACCTTGATTATTGACGACTATCGAAGACAAGTAACCAGTTGTAGTATCTATTGATGCAGTAACTGACGCTTCATATGAAGAGGTTGGCAGAATACCTTTACATACAGGAATCAAATCATAATTACTGCCAGTATTTACAATAGATAATGATTTAATTGAGCCTATTGCAAACTGAGATGTTGTATCATATTTAATTGTTCCTGTGCCATCATATTGTGGTAAACTATTCATTGAATAAACAAATTTATTTTCAGTTGAATAAATTACAAAATTTTCTCCTGATAATGGATCATCTATTACTTTTAATGATGATCCATCAGTATCAACATCAGCAGAAGCTTTGATGAAATAGTAATAGTTATTAAAATTCACTGGAATCTTTTGTTCATATTCATTTGACGAAATATTTGGTCCAAATCCAAGTTTAATAGAAACAAAAGATCCTGTAGTTCCTGGTAAATTTGAACTTACATTTTTTTCTTCTGTAAACAAATTATAATTTAAACTAGATGAAAAATCTAGGTAGGTATCGACCATTGAAAAATGGCTAGTATCAAAAGTGTACTTGTAATACTTTTGAATATCAATTACTGGGTTAATAATAAAATCAACTTCATCCTTACTAAATTCTAGTTTATATTTTGGCTCTTCTACTGATTCAATTTTTACAAATTTACTTGCAATATTTTGATCAAAGAAAATGCTACTTTGCAATACACGAATTGGGTTTGTTACTCCATAATCATAGGCTAAAATAAGTTCTCTTGTATTTGAATTATATGAAATAACGTATGGGGTATTTTGAGCTGTACCTAAAACACCAAAACCAGCATCAAATTTATAAGAAGTTTCGTAAAAATTAACTTTTTGACCGTTAAAGTGATCAACTGCTTTGGTATTTTTCTGCGCTCTCTCTACGGTAATTGACTTATTATCTTTATCGGCAGAAGTTACTTTAACTACTTCTTCGCCAATTTGTAAAAAGTCACCATTTGATATATTATTTATTGAAATTAAAGAAATCTCTGTATTTTCTGCAGAAACTCCTACGTGATCTACAATGATATTTAATCTACTTGTTGATATAGAAGATGATAATCTGTTTAAATCATTGTCAGCTACAGTTAAAATATCAGATTTTCTATATCCAAAGCCTTTATTAGTTATTTCAACAAAAGAAACTCTACCATATCCAGCACCAAGCTCAAATACAGTTATTCTTGCTCTAGCATTACCTAAATCACCTGGCTTACCAATATTTTTTCTAGCTTTAGATGAATCTACAAATAATAACTCAATATCATCGTATACACCTTCTCTATAGTCAGAACCACTATTTAAAAATTCAAATCTACCAATACCAGTATCTACAATTTCGCTATCGAATTTTAATTCTTGTAAGATGCACTTTTGGTAAAGCCTTTTTCTTACATAATATGTAGTTTCTGTTAAAGAATCATCTGGAAAAATATCTACATTAATTTTATCGCCTATTCCTAAATTATGAGTACCATTTGTTTCTGCGATTGCAACTTTGTCATTAAGTGTGTTTATTTGTAAGTTTTCACTTAAAGAAGTTGATTTTATAATTTTGCTACTTGATGTATCTGAAAGAACATTACTTTTAATAATAAAGTCATTTGAAGCAAAGAAATCCCCAGAAATAAGCCTTATTTTTAGTGAGTTTTGTCTTAAAGATCCTTCTAAAACAGTTGCTGTTCCAAAAATAACTCCATCCTCTTCCCTAATAAATGATAATGTAGATCCTTTACTATAAGTTGCATTTTTGTCAAGTAAAATATTAACTACTTTAATCGTAGCAAACAAAGGCACATCAGTAGTGAATGTTCCATTTACATTTCTAACTACTAATCTATTATCATTAACTACATCGCCTATAATTTCTCCTTGAATCAAGGATGTAGTATTATCTAAAATAACTCTAAAAGAAGACGTTGGGGCAACTGCTAAATCATTTACAACTTTAACATTCGGAGAATCTGAATCTTGCTGACCAGTAATCTCTAAGTTATCGACAATAATTTGATTCAGTAATAATCCTTCTGATTGAAATACTATATCTCCAGCAAACAAATATGCATTTTGCTTTAGATCAATTAAGATTGCTTTATTTTGTACTGATTCTAGAGAAACAATCTCTTTTCCATTTACAGATGAAACAACAGATTTTGCGCCAAATCCTCCAGTATTATTACTATCAATAAAAACTTGAGATCCAACAGAAAAAACTTCTGTCGAATAATCGGAATATCCACCAGAAACATTTCCTTTGGTAGTATCACCAATTAAAGCTAAAGAATTAGCTCCATTAGAATCTATTGCATCATCTCTATATCTAACAACATTTTTTGGAATATCATCTTGTGATATATTTGAATTATAGTTAGAATCTACTGGCAAAGAATAGAAATTTTTACCTATGATATATGGAAATGTTGGATTTCCTAGACCATCGATACTAATAAAATAAGCATAAGTTCCATTTGGATATTCTGGGGTAACACAAAATCTTCCGTTATTTTCATCAAGTTCTGTTTTGTTGCTATTTACAGTAGGTATCCATTCATAGTCATTCACAAAAGTACCTAATGGGTAATCTACTAGTGAAGGACCATTTTGACGGTTATTTTTTAATTGATAACCACTGCTCATTCTAACAATAGTAGAATTGCTATTTCCTGGATCCGAAAATCCATAAGGACCATAAATTGGATTCCCGTCATAGGCAAACCCTAGAATGGGGGAGTGAGTTTTGTCTCCAGTAGATTCATTTAAAACACTATTGATATTGTCCCCAGATCTAAATCTAAGATTTGCTGGATTAGCTACTACTCCATAGCCATCGGCAAATTTCGGATTGAAATTAGGAAATACATAAGAATTATTTGAATCTAATAATAATTTATTCTTTTTGAACCTATCTTTAACCCATTCTCCAACTTTTGCTGTGGCAAAGGCACCTGATCCAGCTGGGATAACTTCTATAATTAAGCTATTTCTAGTATAAAATCTACCACCATTTATTTTTTGACATTTTGTGATTTTTCCTTCTGGGGAAACAATTGCTTCATACTCAGCAAAAGCTCCTTTACCTAAAGCATCAAAAATTCTAATTGTTGGTGGGGAAGAATAATATTCACCTGGATCTTCAATTTTAATACTAGTAATTTCGCCATTTGTTACTACTGGTTTTAGCTTAGCATTTCTACCAGAAGTAATTGTTATAGTTGGATTTTCTGTGTAAATATCGTCTGAAAGTAATTCTATTCTATCAACTACTTCACCTGCAAGAAAACATCTTGCTTTATTTGGTTCATTATTAACTAATACAAAAGGCGAATTTTTATAACCAACTCCTTTGGTTTCAATATTAAATGATAAAATAGTACCATATTTTACACAATCAAAATCTTTGTTACTGTAAGCTACAGAACCATCAATTAAAATACCAATATCTCTATTTGAAGTTTCATAAACTTCAGTAGTATTAATTGGATACTTTCTAACAAGTTTTAAAAATTTTTGATCTCCTAAATTAATTGGAGAATGTTGATTTAAAATTGAATGATATGGGTATCCACTTGAACAAATATAAAAATACTGATCATCTTCGTAAATTGCTGAAACATCAGCATTTAAATCTTTAATCGCATTCGAAATATCTTGACTAAGAGATGAAAATGCTTTTCTGAAATTTGTATTTAAAAACCAATCTACTCCATTAATTAGTGGATGATTACTAATGAAGCCTGATTTAGATATTTGTACTTTATCACCAGAACTAGAATAAGGACTTGGATTTGATACATTTAAATTGTATAATACACCAAGTGCAAGTAGATTTACTATACCTCCATCATACTTGCATGTAATAATATTATCAGTGTAAACATCAGTTCCTATAATATGGGTAGTATTTGGGTTTGATCTACCATTAATGATAAATTGATTTACATTCTTTTCATTAAAAGCAATAGTTTCTGAATTAACAATAATGTTACCTTTAGGTTGCCACCCTAAAGTCGAATAAACATCAATTCTATCACCAATTGTATCATTTACTGAAATATCAGTTTTTAATTTTGTTTGTGCCGCAATATCAAAAGAACCATTAACCGATCCTGGAGATAATACCAATTCAAAAATTCCACCATTCCCCCCATAATTTACCGCATCAACTATCGCAGATGCATATGAAGTTTCTGTTTTTTGAACAAGTTTGTTTCCAATTAATTTTTTAGGATCTCCCGATAATATTTTTACTTTAATTGAATAATTACTTATCCAGTCAGAAGTAGAAGCTTTTAAAGTAAAGTCCTTTGGATTGTATGTTTCTGGAGTATCTTCAGCACTCTTTGAAACAATTGAGTTAAAAATAAACTTAATAGATCTATCAGTACCTTTTGCCTTATAGAAGTCACTGATATTTTTGATGAGTACTCGCTTATCTACATCACCTTTTAAATATGCTTCTGGAAAGCCTCCTAGATACTGCTGCTCAAAGCTCTTAACAAAAGCATATAAAAATAGATTGCTTACATTATATACAGTATCATTTACATAATGTGGTTCTGCTTGTGTCGTTACAAACTTAGAACTTTCATACAAATCTCCAAGTGTAGTATTTCCACTAACACCTCTAGAAACTTCTAAAAATTCTGTATCTGTTCTTTCTTTGTAAAAACAAATTTCATTTCCGATTTTAATGTATCCATTCTTCTCTGGAAATGAACTAGCATCTTCTACTATAATGCTAGTGTCAGTTTCGGTAATACTAGATGATAATTCAGTAAACTGATTGAGTAAATTTTTCTCGTAATAATTGATGTCACGATATTTCGTAACATTAGAAATGATATCAAGTGGTTGTCCTTGAATTTCTAATTGCTCGTAGTATTTCTCTACAAACTTGGAAAAGTTTTCGTATTCAGAAACTATAAACCCAGGTAGTTGAGATTCAATTAAGGTAGAGATATTTCTTGTCTTTGCAGCCATTTAATCTACTCGGGATAAGCAGTGAACTTACTAGTGGTCATATCAACATCTAGGAAAACCTCTCGTAGAGCATTGATATCATTGCTCAATGGCTTTACTCTTAATTCAATTCGGTTGTCTTCAAAAGAACCACGAATGATCGTTAAATCATTCAACATTATTTCACCTTTTGTATAATTTATTTCTCCAAGGGAGTCATTTAGAACTATTTTTAGTCCAGTTAAATCATCTATTCTATATAGGACGATTATACCATCCCTATCTTCCAAATACACGGTATATTCAGGAAATTCAGTAACTGTAAACCCAGTTGATTGTAGTGTTGGACCATTGCATTCTTTATCAAAAGCATTTTGGAAACAAACCTCATAGTAAAAGCTTGAATTGATGGCAGGATAAAAATCTTTCCTCAACATTACTGTAGTTTGATTAGAATTGATTGATCTGTCTGCATCATCAATCACACCAATAAATTTACTATATCTAAATTTACCAGTAAACTTTTCAGTATCTGATTGATCAATATATTGTTGAATTCCTGTTCTTACTTTCTTTACAATCTCAGCTGGAGGTAAATTTGTCTTGGTCCTATCATAATAAATTTTACTTGTCAATTCTACAAATAAAATTGATGGATCAATGATATCAACAGTAACTGATCCAACCATATATGGTTGTAATCTTCTTACAATGTCTTGTTTAGTGAATGAAGAAAGTAGGTTTGTATTAGATGGTTTAATTACTACCTTAACTTTGCCATATTCTGGTGGATCTGCGTCTTGACCACCAAAGGTAATAATATCAGCAACCGCTGGATAAACGTTCCTAACGATGGCTGCATAGTCCTGTGCGGTCACTGCACGATCTTGTGTGCCGAAATACCTAGGCGCATTGTATTTAATTTTATCGATGCTTTCAATGTTCTCTCCACCAGATGCTGGAGTTACTGAATTGACAACAACATTTAATGGATAAACCGCATTGTTTCTATCATCAACAATACCATTGAATACAAATGTCTTGGCACCATTAGTATCAGGACCATTGGTTACTAGATAAGTAACCTCAATAAACTGACCACTCTCTAGTTTCTTACCTAATACACCATCACCAAAGAAAAGCTCGTAGTTCTCGTCTTCAACTTCATTTAAAAAATATGTCTTAGTTTCTGAATTTACATCAAGAATATTATCTGCTCTTTCGTAAAATTCAAAAGCAGATGAATTTTGGGATGGATATACTTTTACTCTAATACTACTCGTATCAACGCCTTGATTCTGAATCAAAAAACGTTGAGATTTGAGTGCTGTATTAACAGTATAAGAATTTTTAATTAATGATCCTTCATAAATCGGAACATCAACAAAAGATGCTGTTCCATTCTCTACTGCAGCAGAAACATCATCTAATGTGGTATATTGATATAGTTCTGAATCAAAAATCGTAGTAAATGCAGATCCAGTTCTTAAAATAGCAACATCAGGAGTTGTATTAATAAAATTAACGTCAAAATTAATGTAAGCAACAGGTGAAGTAACTGACTTCGGTGTATATCCTAATTGCTTGGCAATTGCAACAACATTATCTCTCAGGGTTGCTGAATCTAAAAATAACTCGTTGACAACTAGATTGGTGTTGAATGCCGTATAATACGTATTATACGCCAATACATCAAGTAATGTGCTCCATACAGAACCTTCAAAATCATAATCAGTAAAATCTGACTGTGATCTTAAATATTCCTTCAGTGCAATCTTAATATCATTATAATCTAAATTTGATACTTGTGTGTATGGCATTTATCGAGTTCTCTCTAAAAAGAATTCTACGTTGAGTGGAATATCGTCTCTACCTATAATCTCAAATTCCAATCCAACATCAAATCCATTATCATCAAAATTTGGTATAACTTCTAACGATATAATATTAATTCTAGGTTCGTAATCTGTTAATACGTTTTTAATCTCAGATTGGACCAAGGCTGCTACACCATAATCTAATTGTTCAAATAGTAATCTAGGAATGTCAGACCCAATCTGAGAATTGAATAAACGTTCACCTTTGTTTGTTAACAAAAGATTAACGATAGCCTGTTTGACAGCAGCCTCATCCTTACTAGTAATTAAATCACCAGTAATTGGATGAGGCTTGAATGTAACATTTAAATCTTTAAATGTTTGAAACTGTGGCACAGTAGACAAAAACGTTTGTTATTATTTATAGTCACTCATGCCACCTCTCCACAAAATCATCAAATCCACCAGCACCGCCACATGGTCTGCTATAACGATTTTCGGGAACTTTGTATTGGGCTTTTTTTAACAGGCGATCACTCGCCTGTTCTGAGATCAGAGTCATCCCCGACTCCATAAACTCTTTACTCTTATCAACATTAGCCATCTGTTTTCTCCATAAGGTTTAAACAGAACTTTTAAAGGGGTTGCTATCCCTCCTCAGTGGATTCAGAGATCCAATTCTATTTACCCATAAAAAAAACGACCCCCATACACAGGAGTCGCCAATATATCAGCCTTTACCTTGCCCACGATAACGCTTACGAGCACCATTACGACTCGTAGCGGCATACTTCGTGTGTTGCCCATTTCCCTGACGGGACTTCTTCGGCTTAGATTCGATCTGATTGCCACCAGTAAATGAAGGACGACGTGACATAAAAACCTCAGTTGATTACCCACCTATTGTAGCACACTCAGCCCACTTAGACAACCCCCGTACCAATGTGAACATCCTCATAATAGAACGGTCCTACTAATGGTCTGTCTGTCCCTAATAACTGTGCCTTATCACCTTGGACTGCAGGAAGCTGCCCATTGAAAAACACAGAGGTGTTCACATTAGCTACGATAATCCTGTTACCTGGCTGGCAAGGTAGAGGAATCACGTTAGTGGGCAGTGGAACCCCCTGTACGGGCTCTGGAATCGTCGTTGTGGTGTAAAACTCCACTGCCTCTCCATTTATGAAAATATTCGGTGATACCACTGGACTACCACCTAATGGCTCAGCAGGATACGAGCACAGTACATCTGTACTTACAGTGTCTACAGTATCTGGTCCTACTAAAAATGCCATAACTCTTAGTTTTCTAATTTTTTTATTCTATTCTCTACTTCATCTAAGTATTCAGTTATACTTACATGTTCCTCCCTCTCGGGGGGTCTGTACATTAATCTGAGATTATAGAGGGACGCCTCTAATCTCTCAATCCTCTCAATCAAGGAATTCAGGTCTTGGTTCGTCAATTGATGTAGTCTCCTTCTTTACATTACCATTGGCTGAAATAGTCTCTACATTAATCTCTGGTTTGATACCAGCATAATAATCTCCAGCAATATTCTCAATCATATCAGCAAATTCATTGAAGTCATCAAAGACTTGCTCCTTTAATTGACCATCTGTGGTCTTATAAGTTACTCGTTGTTTCATGGCGACTTTTTTGGGTAAAAATTTTCTGGGAAATTTTTTTGGAATTGAAGGATTTCACTTTGGAAATTCCTTTTAATATTTATCGGGCTCTGGGAAACGTTTATAGCTTAGAAAGAAGGTACTTTTTTGGGGGACGCTTATCGTTAATTATAATTAACGAACGATTACGATTAACTGTTAATTATAATACCTTTGCAATCGTAATTACTGTGTTATTCTAATTACTTTACAATCGTATTTAATTGTTGTTAATAATAACAAATACATTTATTTACTGTTAATTAGAATTAACAACTAATTGTAATTACAAAGTATTTGTATTATTGTGTAATTTTATTTGTATAGTATTACTAATACACTGGTAATTATCAAAGTATTAGTAATATTGAATAATTGTGATTAGTTGCTAATTTTAATTACTGTGTAATCTATGTGTATTTGTATTTGTATACTTTCCTACATTTATTTGATTGTATAAAGAATAGCTAACTGTAAAAAAAGAGAAATAAAAAAGGGGGCAGGATTTGCCCCCTGTGAGTATAGCTAACTGTGCTCAATATCCGCCCTCTTCGATATACTTTAGGTCTCCTACTTTCCTGCCCTTTGCTATCACCGAACCGAGGGAGAATCCAAGGAGATCGGGAGATTTAATAATTTCAGTAAGATATACTTTATAGCGATTTGTGGCTTCGAAAAGATATGCTTTCTCGTGGTTCGATTGGAATATGATTTCGACGAAATTACCGTCGATCTCGATGTTGTGAATTGCGCTAGATTCGTCTACAGTGAACGTCCGATAGATGGGGGCGTTTGTGATTTCGAAGGAAACAGACATTTCGAGAAAAGTGTAGAGAATGGGTGGGGGGCTGTGGTGCCCCCCGTTGCTCGCTATCCTAGCAGATCACAGGGCGCTGTTGCGATTCTGTGCCCACATGGCGAGGCGCTTGGTGCTAGCCTTGCTGAACACCCGATCGGTCTGGGTGATCGTGCCATCGGCATGGGTGACACGGTGACGGTTGGCAGCCTTGGCACACGCCTGCAGGGCACGGCGACCCTGGCGATCGGTCTGGGCAAGGTTCAGCAGGAGGGTGGCACGGTGCCCACCGATCACACGGGGGCGCTCGATCAGCAGACGGGCAGCGGTTTCGGCGTCACCGATCAGGGCAGCGAAACGGCTGGAGGGGATGATGGGGAGCATCGGTCTGGGGCGGGGGGTGGTGGAGGTCTGTCCCCCTCGCTTGAACGTATCCTATCAGATCGGTGGGGGGTGTCGAGGGTCTGGGGTCGAAATCGGGACAGTGCCCCAGGTGGCACACGGGGTCGGGGTCGCTGGCAGTGGGGGGCGCTCGCCGTGCTAGATTGGAGGTAGACCCTATGGTTGTTGCCTATGGGTTGGCAGGGGCGGTGGCGACGGTTGGCGTCTGCAGAGCTACCCCGCTCCTCGATCGGTTGTCTCTGGAATCCTAGCACAGAAAAGGGGGGCGGTGTGCCCCCCTGGTGGGGTCAGATCAGGTGATCTGCCAGATCCCAGCGGTGGATCGTGAAGCCAGGGTGGCGACGCTGGCAGGTGGCGAGAGCCTCAGCAGCGGTTGCTGCCCGAACGGAGATCACCTCGGGGAAGGGGTGGCAGTTGCCTTCCTGAACGCCGATGAACAGGAAGTGGCAGGAGCGGTCGGTAGCGATGTCCATGGTCGGGTGTCTGTGGTTGACTCTGGAATTCTATCATGGGAGGGGGGCTCTTGTGAACCCCCCCCCAGGTGGGGTCAGGGGCTGGGGTCGTACCCGTCCAGGATAGCCTCTACGATCTGCTCGTGAGTTTGCTGGCAGAGAATGCCTGCGATTGCGATCTCTTCAGCCCATTCCCAGGTGCCACCAGTGAGGAAGTCCAAGGGGAGAATGTAGGGGTACATCTTGTTAAACAGATCCTCGATCTTACCCAGTTCATTGTAGAGATCCAAGGGGATCTCCCAGGCTTCGTCGATCTGCACGGTGTCGGTGAAGGCGTAGGTCATGGGTGCCTGTGTGGTTGACTCTGGAATTCTACAGGGTGGTGGGGGGTCTTGGCAACCCCCCTGGCTGGATCAGTGCCGATCGCTCACGTTCCAGGTGGTGGTGGGGGCATTGGCAGGGAAGGGGAAGGGGCGACCCTCCTGGAATGCCTTACGGTTGGCAGCGGATCGTGCCTGCATTTGATCGTAGCGGGCGGTGTAGTCTGCCATGATGGCTGCGAGGTCGATCTTGGGGTTGGTCATGGTGCCTGTGTGGTTGACTCTGGAATTCTACAGGATGGGGGGCTGGTTGGCAACCCCCCCAGGTTGGGTCAGACGGCGACCCAGTAGGTGTTCACGCACACATTAGGAACTGCCTTACCGATCTCTCGCATCTCCGCCATGATCCACTGATCCTGTGGGCGAGCAGATCGCCAACCCATCACCTGGAAGTAGCAGTCCTCCAGGGTGGCGGGGTAGGCAACGGTGCTGACGATCCTACCGTTCCGAACCATCGCCACAGCGAACGGGTAGCGTGTGGGGGACAGGATGGTCTTGAGTGGGGTGGGGTCGGTCATCTGTCGGGTGTCTGTGGTTGACTCTGGAATTCTACAGCCAGTGGGGGGCTGTTGCCAACCCCCCTGGTGTGCAGTGCTCAGACCGTCACAGCTTGGCTGGTGGTCGCCTTGCGATAGCCTCCGAACTGCCCAGCCTGGCGACGCTGGCGAATCGCCTTGCCCCAGTCGCTACCCTTGGGCTGGGTGCCATGCACTAGCAGGGCGAAGGGACGATCACCAAAGCAGTGGCTGTCGTCGTGATCAACCTCTAGCCCCAGGGCGTTAGCATCATCATCCGTCATCACCACTTTACTATAACGGGGGAACATTCCATCGTCGATCATGTAATCGAACTTACCACCATAGCTTGCCGTCATGTAGAAGTTAGAGGGCAATTCTTGAGTGATAAAGAATTCGAGAGATTTGCTGTAGCAGTAGAACTTAAGGTTAGGGTTCATCTGTGCAACTTTAACCCACGCTTGCAGATAGGCGAGGCTGAAGAAGTCGCCCGACTCGTGTATACGAACCAGCTTGGTATTGCGTGTCTTAAAGTGGTTCAACGCAACGCTAATCTGTTCAGCAGCGTGATCAATACCCACCTGCAGGTATTCCACAACAGTAGCCAGGTTGTTGGCTCGGTTGTAGAATGCTCCATCGTATTGCACCTCAGACGATGCAGCAAAGCATCGGAATTGCGTGTGCTCGGTGTCTTGAATAGAACGCTTGCCGTTAGCATCAACAACAGCGAAAGACTTACAGAAAAGGGCACCAGGGCAGGTCTTGCCTGCAGGCAGGTTGAAAATCAGGGTGCTGGTGCCCAGCTTGGCGTTGCCTTTGGAGAAGGTGAGCATGGCTCTGTCTGTGGTTGACTCTGGAATTCTACAGGATAGGTTGGCGGGTTGCAAGGGGCAGGATGGACACTGCCCCGATTGGCACACCCTATAGTTCTACATTCCAGTGGCGATCGTTTGGTATAGTAACCCAAAAGAAGTTGCGACCATTGAGTGAACCAAGGTGAACACTATTGCCTTCGATTTTATCCACAATACATTCAGGATTGTGGTCCATAAGATTAGCAAACCTATTCTTGGCTTTGCTAGATTTAGGTGCGACAAATGCTTTGGGTTTCATGATACAATTGTGTTGACCTTTACAGTATAGCAACACCAAATCTACACTGCGAGTGATACTGTGCCACTAAAAGAAGTGGCACACACTAACTAGAATGCAATCTCTTCTAGTGTAGGATGAACACCAGCACTGATTGTGTCACCAACTGCCACAACAGTTTGCATCACTGATTCCACAGGATTGTCAGTGATAGCATCAAGAATTCTAAGGATTTCAGATCCTGTTTTACCCTGACGAAGGGTGCTAATCATCAATTTGGTGTCAATCATGTTGGTAATTAGAATAAAGAACTGAGTTTGTATAAAGAATAAAACAACACTGTTTTATTCTTTATATCTTGGACTGTATATAAAGAATAGAACAACAGTTTCTATTCTTTATATTCTATACTACACTATTCTTGTGTAGTATACTCTATACTCTCTCCTATACTATAATCATCATAGTCATACTCTTCATTGTATTCTTTATAGTATTGTAGTTCTTGATTTACATACTCAAGAAATAGTTGATCTTCCATAAAGAATTTAATGGTTAAAGGTTAATAATAATTTATTTGAAAAAACTGAAAAAGTCAAGATTTGAAATAATTAAGTTTTTTGATTTCCTGACTTTTTCAGTTTTTTAGATTTTACGAAATTCCAAACTCTTCCAAAATCTCAGAATCTGTGCCATAGTGTTCTTTGATCTCACTCACAAGTTCATCTGCTGTGTATTTGGTATAACAATCAACCAATGAATCAAAACAAAATTGTTCCATGGTCTTCATGTCCATACTATCAAGCACCCATGCAGAATACTTCTCAACAAGTTCAGCAAAATCTTCGTTAGTCATTTTCTCAGTGTCAGTCATTGGTGGGGTGGTTGACAATTTGATCTTCAATTTGATTGGCAAGTTCTTCCATGAACTCACGATCTTCATCTTGTTCATACTGAGCATTGTTACGAACAATACTCAACAAGAAATCAATCTGTTCGTCAGTGAAGTGATACTCTTTGAGTGTCATTTCCGAAGTGGTGAATTGTTGTAAGATTTGAAAATTGTAACCAGGATAAAGAGGGTGGCAACCACCCCCACAAATCCTAGCATGGTGGTGGCATCACCACCGAAGCCTAAAGTGTCAACTGTCATACATCGTAACAAATGTTGGATTTCTTCATCTCATCATACCACACCTTGTCAGATTCTGACAGTATGCAGGTGAGAGACATCATGAAGCTGGCAAACTCAGCCATCTCATTCAGCAGCGTGAGACGGTGCTCGTGGTTGCTGACGATGTTCTGGTTGAAGTAGTTCAAGGTTAATCCCCTGACGACTCCCTAAGAATAACACCACCAGACCCCTCTGGAAGCCCCTCTGTGCCACCTCTAGAACTGTCTAGGTGTCATACCACTGGACACAGATTAATATACAATCGAAAGTGAATAAAAAAGGGAGCATTTCTGCTCCCAAATATTATTCAATCCCAATCAACGTGTTCATCGTAATCCTTGAATTTGGATTGACGTTTGTTCCTTGTGGAATAACGTTTCTGATTCTGGACTTCATATCCGAAGTCTTCATAATCATCCTCAAGGTGCAGATCTTTGAAAGATTCTGTGTACTTACGAGTGGTTTTTGCCATTTTTGTCTAGTTTTTGTTCCTTTTTGTTACAGTTTTGTAATATTTAGGATCAAACTGCCATAATTTGCAGTGTTTGATCTTCACGAATAGCTTTGTTAACAAATCGACCCACACTTTGGTCGTTTTCAATAACATTGTTCACAGTATTTACAAAATCTTGTGCAGTAATGCCATTAAGAGTATAACTATACTCTTTACCACTGTTCCAGGTAATACCTACAATACCAGTAGTATCATATACTACGATATCATTAACAGCAGATGAATCAATGTTCGTAATCTTAGTCATTTCAGTTAATAGTTAAAGGTTAAGATTTGACTTTCTCAAAAATCTCAAAATCTTAAAAATCTTAAATTTTGACTTTTTCAGTTTTTTCAATTTTTGAGTTTTTTGGAAATCTTGGAATTCCTTGATTTCCATGTACACATGATAGCAGCAATCTCGATAATTGTCAAGTCCTCTGTGACACTTGGTGAACTGGTACAAGAGTGGTTGACATCGAGTTGTCAAGGGGTTCTGTGCCACTTTGAGAACTGGCATACATCGGCTTGACTTTTGATAGGTGGCGGGCTAAGACCACTACACCCCCGTACATTTCAGAACATTTCCACTGATAAACTCGGATAACAGTATCATTATATGTGTTTAATACAACACATAACTATATTTTTTTAAACATTTATTAATATGATAGTTTTTCACAGGTTTTTCCACAATTTTTCCGTAAGTTGTGGAAAACGTTACGGAGTAGTAACTAATTGTTTAGAAATAACGTTATTATACAGTTCAATTAGATCATAAGAAAACCAACTAGGACAGTTAGGATAGTGTCACATTATTTCCAACGTGGACCAAGAACCCAACCTACGAGAGATTTTCTTGTACCTGATTTAACTTTAGTTACTCTATGAGGTAGAGTAGAATCAAAGATGATCAAGCTACCAAGATGTTGTTCAACAGACCAGGAGGAGTTATGGTTATGGAATTGTAGTTCTCCTCCTGTGAAATCATCTGATAGGAGAAGAGAGAAAGATAATTTACGAACTAGGTTAGATGATTGGATTTCTTCTCTTGTTGGTATATGATGATTAGAACTATAAGCACGATCAATAGTAACTACGAAGGGGGATTGCAGTTCAGAATCTACATGCCAACCATAGAAATCATTTTGATTATAGATGGTATATTGGAGATTATCTTCATCAAAGTCAACAAGATCATACATGAAGTTATGTCTATTAATTTTTTGAATGTATGTCATAATGAAGGAAGAGATCCATGAATCACATTTAATCCATTTATGAGTAGATGATCTAATGTCAGCATCTTTAGTTAAGACACCAGATTGATCATTAATTTGTGATAGGATGATGGATGATACGTAGGATTCACAGGTGGAGATAATTTCTTCTGTGATTAACTTAGGAAGTTCTGTGTGGTAATAGTAGGAGGAATAAGCCATTAGAGTAATTCGTTTAGTTCATATTCGTTATAGTATAGGAAGATTTCATCTTCATCACCTTTCATCCATTCAAGGAATTCATCACCAATAGCGATAGCATCTTCCATTCTATCTTCTTGTACTAGATGATAGAATCTATCTTGCATGTAGGATAGTATATTATCTGACTGATCAGATACAGATTCTTGTTCTTTTAATTCTTTATCAGACATGAGGACAAACCTCCAGTGTATTAGTGAGATGGTTATAGGAAACGAAATCATAATCTGGAGGAAGGGAATCAATGATAGCTTGAGTAAACTCTTGTGGGAAGTGACCATGATATTTCCAGAAGAGTTGTTGTTCTCTATCTGAAAGATTTTCTTTTGGTTTTACTTTAAGATCCTCTGTAATAGTGAGAAGATCTTTAGCGTGAGTTACTACAACAGAGGATAATTTAGTCATTTTACGAAGATGTTTTGTTGAGTGTGAGTATGGAGGAAATCAACAGTATTTTTGAATAGTTGATATTGATCTGGTGTAAGATCAAGCCAGTCAATAGGATCAGCAGAATCCCAATCAACGTATTCAATATCATCTTTTTGAATAATGTCACAGACGATGGGAGTGCCATTAAAATCAATAGCGATAGCTTTGTTATCAATGACAACGTACATCAAATCAGTGTTCATGTTATCCTCCAATGGGTTGTTGTAGTAAGTTTAGCAGATTATTGAGGGAGTGTCAAGAGTGCTTTCAGGATAGTATTCATCTCTTGTGCTTGGGCATGGAGATAACCATAAGAGAAAGCGTAACCATGTTCAGGATCAGTGGTCATTTCTTTTGTATAATGAAGAGCACTATCCATATTTTCAACAAGGGTTTGGAGATGTGCTTTATTCATGAGATGGGTTCTGCTGTGAGCCAGGAGTTGTTATATACCTCTATAAAATAAGGCAAATCCAAGTCATCGAAGAGGTCATCTGGGACAGTTTCCAAACTGGGTTCCAGATAAATGTCTTCTGCTTGTGAGAGGATAGATTTCCTCAAGTTTTCATCATTGTAATAGTATTCAGTTGAGTCAAAATCAGAAAAGTAAGTCATGATTCGTGGGAATGATTACCGTATACGAGGTCAAGTTTATCAAGTTGATTGGGGTAGACAAGGATACATACATCACGTTGCGGATCATCAGGAAATTTATTGACACACACGGTCATGTATTGTTCGCAGGTGAAACGTACTACACCATACATGCCATTATAATATACCTCTGTTCCTTCTGGCAGCATATGCGTATTCTGTGACTGGATCTTCGTGGACATGAATACTCAATACTTCAGGGTACATACTATTAGCAATATATTGTGCCATGTAATAACTGTTGGCTACCATATACATATCAATCGTGATTGTAGATGGTGCATCATCAGGTGCATCTTGGTATTCTACTTCTATTTCTACAAGATACACCCTACCATGTTTTAAATGATTATCAAAATCAATAACTAAATCAGACATCATAAAATCTATCGTGGTGTAGGTCTAACTCTTCAGTGAGAGTATCAATTTGTTGTTCGAGGTTAATATTTTGTTGTTGCAAATGCTTGATAGTTTCTTTAAGTTCATCAATGAGAGCATTTGCTTGATCGATGTTTGCTGCCATGTGAGAATAATAGGGACAACTAGTATTTAGATTACAAGAATTCTTCCATATAATAATCTACCGTGACTTCAAGTTCTGCGGCATGTTCTTCAATTGCCATCATGAATAGATCATCAATGGTAGGTTCTTGTGGTTCAGTGTGCATCTTGAAGTTCCAAAGTTTCCCAAGCATCAAATAGTTTAGCATACAGTTGCCTCGAATCACATTGACATTGTTGTTGAAAGAATGCCTCTTGTTTTGTACTCATGTTCTGCATAGCAGACATGATAAAATTAATTTCTTCTGGTGTGAAATTCATTTGAATACAGCAGTAACACCTACAACTTTAGCATTAGGATTACGAGCAAGAGCAGTTTGTTTTGCATCTTGATAATCTCGTGCCTCTACGATCTCATCAAATACTTTGCCTGCGACGTAGAGTTGTACTTTACACCTCATAACCTTCCCTCATCAGTTGGAAACGACGTGCTTCATATGCACATTCCTCATTAGGATAGATGCCGATGCGGAAACTGGTCCGTCGATCAATCAATTCTACCCGATTTGAGTTTACAATGTTCCGCACGATGTACGGCATTGCGGAACCTTGCGGAAATGGTTTCTTCTTTACGAAGATTGGCTGGGTCATAAGGGGTTCCTCCCTTGACTACCCCCAT
>Ga0213866_10000127_pt1 | contig 61620 bp, 54 predicted proteins | sample PICome_11_FD_160079 | JGI IMG/M metagenome (GOLD analysis project Ga0213866, IMG submission 160079) | Coastal seawater microbial communities near Pivers Island, North Carolina, United States - PICO284 | ecosystem: Environmental > Aquatic > Marine > Coastal | place: USA: North Carolina...
TAAGATTAATCTTATCGCTAATAAGTTGCTCCTCAGCAGAGCTTATGTCCTCTTCAGATTAATGCTGATAAATTATAAAATATTTTTGACAAAATCACCAACTATTTTTGACCACATTACCTTTTTTTTCAGCTAACGAATAAGAGAAATCAAAATGTTGTCTTAGAAAAAAAATATGATTTATTTAGTAGACAGCATGAAATCATTTCTTTTGATGATTTGAATAGTTTTTCTGAAAAGCAACTTGAGAATTTATTTTCAAAAACAAGAAATATTTATATTGTTGAAGATTTTTCTAATAGAGATTATGTTTTACCAAAGCTGGTGAAAATCACAACTGAAATTAATGCCTTTGTAGAGCAAAATAATGAGTGATGTTATAACACGTCAAGAATGACTCATCTTTTATAATAAAGTTTACTAAAAAGCACTTCCTCCGAATACAAGTGCTTGCATTCAAGACGTGTTATTATTGCAGGATTTTAGTCGAATTCTGCTGTTTAGGGCAAGGTGGTAAACTGTAAATGGTTGGTTATGCCACCTTGTTAACTAAACAAATGTAAAGAAATAATTAAAGGATTCCCACTTTCTCAGAAAAACATGAGCATACAAAAGTTAGCACGTTTCAAATGGTTTATCGTAGGTTTTTTGACGGCTGTTATTGTTGAAACATCATTACTTATAACATTTTTTTACTTGTATTTAAAATAAACAGAATAGTTACCTAAAAACCCTTTTTATCGTAAAGCTAAAATTATTCTGAAAGCGAAACCCTCAATTCTGAAAGTTGAGGGTTTTTGTTTTGTTGCTGTTGAAACATGCTTTGTTGCTGTTGTAGTATTTTTTGTTGCTGTTGAAACATGCTTTGTTGCTGTTGTAGTATTTTTTGTTGCTGTTGCAACATTGCTTGTTGCTCGGACTAACTTATTTTGTTTTTTGGGCAGTACATTTTGTTGCAGTTTTAGAAATACAAAATTTTAAGAAACATGAAAAAAGCGACATCAATGATGCCGCTTTAAATGTTTTCACAACGGAATAATCCTTATTGTGAATTGCTTTCAATTTGTATGATTCAAATATAAGGAAAAAATTTACACTTCCAAATGTGGTTTTCCGTAAGGAATATCATTATTTTTAATTCACTTTTATCCAAAATCACTATACATGAAAAAAATTCTAGGATTAGACTTAGGAACAAACTCTATTGGTTGGGCGTTGACACAACAAAATTTTGAACAAAAAGAAGGAGAAATAATAGGTATTGGTAGTAGAATTATTCCAATGAGCCAAGATATTTTGGGAAATTTTGATGCGGGACAATCATATTCACAAACTGCCGAGCGTACTGGTTACAGAAGTACTCGAAAATTATTTCAGCGCAATGTATTACGTAGAGAAAGACTGCATAGAGTCCTAAATGTTTTAAACTTTTTACCAAAACATTATGCAGATGCAATTGATTTTGAAAAACATTTAGGTCAATTTAAAGAGCATACAGAAGTAAAACTAAATTATCGTAAAAACGAACATGGTGTATATGAGTTTATTTTTATGGATAGTTTTCAAGAAATGATTGCTGACTTTGAGTCCCATAATCAACTAACCAAGATTCCGTTAGATTGGACTATTTATTTCCTTCGTAAAAAGGCGTTAACTCAAAAAATATCCAAAGAAGAACTTTCGTGGATTCTCTTAAATTTCAATCAAAAACGTGGGTATTATCAACTAAGAGGAGAAGAAGAAGATACTGAAGATGATAAAACAAAAGAATTTGTGTCACTTAAAGTAAAAGCTGTTATTGATTCGGGAGAAGAAGTAAAAGGAAACAAATTGTATGATGTGATTTTTGAAAATGATTGGAAGTATGATCGTCAAACTACAAAACCATCTGATTGGGAACATAAAACTAAAGAGTTTATAGTGACGACATCTATTCTTAAAAATGGAGATATAAAACGAAGCTTTAAAGCTGTTGATTCTGAAAACGATTGGATTGCCATTAAAAAGAAAACCGAACAAGATATTGAAACTTCTCAGAAAACCGTAGGAACCTATATCTATGATGCTTTGTGTGATAACCCGACTCAAAAAATACGTGGAAAACTTATCAAAACTATCGAACGTAAATACTATAAAAAAGAACTTTTATCTATCTTAAAAACGCAACTAAAATACCATCCCGAATTAAATGATAGAAAACTATATACTGCTTGCATTGAGGAATTATACCCAAGAAATGAAGCGCATCAACAAAACATAAAAGACAAAGATTTTAACTATTTGCTTTTAGATGATATTATCTTTTATCAACGACCTTTAAAAAGTAAAAAATCAACGATTTCCAATTGTACTTATGAAGTTAGGAAGTACAAGAAAAAAGTGGAGTTCGATGGAATTGAAAAAGAAATTGTGGTTTATGAACCCTTAAAAGGGATTTCCAAGTCGAATCCGTTGTATGAAGAATTTCGATTGTGGCAATTTTTACAAAACTTAAAAATCTATAAAAAAGAAAACGTTGATATAGATGTTACAAACCTTTTTTTTACTTCTGAAAACGACTGGGTTGATTTATATCATTCTCTATCTGAAAAAAAAGAAGTGGAACAAAAACAGCTTATTCAATATTTAGTTGCTAAAAAAATAATTGATAAAAAGGATAAAGATTCCTATGGTTGGAACTATGTAGAAGATAAAAAATATCCTGCCATGCCCACAAAAGCACAATTTCTTTCACGTTTAAAGAAAGTAACTAATTTGAAAAATGTTGCTGCTTTTTTAACACCCGAAACGGAATATCATTTATGGCACATTATATATTCTGTAAAAGATAAAAACGAATATGAGCAAGCATTGAAAAAGTTTGCAAACACCTATCAATTAGATGAAACTTCCTTTGTAGAAAGTTTTGCGAAATTTCCACCCTTTAAAAATGAATATGGTGCATATTCAGAAAAAGCCATCAAAAAACTGTTGCCGCTCATGCGTATGGGGACGTATTGGGATGAAACAAAGATTTCTGAAGAAGTAAAAAGTCGTATTACATCAATTATAGAACGACTCAAAACGATCAACTTTGACAAAGAAAAAATTGAAAGTATCAACGATGACGACATCCCAAAACAAGTACTCAAAAGTTTTTTGAATTTTAAAGATCAAAATCCGTTGCAAGGACTCAACACCTATCAAGCGTGTTATGCCGTATATAACAGACACTCAGAAGCTAGTATCATTACGCAATGGAAAACACCGAATGATATTTCAAAATTTTTAAATGATTTCAAACAGCATAGTTTACGCAATCCAATTGTAGAGCAAGTGGTTACGGAAACATTACGAGTAGTAAAAGATATTTGGGACTTTTACGGAAGTGGAAATGAATCATTTTTTGATGAAATTCATGTAGAGTTAGGACGTGAAATGAAAAATGATAAAAAGAAGCGAGAACGTATCTCCAAACAAAATACAGAAAATGAAAATACCAATCAACGCATACGAACCTTACTTCAAGAACTAAAAGATACTGGTGTTAATGATGTAAAACCCTATTCGCCAAGTCAACAAGAAATACTAAAAATTTATGAAGAAGGAGTTGCGCAAAACCCCAATGTAGAATATAACAAATTAAGTGAACAAGAGGTACTCAAAATTCGCAGAAATGCTTCGCCTACTAAAAATGAAATTAGTAAATACAAGCTTTGGTTAGAACAAGGATATATATCGCCATATACAGGGAAAATGATTCCGTTGAGTAAATTATTTACAACAGATTATCAAATAGAACACATCATTCCGCAATCACGTTATTTTGATAATTCAATGAGTAATAAAGTCATCTGTGAAAGTGAAGTGAATCAACTAAAAGACAATCAAACTGCGTATGAGTTTATAGACAATCATGGAACTGAAAAAGTTGATTTAGGACAAGGAAAACATGTGACCATTTTATCAAAAGAGAATTTTGTAGCACATTGTGAAAAATACTTTAAAAACAACAGAACAAAACTCAGCAATTTACTAAGTGAAGAAATTCCCGAAGGTTTTATAAACAGACAACTCAACGACAGTAGATATATAAGCAAACTCATCAAAGGTTTACTCAGTAATATCGTGAGAGAAGACGATGAAAAAGAAGCAACTTCTAAACATTTACTTCCTGTGACGGGCGCAATTACTTCAAAATTAAAACACGATTGGGGACTGCATGACAAATGGAATGAAATCATTGCACCACGTTTTCAACGAATGAATGAACTCACAAATTCGCAAGATTACGGATATTGGGAAGATGCTATTAACGCATATAGAATTCAAGTTCCCGATGAAATCATAAAAGGGTTCAATAAAAAACGAATCGATCACAGGCATCATGCTTTAGATGCTTTGGTTGTGGCGTGTACACATCGGAAACATAATCAGTATTTAAACTCGTTGGCTAATGAGAATAAAAAACATGAATTGCGTAAAGGATTACTCATAAAAAATGAACAAGGCGATTATACAAAGCATTTTACAATGCCTTGGGCTACTTTTACCATTGATGCAAAAACCATATTAGAACAAACCATTGTAAGTTTTAAACAAAACATACGTGTGATTAACAAAACCAACAATAAAACATGGCAATGGGTTTTAAAAGACGGACAGTACAAAAAAGAATTGGTAAAACAAACCAAAGGTACTAATTGGGCAATTCGGAAACCCATGCACAAAGAATCGGTATATGGCGAAGTAACACATATTGAAACACCCAAAAACAAAATAGCAACTGCCATTAGAACACCACTATCGGCTATAAAAAATAGAAAACACATAGAAGCTATTACGGATGAAAACATTCAAAAAATCCTAGACAATCATCTTAAAAACTATACAGATGACAAAGGAAAAGAAAATTTTGACCAAGCTTTTGATGTAGATGGCATTGAAGAACTTAATAAAAATATGGTGGCACTAAACAATGGTAAAAATCATCATCCTATATACAAAGTGCGGTTGTATGAAATAGGAAGTCGTTTTCAAATTTCAGAAGATGCGAAGTCTCCTAAATCGAAAAAATTTGTAGAAGCTGCTAAAGGAACAAACTTATTTTTTGCTATCTATTGGAATAAAGACAAACAAAAACGAGTGTATGAAACCATTCCATTAAATGAAGTTATTGAACACCAAAAACAAGTCGCAAATCTTCCCAAAGAGCAACGAACACTTGTTCCTGTAAACACTAAAAATGGAACGTTTTTATTTTCAATCTCGCCAAATGATTTAGTATATGTTCCCACAGATGAAGAATTAGAAAATTCGAGTATGATTAATTTTTCATCACTATCCAAAGCGCAAGTAAATAGAATTTATAAAATGGTGAGTAGCACAGGTTCTGAATGTCACTTTATTCAAAATCAAATAGCATCGTTAATAAAAAAATATGATGCCAAATCTAAGGTAGGAGAATTTGGTAGTATAAATAAATCAGAGAAAGATATTGAAAGTAATATTATAAAAGAACGTTGTTGGAAATTAAAAGTGGATCGTTTAGGAAACATTACACATGTATTAAAAAAATAAACCATAAAATAAGATGTCATGATAAAGCGTACCATTTACGTTGGTTCCCCCGCTTATTTAAGACTCAAACAAAAACAATTAGTTGTAGAAGATCCCGAAGATAAAAGCATCAAAGGTAGCGTTCCTATTGAAGACATGGCACTTTTAATGTTAGATCATTATCAAATTACCATGAGCAATCAATTAGTATTGAAGCTGCAAGGAAACAATGTCGCTATTGTAAGTTGTGATGCACACCATTTGCCGTTTGGTATTATGTTGCCGTTGTATGGACATACCGAACATTCGGATCGAATCAAACACCAAATAGCTGCTTCCGAACCCTTAAAAAAACAATTATGGAAGCAAACCGTAGAACAGAAAATTAAAAACCAACAGGCACTTCTAAAACTAAATAATAAACCTTACGAACCAATGGATTTGTATTGGCAAAGCGTAAAAAGTGGCGATACAACCAATTGCGAAGGAAAAGCGGCACAACACCATTGGAAACACTTATTTGAAAATTTTACAAGAGAACGTTTTGGAAATGCGCCAAATAACTTGCTAAATTTTGGATATGCCGTACTCCGAAGTATTGTGGCTAGGGCATTAGTAAGTAGTGGTTTATTACCTGTATTGGGTATTTTTCATCGTAACAAATACAATCCGTTTTGCTTGGCAGATGATATCATGGAACCGTATCGACCTTTTGTCGATAAAATGGTATACAATTATATTACTCAATATGGAGTTCCCGAAAAACTGACCAAAGATAGCAAAGCCTACTTACTTACTATTGCCACACAAGATGTATGGATTGATGGTGTAGAGCGTCCGTTAATGGTGGCAGTAACAACTACAACCGCTAGTTTATACAAATGTTATGAGGGCGAATTACGTCAAATAAAATACCCAATATTAGACTAATGTTATGCTATCAAATACAAATCGTTTTAATGCGTATCGAATTATGTGGGTATTAGTATTCTTTGATTTACCAACAGAAACCAAAAAAGAGCGACGAGCTGCATCACAATTTCGTAAGAAACTGATTGATGATGGATTTACGATGTTTCAGTTTTCCATATATCTTCGGCATTGTCCAAGTAGAGAAAATGCCAAAGTACATACAAATCGTGTCAAAAGTATCTTGCCCGAACATGGAAAGGTCTGTATCTTAGAAATAACGGACAAACAATTTGGCAATATGGAATTATTTCATGGTGTAAAACTTGTGGAAATTCCACAGCCTGTTCAGCAATTAGAACTGTTTTAGGATGCAAAAAATAGGTTGAAATTTAAAAAAGTGATGCAAAAAAGCACATTTTTTCTATTCTAAAAAGGAATCCCGAAGTACTGATTTTACTCAACATTTCGGGATTGACCTTGTGATTCCTCACGTAAAAATACAATTTGAAAGCAATTCACAACTCCCGTACTTATCGATACGGTTGTGCATGGCTTGTGATTCCTCACGTAAAAATACAATTTGAAAGCAATTCACAACCCTTGCGAAGTTCTTTATTTTCTTGTGTATCTTGTGATTCCTCACGTAAAAATACAATTTGAAAGCAATTCACAACCTTCTTCAGGAACGTCAGAACCAACAATAACTTGTGATTCCTCACGTAAAAATACAATTTGAAAGCAATTCACAACAGCGTTAGCCGCTTCAAGTTCCGCAGCTTCCTTGTGATTCCTCACGTAAAAATACAATTTGAAAGCAATTCACAACCAACTTGAATCATTCTTTGCTTCTATTATGCTTGTGATTCCTCACGTAAAAATACAATTTGAAAGCAATTCACAACCAGCGTTGCGGCCTTTGCGGATTTGCTTAGCTTGTGATTCCTCACGTAAAAATACAATTTGAAAGCAATTCACAACGTATCTAAGCAAATATATGAATATTAACACCTTGTGATTCCTCACGTAAAAATACAATTTGAAAGCAATTCACAACTGCTGGAGTAAGCGCCCTTGACGTTTTCCCCTTGTGATTCCTCACGTAAAAATACAATTTGAAAGCAATTCACAACTTAATTTGGTTTTACCTGAAACATTTACCGCTTGTGATTCCTCACGTAAAAATACAATTTGAAAGCAATTCACAACCCGTGCCATCATCTACTGTTACTATTGCCGCTTGTGATTCCTCACGTAAAAATACAATTTGAAAGCAATTCACAACTGTCCAGCAATGATCTTATTATCGCTATTTCTTGTGATTCCTCACGTAAAAATACAATTTGAAAGCAATTCACAACCTAGACCTATGAAATATGGACGTGACTTGACTTGTGATTCCTCACGTAAAAATACAATTTGAAAGCAATTCACAACCAGCTTTGAAGTTCTTATGTTGAGTATCTTCTTGTGATTCCTCACGTAAAAATACAATTTGAAAGCAATTCACAACCAATGTTGAGCGCTAATAAGTAGTCTTTGTCTTGTGATTCCTCACGTAAAAATACAATTTGAAAGCAATTCACAACCGTAAACCCTATCATTGTTAACGAATATTTCTTGTGATTCCTCACGTAAAAATACAATTTGAAAGCAATTCACAACCTGCTGCTCTAACGTTGCCTTTTCCGCTTGCTTGTGATTCCTCACGTAAAAATACAATTTGAAAGCAATTCACAACCAAGGCGATCGGTTAACACTAAAGCAAACCTTGTGATTCCTCACGTAAAAATACAATTTGAAAGCAATTCACAACGGTGTAAGCAAATCCCCCTTCTTGTCTTGTCTTGTGATTCCTCACGTAAAAATACAATTTGAAAGCAATTCACAACCCCATAACCAACGATTGTAATGCACAAATCCTTGTGATTCCTCACGTAAAAATACAATTTGAAAGCAATTCACAACAAGTAAACGCCCTATCATCCATTGTCTAAACTTGTGATTCCTCACGTAAAAATACAATTTGAAAGCAATTCACAACGTTCCAGTGCTATCAGTGTAAGATAAGTAACTTGTGATTCCTCACGTAAAAATACAATTTGAAAGCAATTCACAACGTCTTGGATTGTCTAAAAATTCATCGTTTCCTTGTGATTCCTCACGTAAAAATACAATTTGAAAGCAATTCACAACATGAATAAATTCTTTTTTCGCCTAATTCTGCTTGTGATTCCTCACGTAAAAATACAATTTGAAAGCAATTCACAACTTTCAAACATTAAATAATTCACACATGACACTTGTGATTCCTCACGTAAAAATACAATTTGAAAGCAATTCACAACGGTTTAAAGTACCATTAGGCATAATAGAATCTTGTGATTCCTCACGTAAAAATACAATTTGAAAGCAATTCACAACTAAAACCTAAGTCGGATAATGTTTGTTGTACTTGTGATTCCTCACGTAAAAATACAATTTGAAAGCAATTCACAACGGCTTCTTCTGAAGTTCTTGTTGAAGGTCGCTTGTGATTCCTCACGTAAAAATACAATTTGAAAGCAATTCACAACAGCGTGCTGGTCAAACACTCTTGACGTCAACTTGTGATTCCTCACGTAAAAATACAATTTGAAAGCAATTCACAACTGAAGGTAAATCGTCACTTTGATTATCGATCTTGTGATTCCTCACGTAAAAATACAATTTGAAAGCAATTCACAACAAAAATCACGAACTATTTTTTCGAAAGAAACTTGTGATTCCTCACGTAAAAATACAATTTGAAAGCAATTCACAACAGAATCCTAAAACACCCAATTTCTGAGTAACTTGTGATTCCTCACGTAAAAATACAATTTGAAAGCAATTCACAACTCTGGCGTTAAATTAATCTCAACAGGATATCTTGTGATTCCTCACGTAAAAATACAATTTGAAAGCAATTCACAACCAGCAAAACCAATAATATGTTGACCTACATCTTGTGATTCCTCACGTAAAAATACAATTTGAAAGCAATTCACAACAGCTTTTGAATTATTCTGAAAACGGCGTTGCTTGTGATTCCTCACGTAAAAATACAATTTGAAAGCAATTCACAACTTCCGAATACGTTCACGATATTTCCAGATCCTTGTGATTCCTCACGTAAAAATACAATTTGAAAGCAATTCACAACTGTAATATTGACGTTTGAAACGTTTTGAAACTTGTGATTCCTCACGTAAAAATACAATTTGAAAGCAATTCACAACCCCTGGCAGGGATAACCGCCAATGATTCCGCTTGTGATTCCTCACGTAAAAATACAATTTGAAAGCAATTCACAACTCGGTGAACTGGATTCCAATGGCTCTGTCACTTGTGATTCCTCACGTAAAAATACAATTTGAAAGCAATTCACAACAGCAAATTTGAGTTGAAAAATTAAAGCCTTCTTGTGATTCCTCACGTAAAAATACAATTTGAAAGCAATTCACAACCGGTTCTTCTGGATTCACAACCGTATCAAACTTGTGATTCCTCACGTAAAAATACAATTTGAAAGCAATTCACAACCTGTTTTCATTGTTGTAGTTTTTAAGTTTACTTGTGATTCCTCACGTAAAAATACAATTTGAAAGCAATTCACAACTATTACAGAGTGTATCGGGAAAGCATCACGCTTGTGATTCCTCACGTAAAAATACAATTTGAAAGCAATTCACAACTAAAACCTAAGTCGGATAATGTTTGTTGTACTTGTGATTCCTCACGTAAAAATACAATTTGAAAGCAATTCACAACGGCTTCTTCTGAAGTTCTTGTTGAAGGTCGCTTGTGATTCCTCACGTAAAAATACAATTTGAAAGCAATTCACAACTGGTTGTGATCAATTCTTTAAGTTCACCATCTTGTGATTCCTCACGTAAAAATACAATTTGAAAGCAATTCACAACTAAGTTCCTGATACTGATCTTCAACTTTTGCTTGTGATTCCTCACGTAAAAATACAATTTGAAAGCAATTCACAACGATCGTAGCCTAAATACAACGAATCAATAACTTGTGATTCCTCACGTAAAAATACAATTATATTTTATGTGCCGATTATTATATATTATACGGCATATTATGAAGATTTTAATTTTTTAAAAAATTGAATATCAGCGTCAACTATAAAACACCTTTTGTTGCAGCTTACCAAGTTTTGTTGCTACTCATACAAATCAAATTCTTTATTCGTTAATACATTGAGAAGTCTTGGTACTTCGGCGGCGAAATAATTCGGAATGCCTTTGTTGGTTTCAATATAGGTGTACACTTGTGGGAGTGTAATTGCACCTTTTAAGTATAGCTTTAGTTGATCTCGTACTTTTTCTTCATTAGTTTTCTGTCTGCGCCTTGTGCCACCTTTTGTTGCTGCTTGTTGCTTCCTTGTTGCTCGTAAATCTTGGTATTTTTGATACTTTTTCAGCCATTCCACCGTATAAGCAAATCCGCCTTCGCTTGATAGTTTTCGTGTGGCATCAAAATAAATACACGGAAAATGGATGATATACTGTTTTTTACTGTTAAAAAAGCGTTTTGCACGACCAATACGATAGACTAAGAATCCAAATAAATAAAGTAATGTTGATTTACTTGGAATACTTCCGTTCGGATTCCGTAAATATTCATCATCAATTTGAATGTAGGCTTTGTGCCAACTTCCGTAATACACGTTTTTGCCTTTCCAAATAGGTGCGGCTATTTTGATAAATAGTTGCAAGAGGAGTTCTCTAAATTCTTCTTTAGACATTACGCCACTTATGTATTCCGTGTCCAAACGTCTGGTCATATTCGCTGCTGAAAAGCTGTAATTATCGTACTGATGCTCGGTTAAAGCGTTTAAGAAAACGGTTTTATACAAGATTTGCCCACGTAAATACTCAGATAACTCATTTTTCGGGAAATTTTCGCCGCCGCCTAGTTTGCCTTCGTTGTGATTGGAAACTTTTTGTAGTTTATCCTCTTTGGTGTTCTTGTAAGTGTTCTTGTTTTTGCTGCTATTTTCAGCAGCATAAGAAAATACTTCCGCTTTTTGGGAATGGTTATCAACATTCTCTACTTTCTTTATTATTTCTTTAGTAAATGTTCTTGTATCTTCACTTTTATCACGAACTTTTTTCGTTAAAAAATCTGTAACTAATTGATTTTCATCAGCAATTAACGATTTATCATGTATTTGAAAAATGGATGGATTGATAAAGAAATTAACAGGTTTTTTAGTTCCATGAAAACTATAATCGGTGATAACGCCTACGTCACGTAATCTATACAAATGATTTTGTACAGTTCGGGAAGAATATAAAATCCGACGTTCTCCTTCATTGGTTAAATGTGCAATTGCAGTAGATGTAATTTTGACTTTAGGAAAAGTAACCGCAAGACGTTGGTTAAGTGTTACTAACTGATTTCTAAGATCACTTAACTGATTTCCATACAACCATACGATGACTTCAAAAGTTCGCTCGTGCATAGCTTTAATTTTACAATACTTTCTTTTGGGAAGCAATAGCATGTTTCCATTTTGAGATTCTACAAGAGTATTGTAATCTTTAATAGCAAGCCATTTTGTTTTTGTGTTTTGTTGCTGTTTGTTGTCAAAATTGGATTTAGCAACAACGGCTTGTTGCTTTAAATTGTAGGTTGCTATAAACTCTTTAACTCTTTTATTATAGGCAAGCACTTCTTCATTTAGTTTCTTAACGGAATCATTATAGTTATTTACGTAACTTCTATAACGTTTTAGCATTTGCAAACGATCTTCGCTTAGTATATACGGGCGTAGTGTTTTCTTTGGAATTTGATCTTTTATGATAACGAAACTACTACCATTTTGATTTAATGCTGTTTTGTTGTGGTCTTGTTGCATCATCAATCTTTTAGGAAGCGATTAATAATGCAGCATGTTCTTTTACAAACACGCTAATTGCCTTTAAATCTTCAATCAAAAAGTTCGAACTTTGAATGTTCGAGGTCACAAGTATAACAAGGCTTTCGAGAAATCGAGAGCCTTTCTTGTTTCTAAATTGCCCGATTATTGCCCGATTTTTTTAAAAGTTTCTGAAAATTATCTGAGAATATTTTATTTAAAAAAATCTTCTACACTCATTTGAGACCAACTTGATGACTTCATTGGTTTAATAGGTCGCATCTCTTTCATAGATTTCATGGGTTTCATTGATTTCATACTTTTCATTGGCTTCATGGATTTCATAGGTTTCATTGGACCTCCAGAAGCATCTTCATTAAAACAAAAATGGTAACCATTCTTATCAATAATCCAACCTTTATCAAACCATCCTAAATGCTTTCCATTATAGCTATAAACGGACTTGTTGTATAAATATCCTAGTGGAGTACCACTGAAGCTAAAAAGATGTTCATTATCGTGTGAATAGAATTTTGGGTGTCCATATTTATCATAAAATGTCATAGGAATGTTTTTTTATATATATTATTGTCTTCTATAAATAAATTCATTTTACAACTATAACTTCAACATCAAATGTTTTTTCATTAATTGTCTGATTTCCGTTTAAGTCATAAAAACTATTGATATCTTTAGTTTTATTCAAAGGATCATAAACAAAACAAATCAAATGTTTCATCCATTGGCAAACGTGATAAGACTGTATGTCTTCTTTAAGTTGAGTAATAAATTTATCTTCATTCTTATCACTTTCTTTTATCATTTTAACTTCAAGTAGAATACCTTGCTCTCTGAAAATTAAATCAATCCTAGTGGATGTAGAACCATGCTTTGGAATAGGATCCTCTTCTTTCATTTTAGGAAAAAGTGGTTTTAGGATAGTATAAAGTACATCTTGAACATCGTATTCATCCTTGAATGTAAATACTTGCTTTCCTTTTCTTCGTTTAGTAATCTTTTTTATACCCTCTGGAAAGTTTTCTAGAATCTGTTTTATCATTTCCAATGCGGAAAAATTGGTATATTTAATTTCGATAACTTTATTAAAAAAATCATCTAGAATAATTAATTCAGGAACACTAATATTAGTATTTGTTAGATTTTTAAGTTTAGTATTTATTTGCTCTTGTTCAATTTCGTTATCTAATAAGTACTGAATAAATAGATTATTACCTTTTTTTAAAGTTTCTTTATGAGTATCATTAAATATATTAGGCAAAGTTCTATAAAGTAAATATTGATTTTCGTGAGAAGAGTTTTGGAATTTTTTAATCAGAAGATTAACTATTTCATTTGAATTAATGCTACCAAGATATAATCCAATTAATTTGTAGATGTTATTATCAATCTTATTTTTTTGACTTTTATTATTTAATAGAAAGTCAATTTCCTTTTGGCTAAGCTTTTTTCCTTTGTAGCCTTTGAGAGCTAATTCTTCAATTCCAGAGAGAGAAAAGTTAATACCTTTTTTATAAATATATGAAAAAAAAGCTGATTGAATGTTTTGTTGATATATAATCTTTTCTTTTTCAGATTTTAAAAATTCTATTAAATGAACCATAGCTTATCATTTATATGTTCTAATCTTGTAAAATCCCATCCCTCTACTTGTTTCAATTTCTCGGTCAAAGCTACCATCAAGCTAGGGTACATTAGTGTTACAGTTCTTTTTGCAGGCATGTAACTCCTGTGGGATAAATCAGAAAACCAATATACTTGTTGTGATAAATATTGTAAATCTTGAAATGTTGATCTTTTGTCAAGATTTATTTTGAGAGGTAAGTTACTTTTAGAAACAAAATGTAAAAGTGCTTCTCTATCATTTAAAGGTAAAAATATTCCCCTATTGATATTATTCTTACCCTGATTGTAGAAAAGTCTAAAGTTATGACTATAAGCTAAATGTATAAGCGCATATTTAAAAGAATATTTTCTAAAATAATTTATAACTTCGTTTACAGCAGCTATTTCAAACTTGCTGCTAGGACTTTTAAAGACATGAAATATGAGTCTAAATTCTTCATTACCAAGTATAGAGGCACTTTCAATTTCTTTGGAAATAATATTTTTTAAAAACCTTACAAGATTATCTTTATAATTATCAAAAGTAGATATAGGCGCACAATCTCCTACTAAATATCTTCCATCTGGATCAAAGATTTGTGCTAATCCTAAAACATGTTTACCATCGTCCAGCTTAGTAGAGCCAATTCCGATGATGAACTCTTTTTTAAGTTTGTCTTCTTTCTCTATAGTCCAGGCAGTACCACCTAATTTGGCATAAATATTTAAGGTGATATTAGTCATTGCAAAAGAATTTGCACCTTTATTTATCGTTTCTATTTTTATATTTTGAGTTGGTATTCCATTCCCGACCAGTTTTGCTTTACAGAAATAGTAAGGCGATTGGCTTGGAATTATTTTTTTCTGATCTTCATTAACAATTACAATTACTAAATCTGTATTTAATAAATTCCCAGTATAAATGGCATTAGAATATGATTGTAAGCTTTCATCTTGTATTAGTTCAATATTAAAATTTACACGAGAAATATGCAAATCATTCTCTAACTTGTCTTTTAAAACTTTTAAAAATGTTTCAACACGTCCCTCATATATTTTAGGACATATTACTCCTATATTTACATTTTGCTTTATTTCGTCAAAAGAAACGGGTTTAAACGTTTTAACTTGCTGACTTGGGTAGCCTCCATTAGGTTGTTCTTCAATACCTGAATAGAAATATTTTTTTGGTCTTCTAAGTTGCTCAAAATCAAACTCATTTGATGGAATATTATATCCTGTATGAAACTTAACCTTGACATCATTAGGTAATTTTATTTTCTCAGAAAAATTTGTGTTTAGCCAGTTTATAAACTTAATGATACCAAGATAATTAGTGCTATTATTTAGATTTTTTAAATTAAAATTATCATAGATATTCTGTCCGCCCATTGCTTTTACATATCTAGAGACTGATTGTGTATTGGCAAAAATGTCATTGTCATTGCCTTTTAGTCCTTGTGTATCAAAGCCTAAATTTTCTAAACCGTTTCTGTCATAATCAAATTCAAATTTTGTTCTTAGTGATATTGAAATTCCTAAATTAACTTCATCATTAACATTGATGAACTTGAAAGATATATTAAAACAATTGTATGCAGATAAACCATTTATTCCAGTAAGCTTATTATTAGGTGAAACTATATTCCATGAAAAGCCGTATTTTATGTAGAATACTTGCATTCTACCATCATTGTTTAAGGCGTCTATAAAACAGCTTTCAATAACCTTACTGAAAACTCTTGGGTGCTTCTGTAGATTTACAGAACATTTTTTTGAATTATTTAAAGGAAGAACTTTGTCTTTACCTTGTTTATTCCAATAAACAATTGAATCATTATTCCTGTAAAAAAAGTAATCTGGATATTCATTTTTTAAATTTTCATAATCTTCACTATACTCTTCGTAGGGAATTTTGGATAAATGAAATTCTTGATTTGATGTGTTTATTTTGAAAAAATTTAAAAATAATCCTGCCATGCTATTAGTTTATAGCAATTTTACCAATAATCAAGCCACGTGTAAAGTAGGAAGATGTAACGTGTTATTTTATCGAGTAAATGCTTTTTTTGAAAAGAATGCGACATTATGGCATTTTTTTGTGTCAAATTGACTACCATTGTCACATGTAATTCGAATTTCAAATCAAACATATTACTCTCATGCCTTTTTATACTATGTGAGATGATCTAACCAATGCAAATTTAGCCCTAAGCCTTTGTGCGCTTGAAAGACCAAGCCTAGTAAAAATAGTATAAAAGTCAAGATGGAAGTCTTGTTTTTTTACTGTCCCATCCTAAAATAAGTTGACAATTTTTAATACTCCTTTCAATTTCAAAATCATTTTTACAATTTTCTAGCATGATTCTATATTCAGTTAGTCTCTTGAGAAACTTCTTATTGAGTTCTTTTTGATTTCTTATCCCAGTTTTGCTTTAAAATTACTCCATAAAAAGGCAGTTATTTTTTCTTTAGGCAAAAAAGAAAATGCAAGCATAGCATAGCTACGATTACATTTTATTTTGAAGAATAAAGGAAAAAGACCAAGTTTTTGTGAGTAATTTTAAGGTGAAAATGGTATTACCATGTTAATTCAAATCAACGGATTGTTTTTTAATTGAACTCAGATTTCTAGGAATCTTGAAAATTTGATGATACAATAAAAAACTGCCCTTTAAAAAATAAAGAGCAGTTTACAAACCAACTGTGTGGGGCAAAAAAATGAGGTGTGTATACTAGTTTAATTTTTCTGAAAAACCAAGGTGTCTGTTCCGCCGTTTCCACCGCTTACATCTCGCAAACTAATAGTGGTTGAGGTATAACTTACAATATCCCAATCGTCATTCAAATCAAAAAATACGCTTGAAGTGGCTACATTAAAATTAATATTAAAATCAATATCATCATCACTCGAACTATCGTCATTGCTATTATTGCTATCGGTTACAGACCATGTACCAGTAATTTCATTTGTTCCATTTGAAGCCGTAATAGTTCCATTTGACTGAAACGTAAATTCATAATTGGTAAAATCGGTAGTTTCGTTTTGCCCAGAATCAATATAACTTGTTATTCTCCATGAATCCGTTATGGCAATACCTGTTACTTCATTAATAATAACGGAGTTATCAGTTGTTATATCATCATCATCACTAGAACACGTGCTAGACATTAATGAGAAGCTAATCATAATTAAAAATGCTGAATAAATTGTTTTTTTCATAATAAAGAGGTTTTGTAGTTTTTAAAGTTTATCAAATATTAATATGTCTGTTCCGCCACTTCCGCCGCTCACATCTTGCACTTTCACTTGTGTTGGAGTAATGGAAACCACATCCCAATCATCATTAAATTCATCAAAAGGAATCGCTGTTCCAAAATTTAAGACCAATTCATTTCCAGAGCTTTGCGTAGCCCATGTACCATTTATAGGTGTTCCATTATCAGCGATAACTGTTCCATTGCTGTTAAAATTTAATTGGTATCCGTTATAATTAGCAGTTTCATCATTTCCATCATCGGTGTAGGAACTTACGATCCAAATGCCATCACTTAAAGTTGTAGACAAATTATTTGTACCGCCATTATTTGTACAATCGCTTTCAAAGCGTAAACGATCGTCACCAAGTCTCAAATCGACTTTTGTTTCGTCATCTTGTTCTATTTCGTGTAAAAGCCAAGTATTATTAAAATCTGGGAAGTCAGAAACCGTAATCGTTACCGAAATATTATTTCCTGAGCCGGAAGCTGTCCAAGTTCCTGCAAAATTTCCACTACCCGAAGTAATATTGATGATTCCATCCGTTGTAAAATTGAAAGTATAGCCTATAAAATTATCTTCCAAGTCAGTGTCGTTTCTTTCCAACTTATCAACGCTCCAATTGGTACATTGTGTCAAAACATTGGCAAGTTGATCGTTGGTGCAATCATTACAATCATCGTCATTATAATCATAATCATCATCTTCATCACACGCATCATCATACGAATTAATCGTTGATGCTAACTCATTCAAATTATTTACTGTAATCGTCAATCCATCAAAAGTAATCACCGTAATCGGAAACTGAATATTAATAATATCATTGACATTGATGTCATCAATAAAATCATACATCTGCTCATCATTTTGAATTGTAATCGTTTCCAATAATTCATTATTTGAATTAAAGATCGATGCTACAATCGGATATTGAAAATCCAAACATTCAATATCGTCATCACTCACATTCGGACCATTGCAATTGGCTGAAAATGTGTTGAATTCCGCTAAATTGTTGATGGTAATTTGTGTATAATCCGAAGTAATAATTACGATAGGAAACTGTATCTCTAAATCGTCGTCATCGTCTTCAAACTCATCAAAAATGGCTTCTATGGTATCAAAATCATCTTCAGAATCTACGGTGATTTCTAATCCGTTTACAATAACGGTTACAGGCAATTGTATACTAAAACAGTTTGCATTATCAATAATATTATCCGCAGAACCATCATTAGTTGCTGTATTCTTCATTAGAGTCGCAACTGCTGAATTTACTTGAAGTATTTCTTCTGGAGGCGCTTGAATAATTTCAGTTTCTTCAGTTCTACAAGAAGTAACCATCAGTATTGCAAATAGGATGCTTACTGTCAATAGTTTTTTTATAATTTTCATAACGGTAACTTTTAATTAGTACTCTCTTTTGCTAATAGAACAACCCATTCTGTAAAACTCCTGAATCTTTTTCAATTTTTTTTCATTAGTGTCCAATAAAGCCTTGAAGCGGTCTTTTATCGTTTCTTATACAACAATGATTTTTTTTATGTACATTAGGGTTATAAACCAATTACTTTGCAAGAAACACCCGAAGATCATATTTGTGAAGAAAGCGTTTTTGAAAAAATGTATCATTCTTTTTCAAAGAGCTTGCATGATTATTTGTATTATAAATACGGAAACCTTTGCAATCCGAATGATACGACACAAGAAGCGTTTATCAAATTATGGGATAATTGTAAAAAAGTAACTTCCTCAAAAGCGAAATCTTTTTTATTTACCGTGGCTAACAATATCGTTTTAAACGAACTAAAACATCAGAAAGTTGTCTTAAAACATCAACAAATAATTCCTAAAAATCATACCAACGAAACTCCTGAATTTTTAATGGAAGAACATCAGTTTTTGGAACGATACAATGCTGTTTTAGCAAACATGAAAGAAGAATTTCGCGTTGCCTTTCTATTAAGTAAAGCGGAACATAAAAAACACAAAGAAATTGCCGATTTATTAGGAGTCACAATAAAAGTGGTAGAATACAGAGTGTATTCGGCATTTGCCATCCTCAAAAAAGAATTAGAAGGATTTAAATTAAAATAATTTCAGGGAAAAAGAAAGTACGGTTGTTATTATATGTAAAGAGTAAGATTCATGGAAAAAGATGATTTACTAAAAAAATGGTTGAACAATGAGTTGACAGATGCTGAAGTCAACGAGTTGAAAGCATTGGATGATTTTAATTTTAATGAAAAAATCATCACAAGTGCCGAGCAATTCAAAGCTTCTGATTTTAGCACGGTTGCGGATTTTGAGACGTTTCAAAAGCGGTATCAACAGCATCAAAAACCGACTCAAAAAGTACGCAAACTATTCCCAATACTACGTGTAGCGGCTGTTTTAGTTTTTGCGTTTGGAATCTATTTTACCCTATTTTCAAATACAACTACCACTATAAATACCCTTGCGGGAGAAAAAACAACCATTGAACTTCCGGATGCTTCCGAAGTTTCGCTCAATGCACTTTCATCCATTGCCTACAACAAAAAAGATTGGAATTCCAACAGAACGTTACAACTAACAGGAGAAGCTTTTTTTAAAGTTGCCAAAGGAAAAAAGTTTGACGTTATAACCAAAGATGGAATGGTAACGGTCGTAGGAACTCAGTTTAACGTAAAACAACGGGCAAATTACTTTGAAGTAGTATGTTATGAAGGAATTGTAAAAGTAGTCTCAGATACCATTGTACGACAGTTGACCGTTGGCGAAAGTTATACCATATATGATGGACAATTTACCGAGAAAAAGATCGCTGCAACAGCACCAAGTTGGACACAAAATTACAGTTCATTTACGGCAGTTCCGATCAAAGAAGTATTTATAGAACTCGAACGGCAATTTGATGTAAAAGTCTCTTTCAAAAACAGCAATGAAAACCGATTATTTACGGGAGGATTTAGTCATGAAAACCTTCAAAATGCACTATTATCCATCACAAAACCGATGAATTTGCAATATGAAGTCACTACAAACAACCAGGTCATAATTAATGACAAATAGCAATTATATACGTGCCATTTTCTTAACCCTTTTGTTAAGTATTTCCTTTTCGCTTCCTGCACAAGTAAACGAACAAGAACGGAAGAAATTAGTGGTTATTTTGCAAGAAATTCAACAGCAATTCAATGTGTAATTTAACTATGCCGAAGATTTAGTTGCGAATGTTTCTGTTCCGAATCCGCCAACATACACATCGCTTTCTGAAATTCTTACCTATTTAGAAAAAAATACCACATTGACGTTTACGAAAGTGGACGATAAATTCATTCTCATAAATATTAAAAACGAATTCCTGTTGTGCGGTTACCTCAAAGATAAAGACCAGCTAAAACCCATTATTTCGGCAACGGTTCATGGAATTAAAGATGCCACCGTAACCGACGAAAATGGTTATTTTGAATTGCGGGTTTTCGATGTAAAAGAACTCATAAGTATCAGACACGTAAGCTATAAAACAATTTTAAGAAGTTACGACCGTTTTTTTACAAGTGATTGCGGATTTGTGTACATGCGCGCACAAGCAGAAAATCTTTCCCAAATTACCATTTCAAACTATATTACTTCTGGAATTCATAAAATGAATGACGGTTCATATAAAATCAACTTTCAAAATTTTGACATGTTGCCTGGCATGATAGAACATGATGTACTGCAAACTGTTCAAGCGTTTCCAGGCATTCAAAGCACCAATGAAACCGTTTCTAACATTAACATTCGCGGTGGCACGCACGATCAAAATTTATTGCTTTGGGATGGTATCAAAATGTATCAATCGGGACATTTTTTCGGATTGATTTCCATGTACAATCCGCAAATTACACAACAAGTCTCGTTGCTCAAAAACGGAAGCGATCCAAGTTATACCGATGGCGTTTCGGGAATTATCGATATGCAAACGGACAAAAGTATCAATTCAACATTAAAAGCAAGTATTGGTGCTAATTTCACCGATGTAAATGCTTTTGTAGATGCGCCTTTAGGCAAAAAATCGTCCATTCAAATTGCGGGTAGAAAAGCGATCAATAATTTTATAGAAACACCAACGTACAAAGCGTATTTTGAACGCATTGAAGAAAATACCGAAGTGCAAGAAAATCAGCCAAACATCATCAATTCCGATAAAACCTTTGATTTTTATGATGCTTCATTTCGTTGGTTGTACAAAATAAATGACAACAATGAAATCCGATTCAACGGAATACTAGTTTCTAATCAATTAAATTTCAATGAAACGGCAACTCTAAATCTGATAGACGAATCACGGGAAAGTAGTTTAACGCAGTATAGTTTTGCAGCGGGATTGTTCTATAAAAACAGCTGGCGAGATAAATTCATCACCACCTTAGAAATTTATGAAACCGATTACAGACTCAAAGCCATCAATGTAAATATCTTAGATGCGCAACGTTTTTTACAAGAAAACAAAGTTTCAGAAACCAGTGCAAAATTGCAAGTGGAATACCTTTTCAATGAAAAATTAACATTTCTTGGCGGTTATCATTTTGTGGAAACCGAAGTCACCAATTTAGATGACGTTGACGAACCTATATTTCGTTTTTTAGTTTCGGAAGTCGTCCGAACGCACGGTTTATTTTCGCAAGTTAGTTATACTTCGCAAGATCAAAATACACATCTAAAAGTAGGTGTTCGACACAATTATATAGACAAGTTTAAAAAGCATATTACGGAACCGCGTTTCAGTTTTAGTCAAACACTTGCAGACAAATTTACGGTAGAAGTTTTAGGAGAATTAAAGCATCAAAATACGTCTCAAATCATCAACTTTCAAAATGATTTCTTAGGAATCGAAAAGCGACGATGGCAACTTTCTAACGATCAGGACATTCCTGTGATTAGGAGTCAACAAATTTCAACAGGCATAAGTTACAACGATCATGGATGGTTAGCGAGTGTAGAAGCCTATCACAAAAAAGTAACCGGAATCACGTCACAAAGTCAAGGATTTCAAAATCAATTTGAATTTACCAAAAGTCAAGGAAGCTATCAAGTACTTGGATTGGACGTTTTACTCAGAAAAAGAATTTCCAACATCAACACTTGGATTAGCTATTCGTTCATGAAAAACGACTATAAATTTAAAGAACTGGAAAGTGCTTCTTTTCCTAGTAATTACGACATTACGCATGCGCTTACTTCGGGAATTACGTATGCGCAAAAGAATTTAAAAGTAGGTGTGGGATTCAATTGGCGTTTTGGAAAACCGATTACCGAACCTGTTTTAGGAAACGAACTCATCAATCAGGAAATAAACTTTAATACTACCAATAGTTCACGGTTGGATGATTATATGCGCTTAGATCTTTCGGCAGCGTATCAAATAAAAATAAGTTCCAAACTAAAAGCCGATGTCGCCTTCGCCGTTTGGAATATCCTAGATAGAGAAAACCAAATAGAGCAGTTTTTTGATGTTACGGATGCACGTATTGAGGAAACCACTCAATTTTCTTTAGGAATGACTCCTAATGTGTCTTTTCGGTTGTTTTTTTGAGGGTTGATTTCTACGAAAAATCGTACTCTTTGTTTTGATTTTGATTCGAAAAAGAGTAGTTTAGATTTCAAAGAAAAACTAGGCTGTGAAAAGGTTTGGTTATTGTAGAAATATACGGAATTCTGTATATACATACGTTGGCAACAATACAAAAAAATGGCAATTGACATTAAAATAGATAACGTATTTGAGCTAATTGAGCTAATCAAAAAGCGACCTGTATTATATATTGGAAGTAACAACATAACCTCTATGGAGAATTTTATGCACGGATATGATTTTGCTTGTTTAGTTAATGACATTGAATACAATAATATATATCCACTATTCTGGTATTTTCACGAATGGATAATGGAAAAATATAACTGGAATGAATCAACTGCTGGATGGAAAAATATTATACTTAAAGAAAACAATAATGATGAGATAAAAGCTTTAGATGTTTTCTTCAAGCAAATAGATGAATTTAAAAAATTACATCCTATTTCAATAGAATATATTGAATTAACTAAAGAAAATTTAGATTTTAATAGTTCTGATTTATGTAAAACGAAAGTCTACAATCACAAAACGGAACTATTTGATTTACCTGTTTATGAAAAAGCAGACAAAGTATTTCTTGTCGAACATTCGCATAATTTTGGATTTTCAATATTTGTGAGTTATAAAGGAAAAATGACAGGTAGCGATTGGAGAAATCGTTTTAAAAACTCTGAAAAGGCTAAATCATTTACCAAAAGTCTATTTGACACAAATCAGAAATGGAATCCATTAACGGGAAATATGTCAGAAAAAATTAATGAAATAATAAAGTACAGTTGTCAACAAAGAGCCAATCTACTGTGAATTCAATAACTTAAAATCGAAGTCTAAAGCTTCATAGAACTGAACGAATTTAACGTAGAAAAGAGAAGGGATTATCAATGTTGACGAAATCTAGGTTTCTGCGTATATAATAACCTTATTCTTCTCTTTGGTTCTTTATGATTAATGTATCTAATTTAATGAAATGCTAACTTAAGACGTGTATAATTAATTGCTTTGGCAAGTGCTTATTTGGAAAATTCATTCGGAATTTTCTTGCGTTCGTTTTTGTTTACTAAATTAGTTGCTTAAACACGCCACTAATCATACACAAACACTTTACCTGTAAGGCGAGAAAAGAAATCGATATGAGTTATAAAGATGATATAAAAGACCATTTATCTGATTACAGATTGAGAAAAATGGAGCATTTAGATAAAGGTGTTTGGAAAGGAAAAGGTGCAATTTATAAATTCAATCACATTCTACCGAAAAAGGATAATGTTGTTAAGTTAAATATACTTGAGCCTTATCGAAAATTGTTTTATGAATCTGAATTATCGAGAATTAGCTATCATAGATTTTTCCATCATTTGAATTCATCACAGGCTATGTGTATCAATTTCTTTTTCCCTTTTTTTATAGAAAGAAAGCTTGAGTTAATTTTAGATGTTGTTGGATTAAGAAATGACTCAGTAGATTATGAAACTGTTTGTTTTGAAAAGGAGTCAAATATTGAGAAAAAAGGGAGACGAACAAGTTTTGACTTTTATTTGAAAACTAAAAAAGGAAAAAATATTTTCTTCGAAATAAAATACACAGAATATGCCTTTGGAAAAGCAAAGAAAGACATAATTCATAAAGAGAAATATAAGTCAGAATACTCTAATAAATGTTTGAATATCAATGAAAATTTTTCTGATCAAGATAGTTTTCTAACCAATTATCAACTGTTAAGGAATTTAATTCATATTTCAAAAGATTCTTATCTGATTCTATTACACCCAAAAGATAACAAGAGAATCTCAAAGGAATCAAGATTTGCTAAATTTAGTTTAATCAAAAAGGAATTTCAAAATCATGTTATTGATTTGACTTGGGAGGAACTGTTTGATTTTTCGAAAAAAGAAATTAAAAATTCTGAAAATTTGAAAAAACAAATGTTTGAATTTAATGAAAAATATAGAATAAAGCCTTACAAGTAACAACGATAACCATTCCAAAAACCCACAATTTCATAAAAAGTAACGCATTCTTAGTCTATATAGAGATGTCTTTCTTAGCTTTGATATTCATCAGGTTCAATATGAATAAGTACATGTCCTAAATTGGGAATTTCGGCTCTCAAATAATCTTTTAAGTGGTGAGCGATATCGTGTCCTTCTTTCACAGAAATTTTACCATTCACAATAGCGTGTAAATCTACGTGGTATTTCATTCCTGCCTTTCGTATAAAACATTTTTCGGTACCTAACACACCTTCAACTTCCACAGATTTCTCTCGAATTTCATCTAAAAGATGGTCATACAAATGTTCGTCCATAATCTCGCCCAAAGCGGGTCTAAAAATCAAATAACTATTATAAAGAATAAAAGCAGAAGCCAATAAAGCTGCCCAATCATCGGCGGTTTCATAACCTTCGCCAAGAATCAATGCTATTGAAATTCCAACAAACGCCATCATCGAAGTAATAGCGTCACTTCGATGATGCCAGGCATCTGCTTTCAAAGACGAACTATTGGTTTCTTTACTTTTTTTCATAACAATCCTAAATGAAATCTCTTTCCATAAAATAATACTTCCCAATACAAATAATGTCCAAGGTTTGGGTATTTTATGAGGAGTTTGAATATTTTGAATGCTTTCATACGCAATAACGGTTGCTGAAGTCACCAAAAAAGCAACCACTAAAAATGTAATCAATGGTTCTATCTTTCCGTGTCCATACGGATGATTTTTATCGGCAGGTCGTTTTGCATATTTTAAACCAAATAACACTAAAAGCGAAGAAAAAATGTCGGTTGTTGATTCAATTGCGTCTGCAATAAGCGCATAAGAATTTCCAAAAAATCCCGCAAAACCTTTAATCAAAGCTAAACACGTGTTTCCAATAATGCTAAAGTAAATAGTTCGTATGGCCGACTGTTCGTTTGTCATTTGCGTTTGAGGTATTACCGCTTGTGCGGATGCTTAATTTTATACAATAGTAAAGAATTATTTAAGTTTACAAAGCATCATTTGAGCGTATTCTTTAGTGATTTAACACAATCTTAAAAATTCCCGCCTACCGGGACATGTTCAAAACCGAAGCAACATTGATTCAAAACTGTTCTCGATACACCAAATCACAAATTGGGCACTCCTTTAGATTTGTTTAAAAGAATTATTAAATTTAAAACGGAAAAGATACACTATCAAATCAATCGAACTGACGAATTTTATCAAAATGTACAACAGGTTTTGATAAGTAATTTTTTAATCATTTTTGGCTTTAACCCTAAATTTTCCATTTGTTCCCAACTTTTAAAGTTCTCATTGTCCAATCTCGTACAGAATTCAATCTTAACTCCTCTTTTCATTGCATTTGTTATATCAACCTTGTATTCTTTCCCAATTATTGAAATTGACGAAGGCGAAATTAAAAAAAATTATCTCTTAGCTTCGTTAACTAGATTATGAATTTCACTTATTATTTGATATGGTGGAATTAAATCATTTTTATAAAAATATCAAACAATAAAAGGTTTATGGTTATACCTTTATTTAATATAAAAATAGAAAGTTACTTTTGAAAGTACAGAAAAAAACTACTAATAAATACAACTTGTAATCTAGTACTTATGAAATACTGTAGAATTTTTAAAAGTCTTGTTTGTTACTACATACTATTTTTTTCATGTTTAGTCAACGGACAAAATATAGAAGTAAATAGTTATACAAAATTACAAAATACTCTTTCCAATTTCGATAAGACAAGATTATCTAAATTATATAAAAGGTTAGATAATGCAAAACAATCAATTGACTCAATGATCATTTTTAATAGAATTGCTTCGATTTATTTAAAAAGCTCTTATTATATGAAAGCACCTAGATATGATAGTATTATTTACTATTCCGATAAAGCAATTTTAACAAAAAAAAATAATAAACATAAGAAACATCTATATCAATATTTATTGGCGATTAATTTGAAAGCTGCATCGTATAACAAGATTGGTTACACGAATAAGGCTATGGAAAATTTCAATACAATTATCAAAATTACAGATACAATTTCTGACCCGAACTATTTTTTTGAAAAGAGGCAAACTGCTATTACCTATTTAACAATTTTTTATGCTGAACAAAAAAATTATGAATTAGCAATAAGGCAATACCAAGCACTCTTAAGTTATGTCAAAAGAAAGGGGATCAATCCAGATAAAATTTCATCTATCGTATATTTAAATTACGCAAATTTTCATAGAAAAATAAATAAGTTAAAAGTAGCTGTGAAATATGCAGAAATAGGTATGGATATTGCTAAAAAAAATAATTTACCTCATAGAGAAGCTCTATCATACATTGAGTTATCACACATTAATTTGAACTTAAATGATAACGTTAAAGCAGATGAGTATTCAAATAAAGCTATAAAAATTCTTACTAATAAAGTTAATTATGTAGGATTACTTTCTGAGTGCTACTATATTAAATCATTAATTGCAAAACAGGATAAGAATTTTGTAGGACACATAAAAAATGCAAAAAAAGCTTTTGAACTGATTGATAAAAAAGCTGTTTCTGAAAAAAAATTAGAGATTGGGCAATTTTTATATGATGCCTACAAAGAGATTGGCGATTTTGAAAAAGCTAATAATATCTTAGAACAGATTTACGATATTGAAAAAAAATTATTTGACTTAGAAGAATTAAAAAAAAATATGCTTTTAGAAATTCAAAGAAGAGATGAAAATATAGAATTAGCAGAAGAAAAAAACGAAACCCTAAATCATATTATCATTTGTATAATCTTTTTATTTATTATGGCAGTAGTGATAACTGTAATTATTTATAGAGATCGTAAGAATAAAATTAAATTAACTAAAGAGATTATAGAAAAAAATAAAGAGTTGAAGCAAATTGATAGGATAAAATCAAACTTCTTTTCCAATATTTCGCACGAACTACAAACACCATTAACATTAATTACAGGTCCTTTAGAATTAGCTTTACAACATAATGAACAACAATTAAGTAGTTCTTTAAAGTCAAAAATTAAAATGGCTCTTAGAAGCACTAATTCCTTAAGAACACTTGTTAATGATCTACTCGATTTATCTAAACTTGAAGCAAAAAAACTATCACTAGACACGCAGTATGTAGATTTATACACTTTTTTGAAAACCAATATTCAAAAATTTGTATCACTGACTAAAAACAAAAAAATAACATTAAATTATTCTTTCGAAAATTTGAAAAGTTATTATGCCACTATTGATGCTAAAAAATTAGAGAAAATATTAAGTAATCTTCTTTCCAATGCTATAAAATATACAAATGCTAACGGAATCATATCAGTTCATGGTAAAGTTGAAAATAATACTACACTTATTATTACAATAAATGATACTGGTGTTGGAATTTCTAAAGATGATCTACCTTTCATTTTTGATCGTTACTTTCAAAGTAAAGACGCATCCAAACCTTTAGAAGGTGGTTATGGTATTGGATTATCTTTGGTGAAAGAATTTGTGGAACTAATGAATGGAACGATTCAAGTACAAAGCGAGATATCTAAAGGAACTGGCTTTTTAATGACGTTTCCATTAACCTACGTTAAAAAAACAATCAAAACACAGCATACTGACTTCCAAAATTACAATACTGAACCGAATGTAATTTTAAAAGAATGTAATAATCATAAGATAAAAAAGAAGTATAAAATTTTAATCGTTGAAGATTATTTAGAGATGCAACAATTTATTTCTTCCATTTTATCAACAAACTATCAATTAATCATTGTTAATAATGGAAAAGAAGCTTTATCCAAATTAAAAACAGATACTGTTGACCTCATTATTTCTGATGTTATGATGCCTGTAATGGATGGATTTATGTTGTTAGAAATTATTAAAAAATCTAATGTTTATAATGAAATTCCTATAATTATGTTAACTGCTTTATCAGATGTGAAATGTAAGTTAAATGCATTAACAATAGGTGTTGATGATTATATTACTAAACCATTTGTCGCTACTGAATTATTGGCTCGAGTATATAATTTATTAAAACGTAATAAAAAAAGAATAATTATAAATAATCAAGAGAGAGAATTATTACCACTATCCTCTAAAGCTACTAATGATTTTATAAATCAGTTAGAAAAAATAAATAAATCTGATATTGAATTGATTACAAAAGTAGCTGATATTATAGAACAAAATTTTGAAAATAGTGAATTTAAATTGAATCATCTTGAAAAAAAAATACATCTAAGTGAGCGTCAATTACGTAGGAAAATAAAATTAAATACAGGACTAAGTCCCAAGAAATTTCAACAGGAAATTCAGTTATTAAAAGCTAGAACTTCTTTAGAAAATGAAGAATATACGAATGTTAAAGCAGTAGCGTTATCTGTAGGTATTCAAAATACTACACGCTTTAGTAAATTATATGTAGCTCGTTTTGGAAAACATCCTAATAGCTATTTCACGTATTGAAAATTTTAAAAATTCTAACAAATAACATCAATGTATATTTTTTTAGTAAATTTAAAAAAAGAATAAGAGCTGTAACGCAATTTAAGTCAAACCGCTTTAGTATACACCAAACGTTAATTTTAACTGTTATATATTTAGAAGAAATCCGTCACTTTTAAGTGAATTCTAGTAATAATAAACTTGTATCGAGAAGCCCTAATAAACACAAATAAATTGAGTAATTGTGTTTCGAAACTAATCTCAATACAATTTTCTCTATTGCATTATGGTACTCACCCAAATTTACATTCTGTGCCGTTTTTTATAAATCAAACGTACCAACGAATTAACTTTATTTTATTAAATAATGAATCTCTTTAAAATGTATTGGTGTGATAAACAACAATATAAATTATTATGAAAAAAATCAATTAACAAAATATAAAATTATTGATTTGTTTGTTATTCATGAAGTACTCCCAAGAGTTTTTAAATAAAACTCTTGGGAGTACTAAAATAGAATCGAAATTGTAGTATTATAAAGTATAAAATCTTCGATTAATTTAATAAATTTATCAAACTTATCAATTACCATGAATACTCCGTATAGGAATAAGCAGGGTTATTATAACCATAAGGAAATTTCCAAACCCTTAACTTTGAGTATTGTGCCATGACATGTAAAACTTTATCATAGTTATATGCACTAGATGAAATTTTTGTAATATACGACATTGGAATAGTAGTATAAGTCATATCTGCTCCCCATAATAAACCATTGTGTGAATATATCGTATAATCCTTAACCGTTACTGAGTTTCCTGCCCAAGAACCATTAGGATCAACGTCATACAAAACATTAAAAATTTCATTAGCTGGATCATGATAAGTATTGATTTGACATGCAGGATACGACCAATCAGTAGAGTGTGACCAATCAAGTCCACCGCCACCACTTATTCCATCAGACGCGATTCCAACATTTACATTGTATCCCCAACTATCACTACCAGAACTCCCACTCAATACACCATTACTAGAGTTTATTGGAGAATATTCACGAAGAGAAAAGTCCATAGGAGCATAATCATCTCCTAGTTGTTGCCAAATTTGTACATCATCGACAGTCCACCCTGAATACGCATAATTCGTTGGTGTTGCAGTTATATTATGCTCATAAATATATGTCCGAGCGTATTCTGATGATCCAGAACCTGTATTTAACATATATCCTGAAGTATTGGTCTTGTAGACTTCTGTATCAATTGAAAAGTTAGCAACTCCCGACCAGTAAATATCGATAGCTAAGTTAACCTCTCGTACCTTATTGCTAGTTGATTTGGTGAAATTTATTCCCTTACTGTCTTCCTTTTTCTCTTCTTCCCATTGTAAGATACCGGAAACTGCCTGTTTCATGTTTTCAAAACTACTATCAAGTATTTTACGCTCACCATTGATAAATAAATAAGATGTAAAATAAAGTAATTTATCTTCCAAGTTTGCTTGTACATCTCCCGAGCTATCTGCCTCATTTTGAACTGAACCTATTTTCAGTAACGACATCGTTTGTTCGGGAATTGGTTTTTTCTCAGTTTTCTCTCCTTCAAGTTGGGTGATGAGTATACCAGAATTTCTTAAATCATCAATAATACCTGAACGGATATCTATCTCTTCACCTACAATAAGTACATAAGGGTTACTATTTAATTCGACAAGATCTTTAAGTTGCTTTTCTGTTTTGATATGTGAAAAATCAACATCATTTAATTTTGCTAATTCAACATCAGTCCCATAAAAATATAAATTTTTAGTAACGCTATTAGTAATAGGCTCTACATCGTATATTTCATCTATGTCATTAGAACAGGCAGTAAAAGTTAGACAGGATATTAATACCATCAGAATAAGTTTTGATGTAATTTTGAAGTAATTTTTGTTTTTGTGTTTCATTTTGATTAAGTAATTTGGGTTAATATGTAAACTCTCAGAACAAAGAGATAATTTTTTACTTGATTAAGTTAGGTATATCTTTTATTGCTAAGGATTGAAATGTGGATTCCATTTTTTGTATTTTTTCATAATCATTTAATTGTTAATAACCCTTTATGAGGTTACAGATCACAATATCTTATCTTATTTCTTTTTGTTAAAGGCAAAAACGGACGCATTGTTTCAATATCGGTTAAGTACTTTCATTTAAGGACATAATGGATTAAATCTTTCATAAAAGGACATAAATCACAGATGCATATGATCATTCCCCCCGAAATTAGGACAGTTATTTAAGTTTAAAAAAAACACTTAAATTTACTGATATGACACGAAGAAAATTCACTTGAAAATTCAAGACCAAAGTTGTTTTGGAAGTATTAAAAGAACGCGCTACCGTTCAGGAACTAGCACAGAAATTTGAAATTAGTGTGCAACAGCTTTACACATGGAAGCGAGAATTTCTATTTAATACTGAAACAGTATTTGATAAAGGGACTAAATCTGTTAAAACAGAGGCAGAAGAAAAAGAAGAACGTTTATTAAAAGTAATCGGTCAGCAAAAAGTAGAACTTGATTTTTTAAAGAACGTCTTGCGATAGCACCACTAAAAAAGCGAAGACTAATGATAAGCAAGGATCATTCTAACCTAAGCATGAACAAACAATGTAAATTACTAAAACTCCATTTTGAATTTCTATCAACTAAGATCGAATGTAAAATACTATTAGAAAGTTTTTACAAATACTATTCAGTAAAAAACTACAAAGAGTATATCCAAAAATTAATTGGGATTATACACAGAGTACTTATTAAAACTGAAGAAGCTCATATTGATATATTTATTAATAGCACTGAAGATAGTCTATTCATAGATAAACACATTGCCAATAGCAACGATAAACTCACCGAAATTGATTTTATAAATATTAGAAGTACGCCTTTATATAAGTTTGAAGAAGGTAACTACAGAATTATCTTTCCTCCTTTTGTCATTGAGATGTTATATAATAGTTTATATTTTCGATTAAAATTAGTTAATGATTCGCTACCAAAAGTAGATAAAGTAAAAAATCTTTATAATCTGAAAACGTATGAATATAGTGAACAGTATGTTTTATCGAAACTCTTAAAAGAAATATTTGGAAAACGCTACATTCAAAAATCAGGGACAGAACTAGACCAAATTATGGATGGTGCTCCTGACTATTATGTTAGAAATGGCAAACACATTCAAGTTTTTGAATCTAAAGATATCTTGATCAGTAAAGAAGGTAAACAATATGAAGATTTTTCAGATTTAAAAAAGGAACTTAGTATTAAGTTATTTGAAAATGAAAAAGGTAATAGAAAAGCTATTAGACAACTTGCTGAAACTGTCCGTAAAATACTTTTAAATGAAGCTGATTACGACAAAAAAATTCCAATTAAAAATGCCCAAATTTTTCCTATTCTTGTTGTACATTCTAGAATATTTTCTTCTCCAGGTCTAAATAGATACATAAATGATTGGTTCAGAAAAGAATTAAATAAACTAAATTGTGATATATCCAGAGTTCACGATGTAATATTAATAGATATAGATACTCTTATTCTTTACAAAGATGCATTTAAAGATAAGAAAGTTTCTCTTTGGAAACTCATGCTGGATTATGAGAAGTATTATATAAATTTCACTCCTGATAACTTAAAGACTAAACCTAAAAATATGGAAGAAGCTTACAGAATGTGGAATGAATCTGTTGATTCTTTTTCTTTATTTTTAGATAGAGAACTTAAAAGTATGAGATACATTCCAAACTTTAATGAATTAATAGAAAAAGTAACAACCCTCGAAAATGATATAAATGAATAAAGATTGGTTTACATTAATAGAAAAAAGTAATCTCCCAGGAGCTAGAGATAAATTTGAAAATATCTGTGGTTCTCTTTTTAAAAAAGTATACCCTGATGAAAATGTCAGGATTGTAGAAGTAAATCAAGGTGATGGAGGAATTGATATATTTATTGGAAAAATTGGGATAAGTCCTATACATGTAATTCAATGTAAATTTTTTCCTAGTAGATTAGGAGAATCTCAAAAACGTCAAATAAGAGAATCTTTTAAAACAGCAATCGAATCTGAAGAATATACAATATATAAATGGAGTCTATGCATTCCTAGTTCATTAGACTTAAAAGAGAATAAATGGCTAAAAGACAGGATTACTAAAATGAATAAAGAGTATGATCTTGAAGAAGATTTTATAGAACTAATTGACGGAGATGATATAATTGATTTATTAAAAGAGTATAACTTATACAATTCAGCTTTCGAAAAAGATGACTCTCTCAAAATTGATAAAATATATAAAAGTGTACTTCCTGATGTATCTTTAGAAAAATTAAAAAAGAGTATTTTCAAAACCTCATTATTTCTTCATAATGTTAAAAATTATTTTGAGAAAGAGCCAAATACCCATATTGAAAGAAAAGAAACTTCCAACATCATCAATTGGGTTAAAACTGATTTACAGCCTAAAAAGAAAAATCTTTTAGTTCTTGAGGGCGATAAGGGTTTAGGTAAATCAGTAATTCTAAAGGAGTGAATCTTACGATTGAAAATGAGTAAAATTTGTATCGAGAATAGAATTTTTCATACTAAAAAGGTTCTCGATACGATTTTTCGTTCCTCAAAATCAATCGAACTGACGAACTTACAACCAAAAGCGAAAACCTTGAATCTAAGAAGTCCAAGAAGTCTAACAATCTAAGAAGTCCAACCTATCTAAAAATCAAAGAAGTCTAACAATCTAAAAATCTGAATTTCGCTTAAACGCTATTGAAGACCTCATCTTTACCACTCTATTATAGTCTTTTGCTAACACATAAATTGCGGAATGCAATGTTTTGTAAGCTTCATTTGTTTCTAAAACCATAAAAGCTTTTATACGTGCTATCAATGCTCTATATACTTCAACACAGTCCTTGCGCAATTCGGAAAAGCTCTGTGTAGGATTGGCAGCCGTTTCCGATACACTTGCCAAATAACGTTCGTTAAACACTATATTAATGCGTTGTAACTCTGTCACCCATTCTGAAAGTTGTAATGTTACAACAGCTTCCTGCAATGTCAAATCAGTACTCCAATCGGCAAGCATACTATCTAAAATTGCCGTTTCTGCTTGGTAATTCATACGTATCACATCTTTACCGTAACTCGTAAGATTAAATAATAGTCGTTTGGCGGCTTCTTGTTTTGTCAAACTAAAATGAAGTGTATTCCCTTCCAAAATAGATTTAATTCCTCTATACACATTACCACGTTTCGTATCCAAATTGAGCAGTACTTGGGTAAATTCGTTACGTTGATCGAGTTGAAACGCTGCATCCAATGCTACAATAATTGCTACTAATGCATCGCGCTGTTCGGTTAACCCTAACACACTCGCATCATACCGATTCATCAATTCCAATACATCTTTTATATATTGAAGAAACTCACTATTTCGATAATGACTCAAAAAAGGTTCTTTCATAATCTCTATTTTAATGATTTGATAATTTTTAAACCATATATGTGTATTTTTTTATCACATCTATACAAAAACAGCCTGCGGATTGAATTTACACTAATGTAAATAGCTTCCGCACACTTGCGGATTGTATTTTATGTTCTGTAAACAGTTTCCGCAGATATGCGGATTGTATTTTATGTTCTGTAAATAGCTTCCGCAGACATGCGAATTGTATTTTATGCCTTGTAAATAACTTCCGCAGATACGCGGAAACTACTTTTAATACTATTATAGCTTTTTGTTGATACACGAAACTTGGTTTAAATTTTGTTTTCTATTATAAAAATCTAAAAACTCAAAGAAAAATCCTAGCATGAATGTATAAGCGTTCTAAAAAGTTAATAAGCGTTATTTTTTTAGACTTATACCTGCGTAGGCAAGAATTTCTTGCTTATTAGACTTCTTGGATTTTTAGATGATTAGAATCTTTGATTGCTAGAACGTAAAAAGACTGCTGTGTTACATACATTCCTTTCAGTGACGAAAGAAAACGTCTTTGTGAGCATTATTAAAATTAAACTATATTTTGATTTCAACTACCTAAAGAAACTACAAAATGCTGTTTTTTTATTGCATCTCGACTGCGCTCGATTTGACATTTGAATTAAAATATTGAAATGCAAAATATTAAAAGCCAAGTGATAGGAATGAATATTACAAAAATAAGTTTCCGCAATGAAAAGAGTATTTCGGAATAAAAATTAGTAACCGAATAAAAAAACAAACGTACAAAAACCTATAAAATTAATTTCTAGTGCGAGCTTACTTCCAAAAATCCTTCCTTTGATAAGCGCAAGCCTCAATGGGTTTTCTGTTTCCTCTTGTATATGTTAAAATAGGTGCTAAAACATATAACGAAATCATACACAAAATCGTTGAATATCAATTGTTAAGCATGTTTTCAATGTGTACTTTTCAAAAAAATAGGACTTAATGATTCGTTAATTAAATAAAGCTATTTAGGTAAAATACTTTTTTTATTGTAAGTTAGTACAGGGTAAAAATACGATATAGTTCCTAATCAACTGTAAAAATAAACAGCTACTAACCATAGATTTTACAGGTCATATTTAGGATTTTATTCGGTCATAACTTTAGGGAGTTACATGAAAAAAATCATATTCACATTAATGCTAATCATCATTAGCAATGAAGTTGCGTATTGTCAATACACACTTGATGGTAGCGTAACTGATCCGGCGAATGCACCACTTCCCGATGTATTTATCAGCATTAGCAAAGACAATATTTTACTCAAAAATCTGATCACAGACAGTTTAGGAACGTATAAAATTGAAAACCTATCTAAAGGAACATACAAATTAAACTTTAGTCATATTGCATACATAGATTCACTTCTAGTAGTTGACATTCAAGAAAATACAACTCAAAATTTTCAATTTAAACAAAGCGCGGAACTTTCAGCCGTGGTGATTACAGCCGAAAAAAGTATCATTGAACGTAAAACAGATCGCTTGCGCTTTAATGTTGCCAATTCCGACTTAATCATCGGAAGTAGTGTTTGGGAAACTTTAAACAAAACTCCTTTTGTATCAACGAATGAAAACGGCGGAATTGAAATTGCAGGCACAAGTGGTGTAATTGTGTACATCAACAACCGAAAAAAACGGCTTTCGGGTGAAGTGTTGATGAATTACCTCAAAAGTTTGCCTGCGGATAATTTAGAAGCCATCGAAGTCATTACCACACCATCAAGTCGGTTTGAAGCAGAAGGCGGCGCAGGAATTCTAAATATTGTTACCAAACAAAATAAAGAAGAAGGGTTGGTCGGAAATGCAAGTTTGAGCGCGCGCCAAACCCGATTGTTCTCTGAAGCAGGAAGTATCTATCTGAATTACAGAAAATCCAAGTGGAATCTATATTCCACCGCCTATTTGAGCAACAGAGAACGCTTAACAACCTATGAAAAAGACATTTTCTATCCTGAAACAGATGCAACCGAAATCCTAACGCGTTTTATTGACCGAGAAAACGAATCGAAAATATTATTTTCTGGTGCGAATTTAGGGGTCGATTATGAAATCAACTCCAAACATATTATTGGCGCATTGCTTGAATATTCGGGCTCGGATGAAACTCAAAAACGAAATGCACAAAGTATTGATGCCTATGTGATGAGCGACTCGTTAACTTTTACGAGAAACAATGACAAAGCGGATGATTACAATTATTCTCTCAATGTAAACTATCAGGGGAAACTCAATGACAAAGGAACATTATTGACGGTTGATGCAGATGTGTTAAAATTTTCTTCGGATAATGTTGGAATTAGCAAAACAGATGTGCTTTCAGAACCAACTAATGACGTTTTATACATTCGCGATTGGTTTCGAAATGCAACAGTACAAGACATCCAAAATAATTCTTTTAAGCTCGATTTTATACTGCCTGTAAATGATAACTTTTCCATAGAAACGGGCGTGAAATTTTCTTTTTCTACGGTGGATAATGAACTCAATTTTGATACTAGAAATGTAACATTAATGGATTGGGAAGATGATCCATCACGAAGTAACTTTTTTGAATATGATGAAAATATCAACGCAATTTATGCAGTTGTCAATCACACACTCAACGAAAAATGGTCGTATCAATTAGGCACACGACTTGAAAATACAGTTGCCAAAGGAAAACTAGAAGGTTTGCAAGTAGTGGATAGAAATTACACCAACTTTTTTCCAACAGCATTTTTAAAATATGCACCCAATAACAAACATAGTTATGTATTTTCTATCTCAAGTAGAATATCGCGTCCAAGTTTTTGGGATGTCAATCCATTTAGAGAATACACAACCGACAAAACATTTTTTCAAGGAAATCCGTTCTTAAACCCTTCTCGGTACTATCGCCAAGAGTTAAATTATACAAAAAGCAAAGGCAAAATAAGTATTGTTGCGCAAATTGCGGCGAGTCAATTGCTAGACGAATTTTACGCACTTCCTTTTAATGCTGAAGATGGAATTATTATCAACAGAAAAACAAATTATGGAAACAAATATTCCTACTCTGGAAGCATTGCTATTGCTACTAAAATTCTATCTTGGTGGCGTTTAAATGCGTCTTCACTATTTGGTCATGTGCAAACCACAGGAAGTTATGCAGATGATACAATAACTATTGACAGTAATACGTTATTATTTAACATTTCTGCGAACCAGACGTTTACTTTAGCCAAAGAAAACGGAATCTCCCTAACTGTATTCGCAAAAAATACATTCCCCTTTACGTTAGTCAATACCGAAATTGGTAATAGACTTGAAACTGAAATTGTTTTACGAAAGAACATCGGAAACTTTAGTTTGTCGTTATCTGGAAGAGATATATTTAGAAGCAACAAAGATCGATACGATATTCAAGTTGGTGACATTCGAATTAATGACACTAATTATCACGACACGAGAAGTGTAGCCTTTGCAGTGCGTTACGCTTTTGGGAAGTCAACAGTAAAAGAACAACGATATAGAGATCCTGGGAATAGTGATATTCAGCAACGTCTCTAGTCGTTGAAACATATATAAGAGTGTAAGTTTTTCATTTAACTATAAAATGAAGGGCAATTGCTATGTCCTTACTGATAGCATTTTTATTAATCATTTAAATATTTTAAAGATGAAGAAAAATTCAAAAATTACTTCAAGCTTAAAGTCAAAAGAAGTTGTAAACAAAGCGTTAAGCAACTCTAATGATGAGCAACTAGACCTTTACAATGCAATTTTTGGAGGTAGAGTAGCTTCTTGTCCAGTAGTAGCTGTTAGTGCAAAAAGCACAAGAGCATCTGCTTATGACAAGATTGACACTTTTTTACAGGCTACACCAATGAGCCCATCACCAAGTTCGGATACGTCTAACTAGGTGTTGTTTACTAGATAATCTCTTTAACTAGAGATTATCTAGTTTTTTTAATTCTAATAAAAAATAGTTATGTATAGAGTCACTTCGTTTGTATTAAAAATTGTCAGTAGATGCAACTTGAATTGTTCGTATTGTTATATGTATAACATGGGCGATCAAACGTATTTAAAGCAGCCAAAATTTATGGCAATGGAAACAGTACAAGTCTTTGCCAATCGGTTAAGAGATTACTGTGAAAGTGCTGAAATTGAATATGTTCAAATTGTATTTCATGGAGGCGAACCCTTATTAGCCAAACCAGAATATTTTGAAGAATGTGTCTCAATTTTTGAAAATACAGTGTCAAATGTATCCTTTGTATTCACAATTCAAACCAATGGAGTTACGCTCAATCAAAACTGGTATACCTTATTTCAAAAACTTAAAATTTCGGTTGGAATTAGTATTGATGGTCCTAAAAAATACCATGATGAATACCGTGTGTTTCACAACGGAAAAGGCTCGTATAATCAAGTAGCAGAAGCCATTCAACTTGGAAAGAAAAATAATTTGGCAGGGTTGCTTTTAGTGGTAAATATTGGAATTCCAGTACACGAATTATATGCTGAAATGAAAAGTTTGGACGTAAAAAGTCTCAACTTATTATTACCTGATGGTCATTACGATCAGGCACCTTTTGGATTGGACTTAAATAGATGGCAAGACGATGATTACACACCGTACGCCAATTGGTTTATGGACTTATACAAACTTTGGAAAGCTGATAAAGAACGTCCAAGTATATACTTTTTTGAAACCTTGGTAAAAATGATTATGGGGCAAGAAGGAATTGGAAATCAGCTTATTGGAAGAAAAACGAATGGTGTTATTGTCTTAGAATCTGACGGAAGTATAGAAGTCGTAGATTCACTAAGAGCCTGTTTTGAAGGCATTACTCGAAATGAAATTAACGTGCATCAAAATAAATTAGAAGACATATTTGAAAATGAAACATTTCAACTGTATTACAAAGCGCACGATAATGTGACAGAACAATGCTTAAACTGTCCTGTATTTGATATTTGTGGTGGTGGATTTTTAGGACATCGCTATTCAGAAGAAAATGGTTTTGACAATCCAACGATGTATTGTAAAGATATGGTACGATTAATATCGTTCATTCAGAATGATATTTTAAACTCTTTACCAGAAGAAACCGTCGCAGAATTAGACATTGAACCGCTTGTTTACGAAGAAATTATTCAAAGTTTTTCAGAAGCAAATGAAATCAAGATTGATCCAGAAGTACAGAAAAAATTGATTTCATTCAAAAAAGAATTACAAGTATGAAATTACAAAAAGGCATACAACTCTTTACAGACATAGAAAATATATCGAGTCAACTCTTCATCAATTCAGGAGCGCAATTGGTGTCGGCTTACAAAGGAGCAAACTACTTTGAAGATTCCTATATTCCTTTACAAACTTGGCGTTCGCCCACAAAAAAAGAAGTCAATACACTCGTAGAAAACGATCACAATCGGTATGATTATAGAAAAAGTCTATGCGTAAATGACATTCCTGAAAAGTTAAAAAAAGAACTTCAAAAATTAGGGTTGGAAGATATTAAAGATGCTTACAAAGTGATGCCTGCTTTTAAAGAAAACAAATCACAAGTCCTCAAAATTAACAAAGAATTACATGCTTTCTTAGAAAAACTATCATCTACGGGCGATTTCAAATTTCATAAAATTACTTACGCCATTCCCGATAGAGAAACAATGACGAGCTTTCATGTTGAAGGTGCTTTTTTATACTTAGGATTGCATATTGATCAAAGCAGACGCTTCACAATTCATTCCGCACACAAATCAGGAAATCGAATTTCTATCAATCTAAGCTCCGAAACTCGAACGTTAATCTATACAAATTTAACCATGATTCAAGTATATAACCTGCTTCGAAAAAAAATAGATGTAACGAAAGTGGATATAAATCCGGATACCATAGCACAACATTTTTACGCAAATTATCCAGATTATCCAGTAGTGAAAGTAGCTGTAAAACCTTATCAATATTACATTGCGCAGACAGATAATTTCTTTCATGATGGCTCTACGGCTGGAACGAAAGAAATAGACATTACCATGGTGTATACAGGACAATTTGATCAACTTCCTTAAAATTATCAGATGGAAATTATACAAAACGGCATACGATTACACAGCACACTAGACAACTTTTTTGATGAAGTCCAAATCAACTCAGGAACAGTTCATCATTCACAACAAGAAAAAAGTAAAGTTGATTACTTAGATTGGTCTTTTGTACCGCAATATGAAGAAGATGCGTATGTGGCGAAACGCGATTGGCGAACGCTTTCCGAAAGTGAAATAACGGCATTAACCGCTACGGAAAATAGAAATCATTACAATACAGTTTATGTGGGAAACATCCCGAAAGAACTGATTACATTCTTTAAAAAATTTAAATTCAACGAATGTTTACGACCTTCAGATGTGCTCGAATGTATGAGACGTTCTCCTAAAATTACCCAAGATTTGAGCAACCAAATGCAAAACTATTTAAGTGATTTTGCAGATGGAAATCCATTCCACTTTCACTTTATTGGGGCAAATCTTCCCAACATAGATATGGTTGCGGCAGATACAACTCAGCTTCCACTTGGTCACACAGAAGAGGAAAAAAAATGTATGGGAATTCATAATGATGGTGCCGAATTGCGAACCATACATACAACCTACAAATCAGGGAATCGATTTACCATCAATTTAGGAACGGAAACGCGCTATTTTTTATATGCAAATCTCTCGCTAGCACAAGCGTTTAACATGCTCAAAAAGAAACTTGGTGTTTCATTATTACATGTCGATTTATACAATATATCCAAATTATTTTTCAAGCATTTCCCAGACTATCCTGTGATAAAAATTCCGCAAAAACCGTATCAATACTACATTGCGGCAACGGATCATTTTTTTCATGACGGATCAACTCACGGAATGACGACACTTGATGTGTTGATGATTTATTTTGGAAAATTCAAACAATAACATTCATAATTCAAATACAATTATAAATGAAAATTAAAAAACAAATCATGATTCACAATTCACTTCCTGATGGCGCAGACGCGCTCACGATCAATTCGGGAACGGTTTTTCATACCCATCACAAAGCGGCGTTGGTTTCGTATTTAGACGAAGAATTTATACCAGAATATTTGGATCATGCGTACGTAAATAAACGCGATTGGCGAAAACTAACTCAAGATGAACTGGATTCTTTGGCAGTTGATGATACACGAAACGATCACAATACAATTTATGTTGGTGAAATTCCAACCGAATTAAAAGCGTGTTTCCAAGAAATTGGACTTCAAGAAAGTGTGGACAGAGAAGAGGTTTTCAAGCGGTTTGAGGCAAATCCGGAATTGACCATGAAAGCAACGCAATTACTCAATGAATTTTTAGCTCCGCTTTCCAATCAAAAAAACTTCAACTTTCATTGCATTGGTGTAAATTATCCAAATGTAGAATTGGTAGCCTCTAACACAACCATGTTGCCAAAAGGTTTCAAACAAGCAGAAAAGAAATTTTTAGGAATTCACAATGACGGAACACAATTGATGACGATTGACACAGCGCATGAATTTGGCAATCGAATTAGCATCAATCTAGGAAAAGATGCACGCTATTTCTTATTTGTCAATTTACCGCTCAAAGAAGCCTATAATATGCTCAAAGAAAAGCTGGATGAAACCGAAATTTCACAGGTAAATATTTCTAACATTCCCGAATATTTCTTTAAGCATTTTCCTGATTATCCTGTTATTCGTATCGAACAAAAACCGTATCAATATTACATTGCGGCAACTGATAATTTTTTCCATGACGGATCAACCCTAGGCGGAACACATTTAGATGTTTGTATTGTATATTTTGGAAGTTTTCAATATTAAAAATTATATGTCATGACAGCAGTAGCAACAGCAACAACGATCAAAAAAGGAATTGGAATTCATACCAGATTACCAAAAGGATTTGATGCGATAGAAATTAATTCAGGTGTTATACATCATGCTTCTCATGAAGGTTCACAAGTGAATTACGAACATTTTTCGTTTATGCCTTTATATATTGATGAAGCGTATATTCCGAAACGTGATTGGCGACCGCTCAAAAAAGAAGAAATACAATTGTTGACAACTGTTTCCGATTTAAAAGATCACAATCATATCTATCTTGGTGAAATTCCAGAAAAAGCAAAACAGTACATCAAAGAAATTGATTTTAGTACCTGTAAAGGTAGAGAACACGTGATGCAACGATTTGCAGAACACAAAGAGTTGACGATGGCGTTGAACACCGAATTGAGCAATTTTTTAACGACGATTTCAAATGATAAACCGTTTAAATTACATTGCATTACTGCGAATTTACCCAATGTAGAAATGGTAGCGTGCGACATTACCCGATTGCCTGAAGACTTTACCATTCCTGAGAAAAAATACATGGGCATGCACAATGACGGAACACAATTTATGACGTTGCATACAACCTACAAACACGGAAATCGAATTTGTATCAACTTAGGATCGGAAACGCGGTATTTTTTATACATCAACTTGTCCATGATTCAAGTACATAATATGCTTAAAGAAGTTACGGATATCAGCAAAGTAAATGTGTACAATGTAGCGGAAACTTTTTTCAAACACTTTCCAGACTATCCTGTCATTCGTATGGCACAAGCACCTTTTCAATATTACATTGCGCCAACCGACAATTGCTTTCACGATGGTTCTACGCTTGGAAATAAGGAGTTAGACATCAATATGGTGTACTTTGGAAATTTTACGCACTAGGAAATAATTGAAAGATTGAAGTATTAAAAGATTAAAAAATAGGGCTACTGTATTTTTGCCACGAATTCCCGAATGTTTTTTGGTTGTTTGTGAGGATGAATTGGAAATTTGCGTTTGCCATACAAATTTCGACCAAAAAAAAGTTTGCCTTAATAATGTTTAAGACAAACTTTTATGAAAATTTTAACCTCAACGAAAAGAAAAATTATTTTCTTTTCCAAACAGTATTATTGCTCCAAGTAATTTTATTTTTAGCAAAATCCATCACACCAGCTTGTCTGCCAGCATCAGGTTGTATTCCGTCTGTAAAGTTTACAGAAACTACTGGAGATCCTAGGTCAATTTCAATTCCGTAGAAAGGACCTCTACCTGTGTTGTACTTTAATTCAGCATGGTTTTCTGACTCTTCTACTGTAATGATAAGACCTCCTTGGTCTACCCATGTTCCTTTAAATGCGTTCATAATTTTAAAAATTTATTTGGTTATTCCTACTCATAAAGCTTTTCGGATTCCGCTATTATTTTACACAAAAGTTAAAACACCATTATTATTTACAATTCCTTTTGGAAATAACATTGATACCGTTGTTCCGTAAATTAATGGAGTTGATTCTACCCAACTACCATCGATTTTTCGACAATGAGCTTTTAATGTAACAGTGATATTTTTACATGTAGATTGGTAACTGCCGCAGGGAATAGCTTCACCATATAAACTTTTAGATTTTCCGGGAGGAATAACTTCCGCCACAAGTTTTCCATTTTTATTTGCTATATCAGGGAAGCCCGATGCCTGTTGCACATTATATGTTAAAGAAGATTTTTGATAAGTTCTGGTGTCTATTTTTTGACATTCAGCACTAATTTCTATACTAATTTCTCGTGAAGTTTTTATGTAGCTTCCACCTGGGATAAACTTATTAGTTTCCATAATTAAAATAATTTATTTGGTTATTCCTACTCATAAAGCTTTTCGGATTCCGCTATTATTTTGTTGTAAGTTGTGTGTATTTTTTAAATTGTAGCTGAAACACAGTTGAGTTTGTACACTATAAAAAACAATCAAAATAATGATAGAGATAAGTTGCTAGCGTTTTATTTCTGAGGTGAAATTAGCTTGAAATAGGAGGTAAGAAGTGAAAAAAGGCATAAGACAGCGATTCTTATCCATGAGAATGGAATATAGTAGCACTAACTTTTTTTGCTAAAGGCTAAATGTATTTTTACGATTTTTGGTGGCAGATTTTTATTTTTGCTAACAGCTAACAGCTAACAGCTAACAGCTAACAGCTAACAGCTAACAGCTAACAGCTAACAGCTAACAGCTATTTCAACGTACGAAATTTTTTAATAATGTCTTTATAAGTGTCGCTCAACGTAGCTTTGTGATTGCCCGAAAGTAAAATAAGATTATCGCTCAACACAATTTCTTCTACTTTTTGAAGATTTACGATAAAGTTACGATGCGTTCTGTAGAATTTTGTTGCATCTAATAATTCTAGAATTTTTACCAATGAAATGAGAATGACAAACTTTTCTTTTTCTGTGATGATGTTACAATATTTTTCTTCGACTTCTATGTAAATAATCTCGTCAATATGAACTTTTTTGAGCGATTTCCCTTTTTTGATGAATAGATGATCTGTGCTAATAATCGTATTTTCTTCTTCCATGGCAAAAGAATCTTCTTGATTGTAAAATTTTTCCAGTGCCGTTTCTATCGCATATAAAAGCTCTAATTCATTAAAAGGCTTGATGAGGTAGCTAAACGGCTGTGTTAATTTTGCACGTTCAAAAATTGTTCGATCTGTCGAACTCGTCAAAAACAGAAATGGTTTTGCAGCATTTGGAACTGCATTGATCGTTTCAGCGAAAGCGATTCCATCAGGTCTTTCCTCCAAAAAAATGTCAATAATAGCAATATCTACTTTTTCATTATAGAAAATAGTTAAGGCGTTTGTGAGTGTTTTGGCAACGCCCACAACATTAAAATCATTTTGTTTTAATACGGACACTAAAAGGTCACTTTCACGTTCAGTGTCTTCAACAATAAGTATATTAACGTTCTCCATTTGGTAGTTTTTTTGGTAGTGAAATGATCATTTTAGTTCCTTTTCCAAGTTCACTTTCTATGGAAAACATACCATGATTCTTTTTAATCATCGATTTACATAATTGCAAGCCCAATCCGGTTCCGATACTATTTTCGTGTTTCTTTTTGGATAAAAGTACGGTGTCTTTTAAGAGTTCTTTGCGGGTTGTATTATCCATTCCAACACCTGTATCTTCAATAATTACATCGCAGAAATTTTCATTTTCATTGTCAGTGTAGATTTGAATTTTTCCTTTCGGATTTGAAAACTTAATCGCATTATCAATCAAATTTCGTAAAATAATTTTGAGCGATTCTTGATCGGCGTATATAATAGCATTTTTACCCACCTTATTTTCAAAAGAAATTTCTTTGTCAGTCAATATGGCTTTGTAATTATACGCTACGTGTTCTACAATACGAAATAAGCGTAATTTGGTAATTTCAAAATACGATTGTTTGGTTTGCAATAGTGCCCAATTCAGTAAATTATCGAGTAAATTATATGCGCTATTCACAATAGCACTATTGTTTTGTAAAAGACTTTTTACTTCTACCAAATCTTCAGTTTCAAGTGTGTTAACGAGCTTTTTGTTACTAGTTTTTATGGCATTTACGGAAGAGCGTAAATCATGACTCACAATGGAAAAAAGCTTATCTTTTGTGGCGTTGAGTTCGTCTAAACTTTCTTTTTGCGCCTTAATGATTTTATTTGCTTTTACTTTTTCACGATAAAAATATACACTTACCAACAACAGCAACAGCAAAATGATGGCAGAATACAAAAATGTATTGCGTTCGGCTTGCTTCACTTTATTTTCAGCTTTTAGAATGCCTACTTCTTTCTGTTCCTTTTCAACAGCAATCTTTTTTTCTAATTGAAGAACTTTCGCAATTTTATTCTGATCAGTTAAAGAATCTTTCCATTGTTCGTATTCTTTGCGGTATTGCAATGACTTTTTAAAATCTTTTCGATTTTCTTCTACAACTGCCATATTAAAGGCCGTATTTTGTTTCACAACAAAATCGTCAGTAGTTTGTGCTAATTGATACGCTTTTTTAAAATATTTAATGGCGAGTGTATCTTTGTATTGTTGATAATATAATGTAGCCATGTCTCCATAGGAACTTATCAACTCAGCGGTGTCTTTTTGTTGTTCTTGTAGTAAAAGACTTTTTTTCATCTGATTCTCTGCTAAGTCATATTTTTCCAGATGTAAATAACACAAACCAATATTGTGTTTAATGTTCGCAATACTAACATTCAAGCGTTTATTTTCAGGTAAATTTTCTATAGCTTTAAAATAGGTAAGTGCTTTTTGAAATTGTTCTAATTCCAAATTAATTTCACCTAATATTGCAGTAATATTATTTTTAAATTCAAATTTTTCAGCAACTTTAGAGAATTCATTTTCTGCTTCTTTAAAAACACCTTTTTTATAAAAGCTATATCCTCTAAAAAAATGACAATAATCGTTAAGTTTTTGATTTTCAGTTGATACGATTAATTGTTTCATTGTATAAACTAATGTGGAATCCCATTCATTTTCTATGAAAAACGTCTGTGCTTTTGCAAAATTCGGATGAGTACTGAATTGATGAGTATTTTCTTTTAGATCTAGTTTAAACTGACTAAGACTCATCTCTTGTTGAGAGAAAAGCAATAAAGGAATGATTATAAAAACATAAAATAATTTATCTTTTATTTTAAAACACATGTAATGATTTTTATACAATGTAAGTAAAATTTAAAAATAAAAAAAGCAGCAATTATACAATTGCTACTTTTGACTCTATTGTTCTTCAACAAAAAAACTAATCCTTAGTCGTGGGTTTTACAGTAGTTACGGTTCCTCTTGAGCCGATAGGATCTTCATCCCAAAGATAGGTGGTGACATATTTTGGACAAACAGGGAAATCAAGAGAGAAACTTATTGTAAACGCTAATAATTCTATATTATCTTTGTCGTGTGTTGCATTAATTTCTTTGGAGTTAAAATCAATTAAAAACTCTGGTGTAAAATCCGTTCCATTCCATTTATTTTTAAAGTAAACACTCAAGTCTTTAAATGAATTTACACCAAGTTGAACATTTACTACAAAGAAACTTGAGTAGTTAAATGAAAATCTCGGATTTTTTTGTTGAATTATTTCCGTTGTCATTGTAATTACTTCTGAGGATTCTTCTAAAGTTACTTTTTTTATATTTTCTACAGTCAAAGCTTGTGTTTCATCTTTAACAGTTGCCAATACTAATGGCGGATATAAGTTTTGAGGCTTGAAATCTTTAAAAATAACATCCTTAATCACTTCAATTTCGTCTACTAAAGTTGTTATTTGTGCTCCGTCAATTTTATAAGCGAATCCAATAGGTCTCTTTAATACTTCAAAAGATAACTCTTGGTTATCTGGTTCTTTTATTATTCTTGCTTTTTCCATAATATTATTGATTTAAATTGATTATTTAATTTTTAGATATTAAATCGTTGGATTGGTTGTTGGTTTCACAGTCGTTACAGTTCCTCTTGAAGCTACAGGATCAAGATTTATAAGGAATGTTTTAACTGTTTTAACCAAACGATAATTCCCTTTGATACCATTAGATTCTAAGTAGCTATTACTTAATTCAAGAGTTACCATATATGGAACGTAACAATTAAGCTTATTTTCAGAATCTTTATAGGTTATAAAAATATTTAATTGAATTTCCCCAGTATCAGAAAGTGTAAATTGCTGTACAGCCTCAATAGTATAATTGTTATTTTCATGCTCAGGAATTAAAATTAGCGACTTTACCTCTAAAACATCGTTGCTTTTAAAATATGCCTGTGTCAATGGAGGGAAAAGATCTAAAGTGTCATAGTTGCTGAATGTAATAGGAGGATTTCCCTCATTTCTGGGATCTGCTAAAGCAGAACTTACAGTGAGTACATCTTTTGTGTTTAATTTTGTTTGATCTTGAATAAATTCCAATAAGTTGTTTGCGGTAGTCATGCTAAATATATTTTAGATATAATAATTTCCCTACTCTATTTCAGGCTTTTCGGATACCGCCTTTTTTTTTTTGATTATAATCGGAAACTTGTATAGAATTGCTATTTTTTAGTAAAGCAATTCTATACAAAGAGAAAAAATAAAATTAATGATTGTAAGAAAAATGGAATAAAGTGTTCATTTTTTGGAACGAAAGCCGTAAATCTTAGCATGAAATTTTACGCGTGATGAAATATAAAAAAGCGAGTCGAAGTTCACAGTTTTAGCTCGAAATTTATAAATATCGAGAAGTCTTTCTTTTCTATCTATCCAAATCTAGGTAATTTTAAAATGTTCTATTCTTAAAATAAAATCATAAAGAAAAAGTATTAAAAACTGTTATACCAAACGTGACGAGTCAGTGTGTTGGGAATAACATTTAACATGTAGTATATTATTTTACAAATGAACTTAATTAAACAAATATTATTATGAAAAAAAGAAGATCAGAAAGCTTAGCACTTAACAAAAAATCAATATCAGATTTACAGGCAAGTATACAAGGAGGAAAAGAAGATCACTCAGGAACTTGTCAATCTTTGGACAATTGTACTTGGTCAGGTCAATGGACATGCCATAAAAGTTGCCAAGGTAGTTGTAATAATCAATAAATTACTTAACATAACGTGAGTTCGACATAACTTAGCTTTTAATGTTTTGTATTTCAGTATTTTAATTAAAATGTCAAATCGAGCGCAGTCGAGATTCAATAAAAAATAGCGTTTTGAAGCTTCTCGACTGCGCTCGAAGTGACAAAGTATTAATTTTAGTACGCTCAGCAATTATATTACTTATTTCTTATGTCGACTCACGTTAACATAGTTAATCTAAAAAAAGACAAAAGAGTTCTTTTAGGGAAGAACTCTTTTGATAATAAATAAAAAAGGGGTGATGTATTTGGGAAAATACACCAATCAAAATTACAACGAAATTACTCTCTAATTTGAAATTTTAGATAAATGAAAGGGAATTCGTAGACGAATAGTAATGGAATGCTTTTTAGAAGTTACTTTTACTTGATTCCTTTTTGAAGTAACATGAGTTTTACATATCTCGAAAACACGCCATACGCGTTAATTCCGGCAACTGCCAAACCAGGAACGCCATCCATAAAACCACGTTTTACGATATATTCATGAAAAAAACGATACAAGGGTTTAAAGGCTAAATGGAAAAAAGTTACTTTTTTTCCTTTCTCTAACATGCGTTCAGCTTGAAACCACGCATAACTATCTTTTTTGCTGATGTAATGCAATAAACCTTTATAGGTATAATGAAGGACTTTATTTTTTAATTTTCCAATAGTTCCATCTACAATCAATTTTTCATGCACATTTCCTTCAAAATGGCACTTTTCACGCACCACCAATCGTGTGACATCATTATTGTGATGATACAAAAAGCGGTTCATGTAAAAATGCGGAAAATTCAATTTGTACGCTGTGTGTTTTTCAGAATTTATGGCGGTAATAATCTCTTTTTGAAGTTGATACGTAATGCGTTCATCCGCATCTAAAAACAACACCCAATCGCAGGTAGCAAATTGCAATGCATGATTTTTTTGATTGGAAAAGTTATCAAACTTCCTTGAAATGACTTTACAATTGTGTGCTTCGGCAATGGCAACAGTTTCGTCTGTACTCATTGAATCAATCACAATAATTTCATCTGCAAATTGTACAGAATACAGCGCATCTTTCAGATACAAAGCTTCGTTATACGTCGGAATGATGACACTTAGTGTTGGCATGGTAAATTTAAAACACAAACTTACTAAAAAACTTTATATTTGTAGTCTGTATGACAACAATAGACACTTCCATCATTATAAGTACGTACAACTCTCCTGAGTGGTTGGCGAAAGTTTTACACGGATATAACAATCAAACCTATCGTTTGTTTGAAATTGTGATTGCTGACGATGGCTCGAAACAAGAAACCATTGATTTGATTGAAGAAATCAGCAAAGAAGTTTTTTATCCAATAAGCCATGTTTGGCATGAAGATAACGGCTTTCAGAAGTCGCAAATTCTCAATAAAGCCATTGTGAAATGTACGACGCCATATATTATTATGTCGGATGGCGATTGTATTCCGCGTGCTGATTTTGTAGAACAGCATGTAAAACAGCGTGAAGAAGGTTTTTTCCTTTCGGGAGGATACTTTATGCTTCCGATGCATATTTCGGAACTCATTACCAAAGAAGACATTTACGAAGGCAACTGTTTTGATGTCAAATGGTTGAAAAAGAACGGCTTAAAAACGTCATTCAAAAACAATAAATTAACGTCGGCAGGCTTAAAATCTCGTTTTTTAAACGCTATTACGCCAACAAATGCCAGTTGGAACGGACACAATGCTTCGGGTTGGAAAAAAGATATTGTAGCCATCAACGGTTTTGACGAACGCATGCAATACGGCGGACAAGATCGTGAATTGGGTGAACGCTTGTTCAACTACGGTTTAAAAAGTAAACAAATTCGATACAGCGCTGTTTGTGTACATTTGGATCATCCGAGAGGTTATAAAAATCAAGAATCAATCAATAAAAACTTAGCCATCAGAAAAACGACCAAAGACGAAAACAAAAAGTGGACAGATTTTGGAATTGTGAAAGGTTAGTAGTGGCTTTGCCTGTTCGTATTTTGGTATCTTAGTACGCTTCACTCATAGACTCGTTTCCGCAGTAGGCGGAATCTCTTAGACCGCTCCGCTTTTGGATCGCTTTGCTCTTAGATTATTAGACTAGCTTTATTTTCCGTCATACTGAACTTGATTCAGTATCACACAAGAAGCTGAAAAATATGATGAGAAGCTGAATCAAGTTCAGCTAGACGCAGACTTAGATTTGTAGAAACCGTCAGTTCGAGTAATTTTCAAAGAAAATTGAATCAGAAGTACTTTGAAAAATGTAGTTTTAATCTAACAATCTAACAATCTAACAATCTAACAATCCAAGAAGTCCAAAAATAGAAGTCTGAGCGGAGTTGAAGACTTATTTTTTATAAACTCCAATCTTCCAATACGTTTTTTCTTGATCGGTTTTCACAATCGTAAAATCAAGTTTTTGTAATTTATCAAAATATTCCCAACAACCAATACCTTCACGATAAATAGAAACAAGTAAGATTCCATTTTCTTCTAAATGATCCAACATTCTGTCTAAAACACGTTGTTTTTCAGAATTGTGCACATAATAAAAAGCTTCATTAAAAATAATGACATCAAATTTTCGAGTTGGTGTGTACGTGTGAATGTCCGCGGTGACAAATTCGGCTTTCGGAAACTTTCTAGCTTTTGCTTTTTGAATCGAGACATCGGAAAAATCCATTCCTAAAAAATAGCTAAACAAATCTGCATCCAAATATTCATTCAAAACGCCTTCGCCAGCGCCTAAATCGAGAATACTAGGTTGCTTTTTGGCGTGAGTAGTTATAAAATCAATAATAGTTTTATACCGATTTGCTTCAATAGGTTTTCGTAAATTATCCCAACGTCCATTTCTGTATTGCTTATTCCAACGTTGTTTTCTGCGCCAATTATGAAATTTATCTAATAGATTCATGCTATTTTTTTAAATGTAAAGCTAAAAATTGTTCCAACTTCGGAATAATCATTTCTGGCGTCAATTGTTTGTATAAATCGTGTGGGTTTTCTTCAATTTTTTTGCGTTCTTCAAATGTAAATGTAGCAAATAAATTGGGTTTTTCCTCTAATAAATGAATGGATTCGTGTTGTTTTCCATCTTCAAAACTCGCCCAATGATCTTTGTTTACATACGGTGAAAATATTGTAAACGTTGGCTTGTTCAGTGCTTTTGCAATATGAACTATGCCACCTTCATTCGCTACCATCAAATCACAGGAATGCATCAATCGTATAAAACCACGAATACTGTTTTCATAAATATCTAAAATAATTTGTTCTTTATGAACACATAATTCATAAATTTTAGCGGCTTCTGCTTTTTGATGTGGCGCGTAATTAAACAAAATATGAACTTTATAGTTTGAAGTAATATAATCGACCAATTCGGCAATATATTCGTATGGCATCGATTTTTGAGGCGTACTTCCTAAAATGCCCAACATCAACACAGGATGTTCATACTTATCAAGTTTTGGATATACTTTTTCTTCTGCTCGTAAGGTGATTTTCGGTTCGTAATCTGGATGTTCTAACGGGAAAACCGAAGTAATCAAATTAATACGATCTTCAATCGCTTTTCCGCAAATTTGTGTTTTTTCGTCTAATAAATTGATCGGATGCGAGTAGAAGGGAAGCGGTAATTTTTTATGTTTTCGTTTGTTTCCAATTCTGTATTCCGCTTTTGAAAACAAACAAATCAAGCGACTTTGTAATTTAGAATACGGATCAAAAATAATGTCGTATCTTTCTTTTCGAACCGTACGAATCATGCTGATCAAATTTGGAATTTTTTTCAGTTCTTTTTCATTAATCGGAATAATAGTGTCTATATTCGGATTGTTTTCAAGAACGCCTGTGGTAAAATCATACGCCATAAAATCAACACGACTTTCGGGGAATATTTTTTTAATATTATTTGCTATAACAGAACTGATCAACACATCTCCAATACGTTTATTCTGTATAATTAATATTTTTTTCATCTAACGTTTTTATAAATACAGGCAATCTGTGCAAAATATTATTTTTTCGGCTTTTATTAAAATTTCATTTCACATATCTTTGAAAAATAACAACTAATTATGCAAATCGTACACATTCATCCAAAGTATCAAGAAAAAAGGGATGCCTTATTGAATTTTATCAATGCTTTTGAAACCCAAGGAGAATATGTGACGAAAGGCGAACGAAATGTAATTAAGTCATTTGATTTAGAAGGTGAAAAAATCAATGTAAAATCGTTTCGCATCCCGAAAGCGCCTAATGGATTTGTGTATAAATTTCTCAGACCTTCCAAAGCAAAGCGTTCGTTTGAATATGCCGAAAAGTTATTATTAAGCGCGATTAAAACACCTTTTCCCATTGCATATATTGAAAATTATTCAGCGTTTGGCTTGCAAGAAAGTTATTATGTGAGTTTGCATATTGATTATGATTTCGATTTTCGAGCATTAATTCATGATCCATTATTTGAAGACCGCAGACTTATTTTAGAACAGTTTGCCGAATTTTGCTTTCAACTACACGAACATAAAGTCAACTTTTTAGATCATTCACCCGGAAATACCTTAATTGTAAAACGTGGTCATAATTACGATTTTTATTTAATCGATTTAAATCGAATGCGTTTTGAATCGCTAAGTTTAGAAAAACGCATGGAAAACCTAAAACGTTTGTGGTTGTCCAAACAAATGATTCATATCATCAGCAAACGCTATGCAGAACTCGCCAACAAAGAATTATACGAAGTACAAGATTTGTTATTAAAATACAGCGTTGCTTTCAAACGGAAAATTACACGTAAAAAATATTTGAAGAAAAAGTATCTTAAAAAGTAGTTGTCAGTTCTCAGTTTTCGGTTGACAGTTTTCAATATAAAAATAGTGGACTTCGAGTGCCTCAGTCCACTATTTTGTATGTTACTCACAAGAAGGCTGAGGTTCTCGAAGCCTGATTTTGTTTAAACCGCTACATCATGTTCGCGCAAAGCGTCATTCAATGAAGTCTTTTTATTTGTGCTTTCTTTTCGTTTCCCAATAATTAACGCACATGGAACTTGATATTCACCTGCTGGAAATTTTTTCGTGTAACTTCCCGGAATTACTACCGATCTTGCTGGAACTCTTCCTTTCATTTCAACTGGTTCATCGCCCGTCACATCTATAATCTTTGTGGAAGCAGTTAAGACTACATTTGCGCCTAAAACGGCTTCACTTTCCACATGAACACCTTCTACCACAATACATCTCGATCCGATAAACGCATTGTCTTCAATAATCACAGGTGCCGCTTGCAACGGTTCTAAAACACCACCAATACCGACACCGCCAGATAAATGTACATTCTTCCCAATTTGCGCACAACTTCCAACGGTTGCCCACGTATCAACCATGGTTCCTTCGTCCACATACGCGCCAATATTTACATAACTTGGCATCAAAATCACACCTTTAGAAATATATGCGCCATGACGTGCAATTGCGTGTGGTACGACTCTAATTCCTTTTTCAGCATAGCCTTTTTTCAGTGGAATTTTATCGTGAAATTCAAAAATTCCAGCTTCCAAAGTTTCCATTTTCTGAATTGGGAAATATAAAACCACGGCTTTTTTTACCCATTCGTTCACTTGCCAGCCATCAGCAGTTGGTTCGGCAACGCGCAATTCGCCAATATCTAACAAATCAATAACGTTACGGATTACAGCTTGCGTGTCTTCGTTTTTCAATAAATCTCGGTTATCCCAAGCGTTTTCAATGGCTTCTTTTAATGCGATCATGCGTGTATATTTTGTAATTTTTTGACAATTATTTTTTGGGTGTGCCCACAAATGTTCATTAAGGTTTTCAAAATATTCACTAAGTTTCTCGAAGTGAACATTTGCGGTCAGGCTATTCGCTGTATCTTTTTTTTAAAATCGTCTTTGCGAGAATTTTTAGAAAAATTAGTAGCAATCTGTGCTTTAAACAAACAAATTACTTCGTCGTTCCTCCTTGTAATGACGCTTCAAAATTTTAAAAAAAAGGATGCCGCTGCTATCCTTCACACAATAAAAACAAAGATAGAATGTTCCAAGGAAATATGGATGTAAAATTTACAGGGATCACAAATCAAGTGTTTTTTGATAGGAAACTTTAATCATTTGCACTGTCAATCATGGCTACAATCAGCCATAGAATTCCTAATCCCAGAAAAACCCAACCAAAAGGATCATCAAAACCTTTTACGAATGCTCTAACAAACCCCAAAAGGGCAAGTACCAAAGCACCTTTCCAACTTCCAAAAAAGCCTTTCTTTTTTGTTGGTATTTGCGATTTTTTTCTTTGCTGTTCTTTTTCGTCAAGGTTAAAAGCCATACAAAAACTATGAAAAGTAGGCTTTTCATTCGTTAAACCACAAACAGTTCCTGTACTAGAATTTAGTTTCCGATTAACACAGATAGTACAAAGTTGCATACGTTCTTCATTCGTTGTGTATGATTCATTTTTTAGCTGTTCTACATTGTAATTGTATGTTACTGAATCTACCGTAAAGTTATATTTACCTATTATTTTTTTCCGCAATCGATATGCATTGAGACTTAAAATGACAATAGAAAAAGTTAACGAGACTTCAATAAGTGAGGTTGTAAACAAATAAGTGATTTCATGTTCGTATTGATATTGATAAAGAAAGGCTTCGTTCCAAAAAATGAATAGTGAATAAGCCATAAGTGAAAAGCGAGCTAGATAAAGAATTGTTACGACATAGGAGACATATTCTAGTGTACGGATTTTTTTTGAAATCTGTTTCTTTTTTTCAATAACCTGATTGAGTTCAAAAATATACCAAAAATAAAAGGCAAATCCAGTCATAAAGAATGTTGCTACAATAGCAGAAGCTATCCTGCTAAAAATACCTAAACTTATATTTAGGATGACGAATAATATGAATGTAATAATCGATAAATTATATGTTATTTTCCAATTCATGTGTGCAATCTTTAATTTATAAAATTATACGAATTTACTTTTTTCTAGGATATTTCCGTCCATTCAAAAACTTTCCTATAAACGTATTTCGAACGAAATAATGATAGGTTACAAAGCAAACTATCGTTGTTCCTAAAAGTACTAATAAAAATTTTAAAATTGCGCCAATCGGTAATTTCCAAACAATCACAGGAAATAGGATTGTTAAGGGCAAATGAATTAAATATACCCAATACGAAGCATTTGAAATATAACGCATTCGCGAAGAATAATTACTTCCATACCGAATAAAAAGTTCGGTAATGCCAAAAATGAACAACCAAACAATAAGCGAACTGAAAGCGATTAATAAGGAAGAATTACTCGTTGGCGTTAAGCCAAGTCCCGAATATTGAATAATCATACCTTGACTTATTACTAAAACAATTCCGAGCATTACACAGAGCCAATCGTAGCGCATAATGCTGAGTAAATGTTCTTTCGATTTGTATAAAATCCAGCCGACTACATAGAAAAACACATAAAAAACAAACGTATCAATACTCGGAATTAAAGAAGTTGAAGCTGCAATCATGGGCGTTTTTAAAATCGAAAGTATGATAAATGTAATTCCTCCAAAAAATACAACACGTATATATATGTGTCGTTTCAGGATCTTTCAAGTTCCAAGCGTCTATATTATACGTTACAGCGGAATGCAGCACCAAACCCAATAACATCATGATGGCGCGTAAAGAATCGAGAGAATGGATGCGGGTTGTTTTTTCCAAGAATTTGATGTTAAATTTAAAATTTTACCAAGTTCTTGTTTTTTGCAGAAATCGATGTAGTCGGAGAGAAATAATTTTAATTAAATTGAAAAATTATTTTAATCAAAAAGCTCTTTATCAAACACATTACTTTTTGCTATTCTTGCAAGTGGAAGTAACACCATAATGACTACGATATCGAGAATAAGTAGCAAAAGAAGTGCCGCAAATACGCTTGCTTCTTTGCCATTATAATCAAAAATTGGTGTAATGCTAAAAAATAGTGAAGCAATAAAAAGAGCATTAAATAATATTAGAATAACTACAATTATTTCTATCAAAGCTTTGTATATGGCTGTAATAATACTTGTTGCAATAGCATAAATTATTCCAGTCACAATACTTGAGACAAAGAAAATAAGTACTTTTTTCCAAAAACCAAAGCTAGAAAAGGGTTCAACTTTGTTCATAAAAATGATAAAAATAATTGCAGCTATAAAAAGTGTAACTTGGAAAACTGGAGATGGACCTGATTCTTTTGACATAATTAATTTTATTAAAGGTTTTTAATAAAATTAATGACAAGCTTTTAAAACTCATAACGGTTTTCCGTAAAAACATATATTTCTAACATCTAACATCTAACAACCAACAACCAATAACCCAAAATCCGTCTTTACCATAATAATTCCACCAAATTTTATACACATTAAAATATAAACCTTATTTTTGCCAAAATTTTACATGGCTCGCATTCTAGCAATTGATTATGGAAAGAAACGCACGGGAATTGCCGTTACCGATGAAATGCAATTGATTGCTTCTGGTTTAACGACAGTTCGAACACACGATTTAATTCATTTTTTGAAAGACTATGTAAGCAAAGAAAATGTGGAACTGTTTTTGGTAGGAGAACCGAAACAAATGAACAATGAAGCTTCTGAAAGTGAAGTATTAATTGCAGAGTTTATTCGATTAGTAACCAAAGCAATTCCAACAATTCCAATAAAACGTGTAGACGAGCGTTTTACTTCAAAAATGGCGTTTCAAACCATGATTGATGGCGGATTGAAAAAGAAACAACGTCAAAATAAAAGTCTCATAGATGAAATAAGTGCAACGATTATTTTGCAATCTTATCTATACAAATAATACGAATATGATATTACCAATTGTCGCTTTTGGCGATCCAGTTTTACGAGTTGTAGCGGAAGATATTACACCAGAATATCCAAACTTAGATACATTATTAGAAAATATGTTTGAAACCATGTACAATGCGTATGGTGTTGGATTGGCGGCTCCACAAGTAGGTTTGCCAATTCGATTGTTTATGATTGACGCTACTGGATTTGCAGAAGATGAAGAGTTAGACGAAGCGCAACGCAAACAATTGGAAGGCATGAAAAAAGTGTTTATCAACGCAAAAATTATTGAACGTAATGGTGAACCGTGGGTTTTTAATGAAGGATGTCTAAGTATTCCAGATGTTCGTGAAGATGTATTCCGTCCGGAAAGTATCAAAATTGAATATGTAGATGAAAATTTTAAAAAACATGTGGAAGAATACGACGGTTTAGCCGCAAGAGTTATTCAACACGAATACGATCATATTGAAGGAATTTTGTTTACCGATAAACTATCTCCACTAAAAAGACGTTTGTTAAAAGGAAGATTGACAAATATTTCGCGCGGACGCATCAAAGTTGATTACAAAATGCGCTTTCCTGATGCCAAAAAAATACGATAATTAAATAGACTCCGTTTTGAATGGAGTTAGTTCAACTAACAATTTTCACTTCGCTCTATCGAGCTTGTGAAAATTGAGTTTCACTAAAATAAAAAACATAAAAAAAATGATGGAATACGGACAATCTGTATATTTGCCATCCTAAAGTTATAAAAAATACAATATGGGTTTAGATAAAATATTAGCTATTTCTGGGAAACCAGGACTTTATGAATTAAAAACGCAAACGCGTAATGGTTTTGTAGCAGAATCATTAACTGATGGAAAAAAAATCTCGGTAAGTTTACGCCACAATGTAAGCTTACTTTCTGAAATTGCTATTTATACATATTCAGAAGAAGTTCCGTTAGCGACCGTTTTAGAAAAAGTAAAAGAAAAAGAAAATGGAGCGGCAACGTCTGTAAACCATAAAGAATCAAAAGCAGTATTAGCAGATTACTTTTCGGAAGTATTACCAGAATATGACCAAGAAAGAGTATATCCAAGTGATATTAAAAAAGTAATTCAGTGGTACAATTTGTTGCATTCAAAAGGAATGACCGATTTTACCGTGGAAGCAGAAACTTCTTCAGAAGAAGAATAACAAACACCTAAAGTTTAGTCATAAAAAAATCCAGCAATTTGCTGGATTTTTTGTGTTCAATAAGAAGTGAATGTTACGACTTATGTTTCTTTATTACTGAATTTGCTGCTTTTGCAACGGCTTCTTCGTATTTCTTATCAGCGCCATTTTCTACCATTCCGATAAACATAATACAGGTTTCTTCGTCATACTTTACACAGTAAATTGTGTTATTCAAGGTAGTTCCTTCCGCTTCGCTAGTTCCTTCCATGTACAACACTTTTACACCATTGATTTCTTTTTCACCTCTGTCAGTTACTTTGAATTTATCAGTGTCATTTTCGTTCATCTTCTTTTTAGAATCTTCATACGTTTCAGGAACCATCATTGCCATGATAACGGCTTTTGGACTTTCTGAAACATAGGTGTTTGGAGTTACTCCCATAAAAAGGTCTTCGTCAACGGTCATGTCAACCTTTTTAGACATTAATTCCATTGCTCTTGCCTGTTTTGCTTTTTCGGCATCGGTTTCTTGTGCTTGCACGTTAAATCCTATGAATAGAATACACAGTGCGATGAGTGTTTTTTTCATTGTTATTTTTAGTTTAAGAGTTCAAAAATACGGAATTGTATAATATATTTATTAAAATCCTGTATTTATATGTTTTAAGAATAGGCATAAAGTATGCCAACTTTTGTTTTTTATTCCTCAATGATAAAAAATGATCGCTATCTAGTTCAGAAAACGAACGTTCAATAGTCTAACGATCTAACACATCTAATAATCAAAGAAGTCTAACAGTCTAACACGTCCAATAATCTCCGATGATAATTAATCTGTCCAATATGATAACTCAAATGTGTGAGTAAATGCAATAACATCAACTCATTAGTCACAATTTCCCCGTTTTTTTCAATAGCATAGTTTTCGTGAAATTGATCTGCTGGAAAGTTTTCTAACGAACTAATTACAGTGTGTTTTACGGTTGAAATTTCAGAAAGTAATGTTGTTTTTGGAACATCTTTCGTACTGAATTCCAAGTCGCGTTTTCGAATATAATCAGTATTTCCAATGTATTTTCCAATGAAATGATGTAAGTTTCCAATGAGATGTAAACATAAATTTCCACCGCAATTTGAAATCTGTGGCGTTACTTTCCAAAGAGAAACTTCGTGTTGGTATTGTTCAATTTCGGAAGCGAGTGTGTCTAATTCTCTCGAATATAATTGAATGATGGATGTTTTCATGAAGTTGTGTTTTGATCCTTTAAAAATACAAAGATTGCCGTTAAAATCACTAGTTTTGTCATTCTTAACAACATCTTATGAATTCCAGAAAAGCACAATTAGAAGCCTTTGACCGTTTATTGACCATTATGGACGAATTGCGCACGCAATGTCCGTGGGACAAAAAGCAAACCTTGCAAAGTTTACGTCATCTCACCATTGAAGAAACGTACGAATTAGGCGATGCAATCTTGGAAAATGACCTCGATGAAGTCAAAAAAGAATTGGGCGATTTGTTATTGCACATCGTATTTTACGCAAAAATTGGAAGCGAAACAAACGATTTTGACATCGCAGATGTTGCCAACGGAATTTGCGAAAAACTCATCAGTCGTCATCCGCATATTTATGGTGATGTTGAGGTAGAAAATGAAGAAGATGTCAAACGCAATTGGGAAAATTTAAAACTAAAAGAAGGAAAAAAATCGGTATTAGAAGGCGTTCCAAAAAGTTTGCCTGCGTTGGTCAAAGCAAATCGAATTCAAGATAAAGTGGCTGGCGTAGGATTTGATTGGGAAGAACCACAACAAGTTTGGGAAAAATTACAAGAAGAACTTGGAGAATTTCAAGAAGAAGTTGCCAAAAACGATCAAGAAGCCATGGAATCTGAATTTGGCGATGTATTATTTTCGATGATTAATTATGCACGTTTCTTAAAAATTGATCCGGAAAATGCACTCGAACGCACCAATAAAAAGTTCATCAAGCGTTTTCAGTATTTAGAGCAAAAAGCCGCCATCATCAATAAACCGCTAACCGATATGACACTTGCCGAAATGGACATTTTTTGGGAAGAAGCGAAGAAGTTGTAGTTTCAGGTATTGGGCATAGGTATTAACCTGAGTTCGATTAAAAAGCAACAAGTTGATTTGAATTAATTGTTTGATATTTAATAGACGGTTTTTTAGGTAAAAAGCTATATGCAATAAGACCTGCGATGATATTTGACAAGAAATTCC
>Ga0213866_10000128_pt1 | contig 61410 bp, 77 predicted proteins | sample PICome_11_FD_160079 | JGI IMG/M metagenome (GOLD analysis project Ga0213866, IMG submission 160079) | Coastal seawater microbial communities near Pivers Island, North Carolina, United States - PICO284 | ecosystem: Environmental > Aquatic > Marine > Coastal | place: USA: North Carolina...
TCCTAGTTGGATGTGGCACTATGTTGCACACAAGGATGGCAACTCTAGTGATAGATTAAGTATAGCGTTTGACAGTGTAATCTGTAAAAAGGACTAGAATGAAAGTACACGAATACTACGACTGGAACCATTTAATTACACGTGATCAGCGTTTTGAAATGTGTAAAGGCATTAACGAGCTGATTGCGAAAGGTAATGTATGGACTAACAGTCCTAAGTATCAAACAAACGTTAATATATTTGGATTACCCACAGAACAGTGGATTAATCTTAAAATGAGCTTTATTTGGAGTTGTTTTGCATTTATGAAGCAAGAACGCCAAATAAAGAATATTCAAAGTTGGAGTTACAGGACGAACTTGAAAGATGCAGAAGATAGAGATACTCTTTGGCATCATCATAACCATAATCCTGAAACAACTACAGTAAGTGGTGTCTACTACTTACACCTACCCATAGCGGAAGAAAACGATTTAGAAACAGCAGGCACAGAGCTTGCACCCAACGGCATAGAAGGCGAGTCTTACTATGCAAATTGGCGAACTGGCAACTGGATGATCTTTCCAGGCAAAGTTTGGCACAGACCTGGCATACTTCATATAGAAGAAGATAGGTTTGTTGTTGCGGCAGACATGGAGTTTTAATGGGCTATCCCACACAAGGACATATTGCAAAAGACGTAGCAGATATCAAGAAGCAAGTACAAGAGTGCGAGTCTGAAATTGATAGAGTCAAACAACTAGCCGTAAAGAACGGCGAGCTACTAAGAGAAATTTTAAAAATTATAGAACGTGGTTGACACACAGATGAAAACCAATTATAATAAATTAAATTACGCGGCTGTAGCTCAGCTGGATAGAGCATTGGTCTACGAAACCAAGGGTCAGGAGTTCGAATCTCTTCAGCCGCGCCAAACAAAGTCTTAAGGAGGACATTAAAATGGCAAAACGCAGATTTAGAATTGACACTGGTAGATACGGTGGTGAACTTGTAATTGGTAAAATTAACGCTGACTTCGTAGAGTTTATGCGTGACTATGATGAATCAGATCTTATTGAAACTCTACAAGGGTATGAATGGGAAGACGAAGAAATGGGCATCGCTGATGCACCTAAACCTAAAGATGATTTTTATGCTTGGTTTGAATGTGATGACATTGAGCATCTAAACAATGCATACGCTGATGGCGACTGGGTGTATACTGAAGTACCAGGAGATGGATCAGATGACTTTGCATATGATGACGAAATTTCTTTTGAAGCATATCATTTGTATGGCAGAGAGGCATATCATGATGATGAACTTCCTGAGCCAAGTGATTACTTGTCAGAAGAGGATATTGAAAACATGTTCCCTGTACTTGTATTCCACAGTGGCGAGAAAGGTGGCTTTGCATCTTACTTTGTAGAAACTGATGGTGAGGACTTTGATCCTAAGAAACTTGCATTTAGTTCTGTTGAAACTAACGTTTCAGAAATTATCGAAAATGTATATTACGATAAAGTAGAACTAGACGCAAACTATGATTACAGCGACACAAACGGCAAAGGTTATTATGCAAGCGTAGGATATATGAATCCTAAGTATCGTGATGATCCGGCTCAATACACAGACGAGTATCTAGAAGAAGAAGGATACTGGGAAGGTTATGAAGATCATTTATTAGAAGATGACTAATAAATACTTCCATAGGAGACTAACTTAATGACAGAAAAAGTTTATACTTTTGCAGCAGATGATATTTTTCAAGATATCAAAGATGACCCGGAAAATGTTACAATGACTATTCCGCCAGAAATCTTAGAAAAAATGGGATGGAAAGAAGGAACTAACCTTAGTATTACATGGAATGATGGTTCCATTACATTAAAAGAAGTAGATGGCAAAGAATAGCGATCTAATTGAATTAGAGGGAGAAATAGTAAAAGTTCTCCCTAATAATACTTTCAAAGTCCAAGTACACAACGGGCATGAAATCACATGTTACACTTCAGGAAAAATGCGTCAATTTAAGATAAAAATGATCGTAGGTGACAAGGTAAAGGTAGAAATGAGCCCATATGATCTTTCTAAAGGAAGAATAACTTTCAGATTATAGGTTGACACCTATCTAGCTTGATGCTATAATATACATATAACTTCAGCAAATCGAGGCACATATGTTTATTACAGTAACGGGTGGCAAAGAATACCAGCGTAAGCATGTAGAGAGTATTGTAGGGTTTTGTGTAAAGACTCTAATGCCTCGTATGCGTAAACTTGACATTACAGTAAAGTTATGTAAGACAAAAGATGCTATGGGTTACTGTTTAGAGACAGATGACAACAGAACCTTTGAAATTGAAATCATGCGCGAACAGAGTCTACGCTCATTATTAGAAACTGTTGCACACGAGATGGTTCATGTAAAACAGTTTGCTCGAAGAGAATTACATCCTAGTAAAGACGAATGGTATGGCAAAACATACAATCCAAAAAAAGTAAGTTACTGGGATCTTCCTTGGGAGATTGAAGCACACGGTCGTGAGTGTGGCTTGTTCATCCGTTGGGCTGAAGAAAACGGTTTAGGAGGCAAGTCCTGGACACAACTATAATCCAATCTTATTATAATCATATCTGCAATGAATGGGGTGTACAACCTACCTCACCTGTCTATACAGGGTATGAACATGTAGAACAACAATTACAGTCTTATACTAAAGAACGCTGGTTAGTAGCAAGCGAAGAAGGTAGACAACAGATAGAAGATGAAGTATTCGACATCTATCGAACAGTAAACATTATACCTATTACATACTTTAGTTTAGAAGGCTGTAAACAAGAACTGAAAGCAATAGGACAAAAGAGTCACAATATTGTTGATGACAAGATTGGTGTAGGTGCTACAGCAGGACAAAACTTTAGTAGGTTTTGGTTCCCTAATATGCAAGAAGCATACACACGTAAAGACAAAATGGTTAGTATGAGAGCAAGGTTTTACGATGACACACGTTTACGTAGAGCAATAAGTTTCTGTTACAAATATAGAGACGAAGCAGATAAAAGTGTACTACCTCAAAACATACGTAGAGCATTAGACTTAGTTAGTGGAGGTACTATTGCTAACTTTAAGCCAATGAACGCTAGAGCCGTGTACGATTACATATGCCCGGCGTTTATGGGTAACGTATTGGACTTTAGTTCAGGCTACGGAGGACGCATGTTAGGCGCCCTTACAAGCAATCTAAGGTACCACTACACGGGTATAGACCCTAACACTAAAACATACAACGGACTAGTAGCACTAGGTGAGCTTATGACTAGTTTAGGATTAGGCAGTGGATACGAGATGCATCACTTACCTAGCGAACAGTTTATACCAGAGCCGGGATACTACGATGCCGCATTTAGTAGCCCTCCTTACTTTAATTTAGAAACATATACAGACGAGTCTACACAGTGCATGAACAGTTGTTCTAATTTAGATGAGTGGTTTGCAAACTATGTTACACCTACAATAGAAATGCTACACACAGCTCTTGCTAAAGATGCTATCTATGCTGTTAATATAGCAGACTACAAAGACGGCAAAGATGAGTTTAAAATTGTAGAGCAATGGAAACAAATAAGTGAACAAGTAGGATTTACATATCAAAAGCAAATAGATATGGTGCTGAACGTCCGACCAGGTGTTGGTAATGACAAGGCATCTAACAATTATAAGTCAGAAGGAATATATTTGTTCAAAAAATAGGTTGACATCTACTGTAAAGATGTTATTATTAATACATAGGCTAAACAAACAGAGGCACTAAAATGAGTAACTGGCAAGATTTTAAGTTTCAAGTACAATACATTGAGACAGATAACCTCGCATTTGCACGTAGAGCATTTGCATCATTCAACGGTAAAGGCAAAAAACGTCAAAGTGCGTTTTCAAGATTGCGTAACGAAGTTCACGTAGTACGTATTGACAACGATACAACGGATGAACAAGATGTAGCAATCGAACGCAAAGTTACTATTGCAGAAAAACACGATTGTTATCCAGTAGAAGAAAAAAGTTCACTAGCACAATATCCAGGAACGTTTACTAACGTTTCTACATTCCGAACACTATCAGAAGCAGAACTAGAAGTTGCGTGTAACTGGCATAATACATATTTCCATTATGTACCATTGCATGTTAGTTGCTTCTTTATGTTTAGAGACATTGTAAAAACATATGATGCTTACAAAAAAGAGCTTACACCAAAGTTATTAGAAGAACTTGCGGCAATGGTGCAGGGCTTGTTTGGCGACTTGCCACAGTACCAAGAAAGTGTTGCTGAAGCATATCGTAAGTATCACACAACAAAGTATGGCTTCAAAGGTAACTGGCATGATGATGCTTATGCTGTTGCACTACTACAGTTGTACAAGCGACTAGGTGGTGAAGAATCTATTCCACTTACTTTGCTTGATCGTTTTGAAGACCTAGACACTTACTTCGATCCTGCAATTTTAAACATTGCTAACTTTAACTTTGAATATCAAGAAGTTCCACGTAGACCAAACCCAATGCGTAACCTAAATGAACTTAATGGTGGTAAGCAAAGTGTTGTGAGTTTGCAAAATAGAATTGATACACTTGCAGACAGTCATAAGTGGAAGAAAGCGATACAACGCCTACAAGAGTCTGACTGGTCATTTGATATGTCTCGTTTACCAAAGGTTGAAATGGTTCGATTAGGAGACATTTTAATTGACGAAGATATTCAACGTATCTTAGATGCTCCGCATTGTGCAGGCATTATTGATCCTAACAAATTTGACCCAGCACTACTACAGTGTCTACAGTGTATTAAAAACTCTAAAGGCGAGTTTATTAGCATTGACGGGCAGCATACGGCTAGTGTACTAGCAGGTTTAATTGTAGCAGGCTTGCTAGGCTAATGGACCAGTATTATTTTTATATAGTACAGGGCGATAGAGCCGGCTTTGGTATTGCTCAAGATATGAAGCACCGAAGTCAGCAATACTCTAGTCACAGCGGCAGGATTGTAAACTTTCCTTTTGTATTTGCAGGGCATAGGCCACATGCAAAAGCACTTGAAAGAACTATAAAGACTGAACTGTATGATGACATCTGGATGATAGAAGATTGGCGTACCGAATGGTTAAACGACAATATCACTATTGAGATGTTAAAAGAACTAGTTGATAGATTAATTACAGAAAGACACTATAAACTAGAGTGCATTGCTGTCGATTATGACTTTACAAAAAGGTTGACAACAGGTGCATAGTTTGCTATAATAGTTTTATTAATTAGGCAAAGAGAGGCACATATGTACGTTCAAGCAAAACCAAGTTATTCACGTAACACGTTTAACCATAAGAGTAATGTAAAGGATCGAGTACCATTGCGAACAGTTCCTACACAAGAAGCCCTTGCGTATGCTGTAGCGGCACAACGTATCAACGGTTCATATATCAAAGACACTCGCAGGTTCACTGAAAACCCACCGCAATTTTCTAATAAAGATATTGTTAAGTTTTCGTTTGCTTCAACGGACAACCCTACGCCTGATGACTTTACTAAGCCTGTACCTACAGAAGCAGACTATGAGCAAGTCGCTGAAATACAAAAGTGGATGAAGCGTTATGTGATGCTAGGTCTAGGCGAAGTTAATGAATTCAAACGTGATATGATTAACTCTGTATCAGCAGATGTTGTTCCTGTTAACAACTTAGGTCGTATTGCATTTATTCCTGAATTTGTAAAGCGTGATCAACATGAAACAGGACTTGCAAAAGAGATTCGTGTAGAATATCGTGACTCACAATATGTAGGTGAACCCAAAGATGTTGTTGAAGGTGTAATTAAAATCCTTGACAAGCGTTACAGTTCACAATGGGAGAGTTATAACTACACCGCCGTTATAAACGGCAACCTTGTTAGTTTTATGAACAAGTTTGAACATGCTGTAGGTACAATGAAACGTATCAAAGCAAAAGTAAAGGCACATGGAAAGAACAAATTGTTTAGTGCAAATGAAACACGTCTTAATTATGTTAAATTATATAAGGTGTAATTATGGAATTTTTTAGTGCAGATCAAAGTTGGTTATTTTTTGCTTATGCCGTAGGAACTCTATTTGGACTTTACTTTGGATATAATTATGCGGTTCGTGTAGTAACTGAAAAGATCATTGACAGTCTGATCGAAGCAAAAATGTTGAAGACTGAAGGGCATGGCGATAACATGGAAATTATTCCTTGGACAGAGTGGTGCAATGATCAAACTTCAAAATAAACTGCCTTACTACTTGCATGTAGCATGTTCGGGTGGTGTTGATAGCATGGCCGCTTTAGACTTTTTGTCTAATAACCATCATACTAATATTTTGTTTTTCGATCACCAAACTGAAACTAGCAAACAAGCATACAAGTTTGTTGCTTATTATGTTGGTGAAAACAAATTAGGTATTGTATATGGTAAGCCTCGCCATGCAAAAGAGAAGAGTCAAAGTTGGGAGGAGTATTGGCGCACCGAACGATATCATTTCTTTCATAGCGTAGATGCTCCTGTTGTAACAGCACATCATTTAGATGATTGTGTGGAAACTTGGTTATGGAGTAGTATGCATGGAAAAGGGAAAATTATTCCTTATCGCAATCGTAATGTTGTGCGTCCTTTTCGCCTTACCCGCAAACGGGATTTAGAACTTTGGTGTAATCTTAGAAATGTACCATATATTGAAGATGAGTCTAATGAAGATACACGTTATATGCGTAACTATATTAGACATGAAATGATGCCACATGCACTTCGTGTAAATCCTGGCATTCATAAAACTATAATGAAGAAGGTAAGAGATGAACATACAACACCAATCACTGTTTGATACAATAAAGATAGAAAAACTTTATTCAGACAAAGACGGCGTACCAGTAAAGTATGTTTGCACTACAGATCTTAATGCTAGTGACGTGCCTGTTGATGTATTTTATCGTGAAACGCCTCATCCCGAATTTGGTAATCGTTACTTTGGTTTGTATCATTGCAACATTCGCGATTGTATGATGATTACAAATGCTGATGTAGTAGAGTCACTTGAGTTCGGTATGATTGAACATGACGGTAAGTACTATTATAGTCAGTCACACCATGATTACAAAGTTGTAGGTGATAAAATGATCGACGGTGGACGATCATATATTAGAAGTAGCGGTGGAACTGTTGCAATGCGTATAAAAAATGGAAAATTTTATATTAAAAAACTAGAGGATATGGTGGAGCATTATGAGCAATGACAGTTATGTAGAATTTGAAGACACTCTAGATGAGGATGATTTTGGTCTAATCGTCTGTGGTAAAACAGGTAGTCTTAAAGGCTTGTTTATTCCTCGTGGTAAGGAAGATGAAGAGATACCTGAAACTATCTCAGAAATTTGTTTAGCGGTATTTGGTATTGATCCAAATGAAGATGAAAACGACATACTAGGAAAAACTATACACTAATGACGCTACCAATTGAACACAAATGGGCTATTGATAATACAAGAAAGTTTTTGTTTGATTTAATGGATCCTCGCAAGACACCTAGAGTTCCTATGGACATTAGGCGAGAAGCTCGGAGATGTTTAAAACATTATCCAGGTGAGTATCATATGGAGCAAGCACAACTAAAAGCACCAGAAGTATTTGGGGAGTATAGTGGCTAAAAAGGCACCTAAAATAGGAGACAAGGTCGAACACACTTGTACATTAAATGGAACATTTCAAGGTGTTGTTATAGAAGTGTTGTCGACACAATTTATATACAAGACCGCAGATGGTCATGATAGGTTCTGTTTGTTTAAAGAGATATGGAAGAAATTAGATGAGAGTTAGAATAGGGCCATATAGAAAGAACAGAGCGTTCAATATAGAAATTGAACCTTTTGACACATGGAGCATGGACCACACACTTGCTCCTATCATTTTACCTATGCTTATACAACTAAAGGAAACCAAACACGGTGCTCCATACGTGGATCTAGATGATTGTCCAAAGGATCTTCAACCAAAAGAACAAGATGAGCATGGTACTGATGATACACATTTTGCACGTTGGGATTGGGTGTTGGACGAAATGATTTATGCGTTTGATTGTAAAGCAAACAAAGACGAAGTCTATATGCGTTTTGATATAAAAGATCGAGACGCAATGAATAAGGAACAAGAAAGGATATCTAACGGATTTAGATTATTCGGAAAATATTATGAAAATCTCTGGGATTAATGAATTGGAATTAAAAGATACTACAACGCAAGAAGAATACAAAGAAGCCTCATCTGAAAGTAGGGCTCGCAATCTTGCGATGGAGTTGTCTAAAGAACGCAAGCGACTAAAGCAAGAACTTGCTGAACTACAACAAGAGAATGAAGACCTAACACCCACTACTCCAACTGGCACACCAGACTGGTATGTAAAGTGGATTGCTACTATACTTGCCGTTGCAGGTGTTTTTTCTATAAGTGCAGGCTTTACACAGTACGGACAATTTGCATATCTTATATCTAGTATGTGTTGGGTATATGTAGGTATGTCATGGAGTGATAGAGCTATTATGATTGGCTCTAGTATTAGTGGTACAGCAGTTGCAATGAACCTAGTAACGAGTTTAACATGACTGAGTCTGCAGATCCTATGATGGGCTTACTTGCATTGCTTCTAGTAATTGGAGTACCATCTTTGATCTTTTGGTGGCTGGGTTGGTTTAAACGTGATAGTGTAATGATGTCAGCAGAGAAAACAAACTTTGGTCCAGATAAACCAAAAAAAATGATGAGTTGGGAAGGCATATTTTACATCCTATGGAACTGGAAAAGTTATGCGGCAAAGACAGTATGGATAGGTGCAATACCATTTGTTTGGTACTTGGATGGATTTGGTGCTGCATTTGGATGGTTCTTCTTTGGTGGCATATTAATATTAATGGGCAAGTTTTGGGAGTTATTTAAACGATGAAAAGACTAGCAGAATGGTTAGACATTTGTAAAATGCATTGGAAAGAAATCTTTGCCCTTTCTTTTGCATTACATTTTATAATGGACTTACTAATAATAGGACCACTGTTCTTTTTACTAGGGTACTTTTTTGGAATAAAATAAAAAGAAATCACTTGACAGATGGCAAAATTATTGTTAAACTACTAGTTGAGAACTTTGTTTTAAATAGGAATGAAATGAATACAATATATGAAAAAACAGCAATATTAACTAACACACGGAATGATCAAGAAGTCGAGTGCGAAGTTGATAATGTTAGAGATAAAGAATCGTTAGATGCTTTTATAGCAGGTAACAAAATACATATGCGTTGGACTGGCAGAATCTATGTAGGTAATGCTCACGGAATGGAGTTTACTTCTCCAGGGCCAAAAGGACGCGAAATTAAAGGGAGATATTAATGAAACAGAAAGTTGAAATAATGGATGGTCCATTCAGTGCCGCACTTGTAGAAGATACCGAAGGTGTTCTATACAGAGAAATTAAAACTGTTCGTGTTAAGCCAGATGGTATGTTAACAGAATATGTTACTAGACGTGAATATCGTACAGACGGTGATTATAATGACACCTCAACGATTCGTCCATTAACTAAAGTAACAGGAGAATAATATGCCTTTGATCCCTATGGTTGTTGAACAAGAAAGCAGAGGAGAGCGTTCATACGATATCTATTCACGTTTGATGAAAGATCGTATCATTATGTTAAATGGTCCGGTTGAAGATAACATGGCTAATCTTGTTGTAGCACAAATGTTATATTTGGAAAGTGAAAATCCTGATAAAACTATCAACTTGTATATTAACTCACCCGGTGGTGCTGTAACAGCAGGACTTGCTATCTATGACACAATGCAATACATCAAGTGTGATGTAAAAACTATTGTAATGGGTCAAGCATGTTCAATGGGTAGTTTCCTTGCACAAGCAGGTACAGCAGGTAAGCGTATTGTATTACCTGAGTCACGTACAATGATTCACAGAGTTAGTTCGGGTACACCAGGTACAAGCGGCTCAGTACATATTCAGGAACTACAGATTGAAGATATCAATCGTCATTATGAAGAGTCGCAAAAAGTTAATAAACGTTTAACTGAATTGTATGTAAAACATAATACAGCAGGAAAAACATATGAAGAACTATTCGAAACAATGAAGTTTGATACGTTCTTAACAGCAGAAGAAGCAGTTGAAAACGGCTTTGCCGATAAAGTAGTGGAGAGTAGATAATGCCAGAACCAGTTGATGTAAGTAAGAAACACTTTTACATAAGTCTTGTAAAAAGTGGGGTTAGAATTGTAGCAGGAATTGCTCTTTTTATGGGTGGCTACGCCGCCGCAGGTGTATTGTTTATTGGTGCCGAACTGTTAGGCATTGCTGAAGAACTATGAGTGCCGCGGCAATGCTAGTAGACGAGCTCAAACAATTTGTTGCTGACAAAAAAGGTATTCCTACAGAGGAACAACTTAACAAAACACTTAGAGAAGAAACACTTGTTGTAACATTCAACAAACTTGATGGTGCCGAACGAGTAATGACATGTACGAAGTCGTTTGATGTCATTCCGGAAGCCAACCACCCAAAGTCAGACAAGCCGGGTAAAGAAGGCACTGTTACTGTATGGGACGTTAATGCAAACGGGTGGCGAAGTTTTAAATATGAACGTGTAACTAAAGTCGAAAAAGTGGTTGACACTAAGCAAGACTGATAGTATATTAGTTTCATAGTAGGCGAGTAGTGTTAACGGTCAGCACGTGAGTCTCCAAAACTTAAGGTCGCGGTTCGAATCCGTGCTCGTCTGCCAAATAGTAAAGATTTTGGCCCGTTCGTCTAGTGGTTAGGACACATGGTTTTCATCCATGCAACAGGAGTTCGATTCTCCTACGGGCTACCAGGTTACACTCTGCAAGAAGCATAGCAACTTGCACTAGACTGATAAACTAGGAGTGTATTCGGAGAGTTGGCTGAGTGGTCGAAAGCGCCTCCCTGCTAAGGAGGTATACGGGCAACTGTATCGAGGGTTCGAATCCCTCACTCTCCGCCATAAACTAAAGAAAGGAAAACAACACACACAAGGAATAAATTATGAAAAGATTAGCAATCGCACTAGTTCTACTAGCAAGTACAGCAAACGCTACAGCAGACGATAGGTTTGAATCTATCCAAAGAGTATGGCCTACCTGTGCCGCATGTCACGGAGCTCAAGGTCAAGGTGTAGGAAGCATGCCCGCATTAGCAGGTAAAGATGCAGACTACATTATCAACGCATTACTTCAGTACAAAAACAAAGAACAACGTGGTCCATTAAGTTCATTAATGTGGCAACAGGCTTCTATGTTAACTGAAAGTCAAATTGGTGTTATTGGTGTTTATGTTCAAGAAACACTTGACACACCATCCAATTGATAGTATAATATACTTTTTAAACACACTCGGAGAAGTTATGTTAGATATACAGGGTATAACCCAAGATAGGATTGATAGATTGAATAAGGACATTGATAATCCTTATACTGTAAACGGTTTTAATGGAACATGGGCGATTACAGATCATCGCAAAATTCCTGAAGTATTGTTAGGTTTTCTACAACACTATTTTGGACAGTACAGAGTCAGACGTATTCCGTTGGATAAGATCAACGAAGTTATGAATGACATCTGGGAAGGCCCAGGTAGTCTTGCTAAAGTCTTAAATGCAGAATTAGAAATGAAACTTGCAGGCAAAGACGTGAAGTTTACAGCAGCTGACATTGCGGCAACTAAAGCAATTGGAGATGAAGATGATTCAACACCAATTGCAGATGCAGGAAAAGAAGAATAAATAGATGTACGCTAGTGTAGCTCAGTTGGTAGAGCAGGGGTTTTGTAAACCTCAGGTCGTAAGTTCGAATCTTATCACTAGCTCCATATTTTGTGGGGCCGTAGCTCAGTTGGGAGAGCGACTGGTTTGCATCCAGTAGGTCGCAGGTTCGACCCCTGTCGGCTCCACCATTTTTGAAAGGAAGAAGATGATTAGATTTATTTTAAGTATGATGTTTGGCACTAATAAGGCATCAGTTGATCTAAGTCAGCACAGAGTTCATACAACCAAGTATGAAGACTTGTGCATGTAACCATGGCAGTCGAAGGATGGTTTCAAACGCCCACTTATTATGATTTTCTTCGTGGCGAAGAACTTACTAAAGTGCAGGCAGAGATAAATGATACGCTACCGAGTATTGAGTTTTCGAAACACAAAGGCTGGGGCGAAACAAATCATAGTCTAAGCGACCCAACGTTTAAGACCAATTATCTAGACAAGTATAAACTACGTTTTACTAAGAAACTGTTTATACAACATGTGAAACAATATCTTGGTGCTTTCAAACGAGAGGAGTACACAGTTAAGATTGAAAACTCTTGGCTGACCAGTACGAATCGGGGTGAACACACCACTGTACATAATCACGGTGGTTTTGATATTAGTGGTGTGTATTACTTTCAAACAAATAAAAATGATGGTTCATTGTATCTAATGAATCCGCACACAAGCCTAGTAAGTTCGCACTACTTTGCACCAGACGAATGTATATACTATCATCCAGAAGTAGGCAAACTTGTACTATTCCCTAGTTGGATATATCACGGCGTAAGGCCAAATGACACAGATGACAACAGAATAAGCCTGTCATTTAATGCCAAAATTTCTTTCAAAAACGGTTGACAACACTCTATTTCTTTGCTATAATATATACATAAATTAGGCAAACAAATAGAGGCACAAATGACATTAGTAGATAAAGCAAAATTATTCGCTACTGCGGCGCATGGTGCTATTGGTCAAGTCCGCAAATACACTGGCGAACCATACGTTACACACCCAATCCGTGTTATGAATCTTGTAAGCACCGTTATTAAAGACGAGAAAGTCTTAGCGGCTGCATTGTTACACGATGTCATTGAAGATACAGCAATCACCAAAGAAGACATTGCGTTAGAATTTGGTGTTGATGTTGCTGATATGGTTGTTGCATTAAGTGACCCGCCGAAAGTAGAAGGTGGTCCAAACCGTAAAGCACGTAAAGCAATGGACCGTGATAGGTTGAGCAAGGCAAGTGCAAGTGTACAAACTGTAAAAGTTGCAGACATGATCGACAACACTGAAAGTATTGTTGCACATGATCCTAAATTTTCAAAAGTATACTTAGAAGAAAAGCGTTTGTTATTACAAGTGTTAACAAAAGCAGATGCTGGTCTTGTTGAAATTGCAAAAAATCAGGTGTCAAGATGAGTAGGCCTCGAGAAAATTACTTGAAGCCTACTTACTTCAAAACCAAAGACCATTGGATGGTAGGTACTGTTTGGCCAGTAAAAGGTAGTAAGGATAACGAGTATAGTGTAGAACTTACAGACAAAGGTTTTACATGTGATTGTACTGGTTTTACATTCAGAGGTAAGTGCAAGCACAGTACAGCGATTAATGAAAAAGTAGAGAGGGCTATGTGTTATGACTTTTAAGGATTTAAAATTTAAAAATATTGATATACCAAATGGTATACAAGCACTTGTAGACTTTGGCAAGTATCACTTGAGTATTGTCAAACATGACTTTTCATATGGCGGTACAGCAGGCCTTTACGAAATAGCTACATTTAACGCTGTAGATGGTGAGCCGTTAGATATGGTAGAGCTTCCAGGTATTACAGCAGAAGGTGATACTGTAAAAGGATACTTGACAGAGGCCAATGTTGATGCTATAATGTTAAAGTTATACATAGCAACAGGCACAGAGGGAAAACAGATATGAGAACACAACCACAAGACGTAATTGCTAAACTTGAACAACACAATAGCCGTTTAGACAAAGAGGCTATTCTTCACGATGCTATGCAAGAAGGACTAGATGAGTTCTTTGAAGGTGTTGCTATGTGTCTTGATGCTATGGTTACGTTTGGTGTAAAGCAAGTACCTGAGCGTTCAGATGTACTTACTGGACAAGGACTTGCATGGCCAGTGTTTAAAGAGCTTGCTGATAAACTTGCTAATCGTGAGTTGACAGGACATGATGCACGTGATGCAATTGAACTTGCAATGAGCGTTGCTACAACAGAACAATGGAACGGGTTCTATCGTAGAATCCTAATCAAAGATTTGCGTTGTGGTGTAAGTGAAAAAACAGTTAACAAGGTTTCTAAAAAGTTTGACGGCAAGTATAGCATACCTGTGTTTACTTGTTCACTTGCACACGATTCAGCCAACCACGAAAAGAAGATGGTAGGCAAAAAGCAAATAGAAATCAAACTAGATGGTGTAAGAGTTATTACTATTATCCAAGGCGACAAAGTAGAAATGTTTAGTCGTAATGGTAAACAGTTTCATAACTTTGGACACATCATTGAAGAAATAGAAACAGTAATCAAAGAACATCCTGTACCTTATCCGCTAGTATTAGACGGAGAGGTAATGAGTGCTAACTTCCAAGATCTTATGAAACAAGTACATCGTAAAGATGGTAAACAAACTACTGATGCTGTATTGCATTTGTTTGATACTATTCCTTTAGGTTGCTTCAAAGCAGGTAGTTGGGACAAACCACAGAGCTTTAGAAGCCTTATTACCAAGCATTGGGTAGAAGATCATGCAAGCGTTTTAAAGCACGTACAAGCGTTGGATTGGGAAGATGTAGACTTAGACACTCCTGAAGGCCAAGAACGCTTTGTAGCGTTAAATAAAGCGGCTGTAGACGGTGGTTACGAAGGAGTTATGATTAAGGACGTTGATGCTCCTTATGAATGTAAACGAACTCATGCATGGCTTAAAGCAAAGCCGTTCATTGAGGTAACATTAGAGGTAAAAGATGTCGAAGAAGGAACAGGACGAAATGAAGGTCGACTTGGTGCATTTGTTTGTGAAGGAATTGATGACGGAAAGACGATTAATGTTAATGTCGGTAGTGGCTTCAGTGATGCTAATCGTGACGACTTTTGGAATAGTCGCACTGATATCAAAGGTCAACTTGTAGAAGTAAGAGCTGACGCTATTACACAAAACCAAGACGGAACATATAGTTTACGTTTTCCAAGATTTAAAACATTCCGCGGCTTTGAGCCAGGAGAAAAGTTGTAATGGGTTGTATCTCTCATCAAGAAGTTGCAAGAGTTCTACATGCGGATGGTAGTTCCTACAAGATGGGAACACTTGTATATGGAACATATGAAGAAATAGAAGCATGGTGTGAAAAGAATGACATGTGGGTAGACAAATATCTAGACCATGTAAATCCTAGCTCATTATATAATACAGCAGAATGGGTAGGTACAGGTATATCGGACCCATTTAGCGTGAGCGTTCCTTTTGATTACAAGGAAAATAGAGTAAAAGGAACTTTTAATACTCGTGGCGTAAATTTAGAGAAGTGGTAATGGGTAATATTGAATTATTACTTGTTAGTTTATTTTTCGTAACTTGGCTGTCGTATGGCATCTACGTAATAAAAGAGTTCATACGAGCTCGACTCAAATAGGAGAAATGATATGATTAAACCAAAAATACAAAAACCAAGTCTGTTTAGAAGATTCATAATGAATACTGTATTTTACTTTAGACGTGTGATGGATCTAAAATATAATCCACTAGGTAAAATTCCAGACCCTAGTTTACAAACATACTTTATGTTAATTTTATTCACCATTTGGAGTGTATGGTTTGGGTTTATAGCCGCAAACTACTTAGGATGGTTTGGATACAATACAGTAGCAAGCATTGTTATTCACATGCTGATCCTTGTGCCACTGGCAATGACTAATGCAATCTTTATAGATGCAGAACGTGACGGTCATAACTGGTTAAAGGAATGGAAAGAAGAACAAAGTAGATACAGACTTGTTATGAACAGGTTCAAAAAGAAGAATCTAACAATCTGGGATCCCAGCAAGGAAGCCTAATGGATAAGCAAGATAAAAATTTACTTATTAACTTTTCGCCGTTGCTAATTACCGCGGTGGTTATGTTGTTTATGTTAATAGCAATGGAGTCATAAGATGAAACATATTCTGTATTTTGTAAAATGGAACTTTACTGGCATGCGTTCTTTTACTAAAAGGTACATTGCTTACACTCTATTAGGAATTGTACTAGCACTTTTGGTAGATGGAGATTACTTTTTCCTTGTACCTGTGCTGATGTTTGTAGACCTTACACAGGATATCATCCGTGATCGTTACGCTGACTTCAAAAAAGAACAGCAGGACATTATTGACTCATTAAAGGAAAAGTGAGTTGCGTGAACGCATCAAACAGATGTTGTTGCATACAGCATTGCAAAACCCTGGCGTCGATGGCCGGGTAAAAATGGCCGCTGGCATTGTCTACAAAAAGACACTTATTGCAAGCGGCATCAATAGTTATAAGACCCATCCCGTAATGTGTTGCGCCAACGGTTACAGGGATGGGCAACAATATCTACATGCAGAAATAGATGCTATTAACAAAGCATTAAAACTCATTTCTAAAAAACAACTTGCAAAATGTGATATGTACGTTGTAAGACTCAAAAGAACTAAACCGGGCGGCACTGAATATGTCGAAGGCATTGCAAAGCCGTGTGTTGGTTGTATGCAGGTTATAGAGTCTTATAATATTAACAATGTATATTGGACTGAAGATGAACACATTTGTATTGCATGAATTTACTATGGGCGATGTTGAAGACCCCCATATCTATGTGTCGGCACCAATATACGAATGGCAAAAGACCAAACATGGTAAGTGGGCAATGGAGCATGGTACAAACATAAAATACCACATTTCGCCTGATGATTATTCCTACGGTCATAAAGTAAAAATAACAGGTGAGTTTAACGACAAGTACGAAACTTACCTAAATCTAATTAAACAAAGTAGTTGACTTTTAGGTAAAAAGCATATATACTTTTTGTAACAGCATTTTTTGGAGAATAATAAATGGCACTGCCAAAGACAAAACGTAAGAAGCCCAGAGCCGCTCCCCGCTTACAGCGTGGTGCAAAACTTAAAGAGCCAGATTGGGACGACTTAGAAAAAATGACAGGCGAAGATGTACACAGACATCGCCGCTATGTTCATAGTTGGTATTACGAAAATTTTAAACCAGCAGACTTGTATGCGTATGTTCCTAAGTGGATGGAAGACAACGATTATTCCAAAGAAGAAATAAAAGCAGTTAAAGCCGCTCCAGGAAGAGCTCTTAGCATTACAGCAAGTATTGTAGCACGTATGGATATGATGGGTGCTCCAAGAGAACATAAACTTGAAGCAGAGCATTGGGAAAGTCTTGCTGGCACATTTGGCGAACTAAAAAGTTCAATAGTATTTCTACAAAAACGTATTGAAGAAGCAATCGAAGAAGGTAGAAAACACTTAGTTGCTAAACAAGAAGAAGAAAAACAAGAAGAAGAAGTAGCAAAGGTAAAGCCAGTACTGACTATTCAAGACCGTATCCTTATGCAAGCTCATGCCGCATGTGAAGAAGTTGACCTTTGGTTAGATGAATATGTAACAGATTCAAAGACATGGAAGTTAGATGGTCTAGATATTAAAGCACATTTTATAAAGAACAAAGTTACACAAGCCCATGCTAGAAAAATTAAAGACATTTTCAAACCAGAGCTAGATGAAATTGTAGAATGGCATAATATGCCTACAGCTGCTCAACTTAAGAAAATGGATGAGCATACAGCAGACATGTGGGAGCAACTCAAAGAAGGTTATGCTCACAGAGACAAAAAATATATGGCTACATGGCTTAAGGCTCATGAAAAAATAATCCAAGCATGCGATATGATTATTGAAAGTGCAAAAGCAACACGTAGACCGCGTAAAGCAAAAGTATATAGTGCAGAGAAACTTGTACAAAAAATGAAGTTTAAGAAGCAAGACGACAAGTACAGTCTTGTAAGTATTAATCCTGCAGACATTATATACGCACATGAGCTTTGGGTGTTTAATACTAAAACACGTAAGATAGGCAAATATGTTGCTAAAGATCCTGATCCGCAAAAAATGCAACGACCAGGTAGTGGATTACAAGTAAAAGGCACTACGATTACAGGATTTCATGAAGAAGAAAGCATACAGAAAACATTACGTAAGCCAGAAGAACAACTCAAAGAGTTTAAATCTGCTGGTAAGGTAGCATTACGTAAGTTTATGGACGACATAAAAACAACGGATACAAAATTAAATGGACGTATTAATCCTGAAACTATACTACTGAAGGTTTCTTGATAAATACTTACATGAAGCAATTAGATCCTAATAAAGTCCGTATCGCTGTAGAAGGACTTCCAATACTAGCAGAAGTAGTCAACGCACTCGCAGACGTTGATCAAACACCTGACATGTCAAAACTAGCACTTAACAGTCTTAGTGGAGACTTGATTCAAGGTGGAACTATTACTAAGTTTACAAGCACAGGTATTAAAGACGAGTCCAGCAGACTAGTTGTATTTGTTAACGATGATGGTATTGTAACAGATACTATAGACGTAGAAACACTAGTAGGCGAAACTAACGTAGCAGGTGACCTTAAAGTTGATGGCGAAATATATGCTAAGAAACTACATGTTGACGAAGTTACAGCAGATGTTAGAAATGAACGTTCAGGACCATTAGAGTTTAATGATGCTGATGGAAACATTTACAATAAAGGATTGCTTTGGGTCCAAAAGGACGGACCAACCAAACAACTTGTATACAGACCTAATCCAGATAGACTTTGGAGCAGTGATGCAATTGATTTGCATGCAGATGCGGCTTACTTTGTAAACGGCAACTATGTGTTAAACAAAGACTCTTTAGGACCTGATATTAAAACAAGTAGTTTAAAACAAGTTGGCGTATTAAACGACCTTAAAGTAAAAGGTAATATGTCACTTAGTCAGCATTTGTTTTGGAACGCAGATGCAGATAGACTAGGCCTAGGCACAGATGCACCAAATGGTGCAATAGGTGTTATGGGCTTTGATTCCGAATTTATCGTGGATGTAGATCAACCAGAAATTAGAGTTGGTACATACACAACACACGATTTAGAAATCATCACTGATGATACTCCCCGCATTACAGTATCAGCAAATGGCAAAGTACACTTTGGAACTAAAGGCGGCGACAGTGCAAAAGTTACTGTCCACGGCAAGTTAGGCGTAGGTGTAAACCAAGTTGCAGACGATACTCATTTAGCAGTAGCAGGCCCTATAAGATTTGAAAACAAAAAGTTTCAAGTAGGAGAAGGAACACCAACAGAAGGACAATATCGTAAAGGCGATATTGTTTGGAATGACGATCCTAAACCTACAAGTTATATAGGCTGGGTATGCATAAGAGAAGGCACACCTGGAGAATGGAAGCCCTTTGGGCAAATTTCTTCATAGAAATAAGACTGCATAACTATCTAATTAACCCAAATAAATATTAATGCTAAAGTATAATCATTTATACTTTTGAAAGGGAGATTAATATATATGAAAAAAATAGATAAAACATTGCGTGAGGCATCTTACTGGACATATGCGGCGTGGACAGCACCATTTGTTGCGTTGACAGTTCTTATAGGCGAAATTTTAATAGGCACAGATTCCATACTAGGAGCAACTAGCATTGCCGTAGTAGTAACATTTGTAACCACTAGTGTATTTTGGTGGTGGTGGGCAATTACTAAAATTGTTTATATGATGCAAATGACCTCAAAGGTTGAAGAAAACTTTAACGAACTCAAAAAAGAACTAACAAAGTTAAACAAAGACCTTAATAAATAATTACATGTATGTATTTGGAAACGGTGAAAGCCGCCAAGGCTTTGACATCTCACATTGTTATGGACCCAAGGTAGGGTGCAATGCAATTATGCGTGATTACAAAATGGATCATCTTGTTTGTGTAGACAAACGTATGGTTGAAGAGTCTATTGAAAGAGGAGTTAACCAAGACACTATAGTCTATACTAGACACGATTGGTTTCCAAGATACAAGAAACATACTAATATAAGACAACTACCTGACTTGCCATACCAAGGTAATGAACGCTGGGACGAACCGTTTCAGTGGGGTAGCGGTCCCTATGCTGTACTCATTGCCGCTCAAAAGGCAAAGAAAGAAACTGTTCATTTGATAGGTTTTGATCAATACAGCAATACACCAAAAGTAAATAACATATACAAAGATACTAGAAACTATGATCGGGCAGATAAACGTGCTGTAGATCCTCGTTACTGGATACATCAAATAGGCAAAGTATTCGAATGTTATGCAAAAACTAACTTTGTAGTATATGATTTACATGAAAAAATGCAAAAAGCCTGGAATTATCCCAACGTTTCACTTGACAAACTAAGTAATATATCATATAATTAAACAATGAGGACTTACACGTCGACCCTCTTTAAATACTCCGCCGTTTTTATAGGAGAAACTTATGGCATTTTATAGTACAAAAACATACGGACATAACATTGGATTATCAGCAGTGTTCCGTCAACCTAAGGCAATGCATTCACATTGTCACCTACTACATGGATACAGTTTACAATTTAAATTTGTATTCGGATGTAGTGATCTAGATGAAAAAAACTGGGCTGTCGACTTTGGCGGATTAAAGCCGTTAAAGGCTTGGCTAGAAGATAGTTTTGATCACAAGACAGCAATTGATATCAATGATCCGGAACTAGAAACTTTTAAAGCACTAGAAGAAAAAGGTCTAGCAGAAATTAGAACTTTTGATGGTGTTGGTTGTGAGAAGTTTGCATACCACGCATGGAAGTTTGCTGATCAACTTATTAGAGAAATTAGCGACGGGCGTTGCTGGTGTGAAAGTGCAGAGTGTGCAGAACACGGTGCTAACTCGGCAATCTATACTCCATACACAACTCAAAAGATGTCGTTTGCCGATGGCAAAGATTGATAAGAGTCAATACACCAAAGAAGAGTGGTTAAGGATTAAGGCAGAACGCAGAGATGCAAAGGCCCAAAAACATTTAACCACTCTTCCACAAGACTATTATATTTTGTGTTTGAAACATGGCACAAAATATAGTCCTGACTATGTAAACAAGTTATACAACATGTGCAAGCGTCACTGTACGCTAGACTTTAAGTTTGCTTGTCTTACAGACGATCCAATGGGTTTAAACCCTGATATTCAAATATTAACTTTGCCCAGTGGCCTTGCTGGCTGGTGGTGTAAACCTTATATGTTTTCAAAAGATTTGCCTATCAAAGGCACTATACTTTACCTTGACTTAGACGTTGTTATAAGTGGCAACTTAGATAAACTTTTAACATGGCAACCTAATCATTGGTGTATCGTAAGAGACTACACAAGAGCAATGAGTCCAGGATATCAAAAGTATAACAGTAGTGTTGTTAAATTTAAAACAGGCGAACTAGACTTTGTATGGGACAAATATCAAAAAGACCCAAAGAGCTATCAAAAGTTATTCTTTGGTGACCAAGATTACTTGTATGATGTTACATACAAAACAAAAGCGGCTATGTTGTATCCAGACAGTTGGACGCAGAGTTGGAAATGGGAAGTACGTAAAACTAAAGATTTTGCTCCCGGCGGAGTTAGAGGGAACAGAGTATTCAAAGAAATAGAAAATGTAGTTCCTAGAGTTGAATGTTGTGTGTGCGTTTTTCATGGAGATCCTAATCCAGAGAATTGCCAAGATCCATGGGTGGTAGAAAATTGGAAATAAAAAAGCATTTTATATTTGACGTTGACGGAACACTTACCCCTAGTCGTAGAAAAATAGATGACGACTTTGCTGTGTTCTTTTCAGACTTTTGTACAAACAATCTTGTGTATCTTGTTACAGGTAGCGACAAAGAAAAAACAATAGAACAAATTGGTGAGGAAATATACAGTCTATGTCAACGTGTATACAACTGTTCAGGCTGTGATGTTTGGGAAGGCGAGATTAACGTAAGATCAAAAAAATGGTCTTTACCAGATGAAGCAAGACAATGGTTGCGTAAAGAAATACAAGCATCAGAGTTCTGTTTACGTACAGGCAATCATATCGAAGAAAGAGCTGGTATGGTTAACTTTAGTATTGTAGGACGTAATGCTACACTAGGAGAGCGTAAACTGTATGTAGAGTTTGATACAGCCAACGACGAACGTAACCGCATTGCAAGAGATTTTAATCTACAGTTTCCTATTATGGAAGCAAAACCCGGAGGAGAAACAGGAATTGATATATCTCCAAAAGGTTGGGACAAGAGTCAAATACTTGTAGACTTTGATCCAAAAGATGAATTACATTTCTTTGGTGATAGAATGGACAAGGCAGGCAACGACTATCCTTTGAAAAGAGAAATCATTGACAAGGACTTAGGTATGTGTTATAATATTAAACATTACAGAGACACTTGGAAGATATTAGATGAACTCACATAGTCGTATAGGTTTTGCATGCAAGTACATGTACCCAGACCAGACACAGAAAAAGAAATTACTTGAAGAAATTCAACGACCGCTAAATACTCGTAGCACAACAGTACAGTGGCTTAATAGGCAGACACGTGATGTTGCTGAAGAACGCTTGTGGGACATCATGGTCCACAACATTGCGTCTTACAAGAGGTTGATTGAATATGTGGGAAGTCTTCCACGTGAACTTAGAATGGTCCGATTGGGTAGCGATGTACTTCCTGTTTATACCCAGCATGAGTGGTCTTATTATTGGCGCAAGCCTGATGTGGTTTCGTACTGTGAAAAAGAATTTGCGAAAGTTGGCGAAACAGCAAGAGAACTTGATGTTCGACTTTCCATGCACCCAGGCCAATTTACAGTCCTTGCTTCAGATAATGAAGAAATAGTAGAGAGGAGCATAGAAGAATTTGAATATCACACCGATGTCATACGCTGGATGGGATACGGCAAGACCTTCCAAGACTTCAAGTGCAATGTACACATCAGCGGCCGCAAAGGTCCAGCCGGTATTAAACATGTCGTCAACAACAGACTTTCTCAAGAAGCGAGAAATACGATTACGATCGAAAATGACGAAAACAAATGGGGCATTGAACACTCACTTGAGCTCGTCGACACATGCGCTCTCGTACTTGACATACACCACCACTGGTGCCGTGAAGGTGAATACATTAGACCCACCGACGCTAGATTTGCTCGTGTAATAGATTCGTGGCGTGGTGTACGTCCTGTGATACATTATTCATACAGCCGTGACGAACACTTGCCTGACGGCTTTGATCATTTCCTAAAGCCTAACATGGCAGAATTACTAGCAAATGGCTACAAGAAAGCAAAACTTAGAGCTCACAGCGATTACTATCCTAATCAGAGTTGTAACGATTGGGCATTGTCATTTTTGCCATATGCTGATATTATGTGTGAATCCAAGATGAAGAACCTTGCTAGTATTGCCCTGCATAAATACAAAGAAGAAAAGGATCATTATGAGCTATTTAAACACAATGTACAGCAACAAGAGCCTGAGCTCGAAAGCACCTGAAAAAGAATCAACAAAAAATCCTAACCGCGTAGCGGGTGGACTTAAAGGTCAAGGTGTTGATCATTTCGTGATGATGTCAGAAGATGGTTCAGAACAACAAGTTCCTACCCAGCGTTATGTAAATAGCCTGGAAGAGCAGATAAGAAAACAGCGGGCGGCTATAAACGTTTTAGAACGCAAGCTCGCTCGCTGTGAGTCTAGTATCGATCGATTAAATTCTTTAAACTCTACTTCTTAGATAGTTTAAATACTTCATCAACTAAGTCAGCTTTTTTCTTTCTTCTATCAATATCAACTTTAAATTCCTTTTTAGCAAATGCTTCAAGTCCTTCTTTAGTTAATTTTGCTAGGTCTGCTTTCTTAACAGTCGCTTTCTTAGCTGCAGGTTTAGCTGCTGGCTTAGGGGCTTCTGCTTTTTTTGCAGGAGCAGGTGCAGGAGCGGGTTTAGGTGCTTCTACTTCTGCTGATGAAAAAAGGTTACGTAACCAATTAAACATATTAATTCTCCATTTTAATAAATTAACAAGAGTATTTACATAAATATTATAACAAGGAGACTAATTATGGTAGAAAAATTAAAGTTAGAAAAGATTGACGGACTAAGAATTGACAAAAAAGCATTCCAACCTATCAGTCTTAAAAAGGACACAAAATTACCAGAAAGTAAAAAGTCTATGAAAACAGAACAGAATACTAGACCAGGGGGGTATAAATTCTAATGAAAAACTGGATTATCAAAAGATTAGGCGAAAGAACAACACTTGACGGTGCTGTACTTGTTGCCGCAGGCGTAGCATTTTTAATTTTTAAGCCAATCGCAAGTTTAGTAGCATACGGTGCTATTGCATATGGCGCTTGGACTATTTGGAAAAAAGAAGATTAATAAATGTCTAGAGAATATACATTAACTGTTGAAACATCTGAAAACACAAGAGAAGTATCTGAAGGTGTTACTAAAGAACTGTACAATGCTACTATTACTAAAGTAGAAACAGGACAAACTATATCAATAGTTGATGTCGTAAGCACCTATGATAGAGATGATTGGTGTAAAACTGTATTTGAACATGCAAAAGAAGGATTAGATCATGAAGACGGTCCTAGTTGTTGCTATGTTAATGCAAGTTACGTAGACTAAAGTTTACCAATAGGGAGATCAGAACTAGCACTCATATTCCAAATTTGTTTGCGTTCTACTCCCTTTTTTTGTGCAAAAACCTTTGCATCACAATTACTACACACATGAAAATAGTTATTATTTAGACGTTTAGGGTCCATGTTTCCACGCGGCCTTTCAAACTCAACATCACAGTTATCACATCTCAGCAATACAAACGTCTTATTGCGTGTGTAGGGGTGTGTATGACCTAATTTAGACTGTCTTTCATGCCTGGTTTGCACAATAAATTCTTTTATAAACATACATATACTTAGTTACATTCGGATTATAAAACTATTCGATAAATATATTAAACAGGAGTATTGATGTTCGTATTGACCTTAACGGAATCTGCTAAAAGCAAGGTAAATGAATTATGTAATGCACAGCCAGACATGTTTGCTGTACATTTAGGCTTGAAAGGAGGCGGCTGCGCAGGGTTCGAATACGAATGGGATATGATCAAAGCGGATAAAGTTGGAACTCACGACGAAATAATTAACACAGGCGAAGGAAATTTAGTAGTAAATGCAGAAAGCCTTATGTATTTGTTCGGTAGTGAGGTAGATTATTCGAGAGACGTATTTCAAACACAGTTTGTTATTAATAATCCTAATGCTCAAAGTGCATGCGGATGCGGAGTAAGTGTTAATTTTAATAACAACGTAGAAGAAAATATACAAATTTTGGAGCTAAAATAAAATGGCAAGACAAGAAGTAGATATCGGTATTGAAGGTAATGACGGAACCGGTGATAGTATTAGAGAGTCGTTTCGTAAGGTAAACGAAAACTTTCAAGAGATATATGCAGTAGTTGGTAAAGGCGGACAGATTACCTTTACATTACTTGCTGATACACCCGACGATTTAACACCGTTTAAAGGCGATGGCGTAGATGCTTATCTGCCAATAGTATCACAAGATGGTACAGAGATTGAAATTAGAAAACTAGGCTCCGATAGTGATGAAAATCCTGCTAACATTGATACAATTAGCGTAAGTGTTTCTGAAACTGGTAAACTTATTCTTAAACTAAATGCTATTACGGTACAGTCTGATCCTAAACCAACACTAGGCGGACCATTGAATGCAGCTGGTGTTGCTATTGCTAACATAGGCACAACAGAAACTGACGTTACAAACTTTAATAACATATATGGTACAAGTTTATCACAAGATGATCTAGCAATTGACAAAAAGTTTGCTGATAAGAGTTATATACGTAGACAAGATCCAGGTGAAACAATTAACGTACCTGCAGAACTTACAGATGCACTTTCTTATACAAAAGCAATTGACGCTATTCAATCTTTACAAATTAATAATATAGGATACACTGGTATTGCACTAATTCCTACACACGGGTTAACACGTGGTTCAGATGGTTCGGCGTATATATTCAACACAGCAGGAACAGGATTAAACTGGAGTAGGAAAGATCCTGCAACGGGCAATACAATTAGTAGCACAGACGTTGATACTAATGGCTTTTTAATTTACTCACCAATACAAAATGGTGATACAGTTTATATTGGTGTACTAGATGCAAACAACTTAGGATTCTTTGCAACAAAAGAAGACGCTCAATTAGAAGATTTAGATGAAAGAAACAATAGACGTTATACCTTATCAACAACTGATAGTGCGGCTTTAAGCATTACTGATGCAGGGTATGATACAGATTTAGAAGGATTCTTCCTAAGTCATCAAGTAGTACCACGTGATGCTGTTACTCGCAGACAAGGTGATACAATGGAAGGTCCATTAACACTATTTGATCATCCAGGTGATCTTGCTGGTGCTGGTACTCCAAACGGACTTGCTGATTTACAAGCTGTAACAAAATTATATGTTGACAGTCAGTCAACAGAATCTAGTGCAAATATTTTTGTAAGCACAGTTGGTAGCGATGACCAAAGTGTTGCACCTCCAGGTAAGGAAGGTAGTTCACTAGCATATGCATACAGAACAATTGGCGCGGCTGCACGTAAGGCAGAACAGATACAAATTGCATCACCATTTGAACCTGGTCCGTATATGCAGGATATTTTCACTTCACGTGTTGTGGCTGAAGGCGAACCACCAACTGTTGAATTATCACAAGTTACTCAAACAGGCTTTGCTGTAGGTTCTGGATTAGACAGCAGAGGCAACACTAAAACACTTGTTGAAGCAAACTTAAATTATATTATTGCTGAAGTAATTGCATGGAAAGATGCACAAATTGCAAGCAATGCAAGTACAAATGTAGGCACAACAACTGTAAACTGGACCAACAGAGTTGTTGGAGATAGAGCATTAGAATTAGATTTGCGTAAAGGTATAACAGCGGCACTGTTAGATCACATTGCTGGTACACTTGCACAAAGCCTTAGTGTAAGAGTTGGTGTTGAATTTTACAACGACGAATATACTAGATCACAACAAGGTTTATTAAAAGACGTTTACGCTCACTTATTAGAAAGAGCAAGAACAGTTACAGCAAGTGTTATTACAAACACTCCATTTGCTTCACTACAAACAATTTATACACAAGAAACAATTACATATGGTAGTGATCAACCAGACAGTGATGACGCAGGTAGTGTTACATCAAATATAGCTGTTCAAAGAGATATTGTTACTGACGGTGTATTCTCAGCACCAGTACCAAGAACAGGTAATAGATACGAATTGTTCTTTAGCAACTCAGTTAACGGTATTACACAAGGTAAAGTAGACCAAGGTGATCCGCAAAATAGAGACTTACGAGTAGGTAAAGTTATTAGAGGTAAAACAAGTGGTGCTATTGGTAAAATTATTAGATACTTCCCAGGTAATGATAATGTAAACAATCCTGGTTCTTTAGATGACCTAGCTGAAGTAGAACTATTATCGGCACAAGAGTTTACTACAGGTGAACAACTTGAAATGGGCAACATTGTCAACAATAGACAAATTACAATTAGAATTGAAACTGGTCAATATTTTGAAGACTATCCTATTAAAGTTCCTGCTAACGTATCATTAGTTGGTGACGAATTTAGACGAGTAATTATTAGACCAAAAGCAGAAGTGTCACAATCACCGTGGGCAACAACTTATTTCTATAGAGACAAACAATTTGACGGCTTGACAGGTGGTAACGACAGTGTTACTGGTGTAGGCGATCCTAACCTACCAACAGACGGTGAAGCATATATTAATCCGCTAACAGGTGAAACAGATGGTTACTTTGGTAGACACTATCTTTACAATCCAAATAAAAACAAAAACGTAGACAACGGCGGCGCACTGGCAATTACCAATGTAGGTCAGTATAATGATGCGGCTGTATTGATTGAGAAAAATAAAGAATTTATTATTGCTGAAAATATTGCATACTTAGACTATGCAAAAGCACAAAGTAATGCAGGTGATACAAACTTCTCAGGCTATGCCGGTGTTGTATGGAATAACTCAGCAAGAGATAGATATAGAAGAACAGTTGGCAGTTTAATTGATGCAGTTGCAAATGACTTACGTTTAGGCGGAAGTACCAACACATTACATATACAAGGTAGTATATTCTTTGATGGTGAAAACTTTACTAACGAAGCAACACCAAGATACCAAAGCATTATTGCAGCAGGCGATGTAATACAAAATGTAATTATCAACTCTGCATATAATAACTCATTGTATGCAGCATACAAAGGTTCAGATCATCCAACACAGTATATCAACACTAATCTAACAGGTGGCGCGGCTGTAGCAGGAAACGGTAACCTCGTATATGACTTGTTTGAATTAATTAAATGGGGTAACGACAGTACACCAAACGAAGATTGGAACCCTGCAAAACGTTCAACCACACTTGATGCGTTCTTAATGAACGATGCAACAATCCTACGTAACATGACGGTACAAGGTCATGGTGGCTTTATGTGTGTACTAGATCCAACAGGACAAATCCTTACTAAATCACCGTACATACAAACAGGTTCAAGTTTTTCACAATCACTTAACCGACAAGCGTTTAGAGGTGGTATGCTAGTTGACGCTTTCTGTGCTAACACTCCTGTAAGAGTAACAGCGGTAGAAGGCAACGGATACGAACTTTTAGTTACAGCAGACCCAGGAAGTGGTTTAGCAATTAGGAAACCACAAACACCTGCACCTTTCTATATTAACGGTATTAGATATCAGGTAAATGATGTTGTTGATTACAACGATGGTGGTTTACTTGCACCAACAGCAAGACTTATCCTTGACTCAACATCAGGGCCACCAAGCGAAGTAGATCCAGACGTAAATATAGGTTGGGATCTAGTTGAACTTCCAATACCGGGTGGCGGCTTTGACATTACACTACAAACAGCAGGTAACAGATCACAACTTGGTAACGACTTTACACAGGTTAACGACTTAGGATATGGCCTTGTTACTATCAACGGTGGTTTAAGTGAAATGGTTAGTATGTTTACATACTACTGTCATACAGCCTACTATGCAGGTAACGGTGGACAGATTAGATCACTAAACGGCTCAAACGCAAACGGTGTATACGGTCTTGTTGCACAAGGTTCAGATCCAAACGAAGTACCAGATGACGTTGTCCTTAAAGATGACATGATGCAGAGTGCTAAAACATTCTCTGCAATTACAGTACTTGAATTAGATCAAAACATAACTGTAGCCGCAGGAGATACTATTGCTAACGCTGCATCTACACCAAGTGCTAGTGGTGCATCAGTGTTTGCATCTGTAGGTAAGAAACTTTACCTAGACGGCACAAGTGGCAGTTTCTCTGTAGGTGCTAGTGTATTTGTTAACAACGTAGATAGTGGTGCAGATATAACAGAAGTTGACACAACAGGCTACACTAACCTTGAAACACAATTAAGTGTACACGTATACGACTTAGAACATATTCCAAGTAACAAAGGCGAGCTTGATTACTATCACGATGACGGTGTAACTCCGTCCAACAGAATTGCACGTTACGAAGTTGCAAATATTCAAAAGATGAATGGTATTTTAGTTGACGGTTATACTATTGACAATACAGAATACTCATTTACTCCGGTTGCAAGATCAACTAATGTAAACGGTATTATTGGTAACGATGAATCAGAACCAGTAAGTGAAACAACTGAAGCAGTTATTGTTGTAAGTAAAGCAAATAAAAATGGCGGTATATACGGCATAAGCATATTTGGTACTGAGAGAGGAGACCACTATAAAGTAGGTGATACATTTAGTATTCCTGGTACACAACTAGGTGGTACAAGTCCTGCAAACGATGCAACTGTTACAATAACAGAAATTAACAGAAGTGCAGCAAATATAGACAACGGTATACAAACTGGTAGTATTAGAAGAATGACTATCAGTGGTAGTATCAACAGCATTGCAGGATATACGCCTGAAAGAGATGGACAGGTTTACAAATTAAACTTTAGTACATCAAACGATCAATTCGACAATGACGGCTTGCTTGCAGATATTCCAATCAATAAACCAATTGATATTAGAAATAACCAAACACATTTGTTTAGAGATATTGAAAGTGTAGGAAGTTTAACTATTCGTCCTAGTACAGCGGTTGTCTTTGACGATGACCCAGTTGACACATATAGATCAATTAGTTTTGGAGTTAACGACAGTGCAGGCGCATTATTACAAGATGACGAATCACTAACAGGATTTGATACTACATTTGACTATATTGGATTATTAGTTGATCCAACATATATTAGCACAACAGGTGCAACTCTAAGTGTTCCTTCAAGTTCAGCAACACTAGGTAATACGCAAGGTGATACAACTATTGCTATTAACAAACTTACTGAAACAAAAGACATTTGGAGACTGAATAACAACTTTGATACAGATGCACAGTTCCAAACTATTCCAAGTGATGATACAGGTAGAGATTTCAGTATAACTTATGAATTACCTAAAGTAATATCATGGAGAGGTAAGAAACATATTGTATACAACTACAGAGAAGTTAAAATTGACAGTGGTGTTCATAATGTACAAACCACATTTAGTGAAGATCACACATATGCTGTTGTTGACCTAAAAGAAGTAAGTGAAGTAAAACTTACTCTAAACGAAAATGCAAGTTGGGAAAGAGATGTATTTTACAATCTAGCACAAAGACAAGTTCTTGTTAGACAGGTTGGTAATACTAGTGCAAACGGTAAAGTTAAAGTAAAACAAGTAAACGAACGTGTGCTTGATTTATATGACTGGTCAGGTGTTGCATTTAACACAACAGGTGCTCTTGAAATAAGTATTGACGCTGGCGCAACTTATACAACAATGACTGATCTTGCTACTGGCTTGGTAAACATTGTTCCTACACTCGTAGAAGTAAAAGAAACAAACGTAACAGCAGTTGCAACAGGTTTATCACAACCAGTTACACAAGGATTTAATGCTCCAATTATTATTAGAGCAGGGTTACAAGATGGTGCTCCTGCTAAGATTACTATTCAAATTAGTACATGTAGAGCAACAGGACACGACTTCTTAGACATTGGTACAGGGTCATTTAACCAAACAAACTATCCAAACGTTATTTTAGGTTTCCCTGCAAGAGAAGCTGATCAAGCAAACGAAATACAAGAACGTCAAAAAGGTAGAGTGTTCTTTGTAAGTACAGACCAAGATGGTTTCTTCCGTGTAGGTAGATTCTTTACAGTTGACCAAGGTACAGGTACAGTTACATTTGCGGCAAGTATTGCATTGTCAGATGTAGACGGCATTGGATTCAAACGTGGTGTTGTTGTTACTGAGTTCTCAACAGACAGTGCAATGAGTGACAATGCTAATGATACTGTTCCAGTTGAAAGTGCTGTTAGAGGATATGTAAACAGACGTTTAGGTTACGACCAACAAGGTGTAGAAGTTAGTAATCCATTAGGACCAAGTGTTATTACACAGAATGGTGCTAAAGCATTTACTGGTGATCAAAGCATGGGGCAGAATAACTTAACTGATCTTGCTCCAGTTGATTTATTATTAACATCAGGTTCAACTGCCGTAAACAAAGACTATGTAGACAGTAGATCAGAAGGTGTTAAGAAAGCAAAAACACTTAGAGATGTAGAAATTAGTACTGGTGATGCAAACCAGATGTTAGGTTTAACAGGTACATATTCTTTATACTTAGATGCTAACGCTGGTAACGCAGGCGCATTTGTACCAGGTAAGGTTCTAACTAACAGTGCCGCAACAAACAACTTTGGTACTGTTACAGGTACATATGACTTTTATGACAATGGTCTTGGCGATGTTGTTGTGGTTTACTTTACAAAAGGACCAGACATTGCTAGTCTTACAGAATACAACTTAAACATAGGCAGTGGAACTATTAGTGGACTAAAAGCCAATGCACCAGATGTTTATTCTAAAGCAAGTGCAGGGTCTACAACAACAGACGGACAGTCAAAGTATATAAATGGACCATTCCAAGAAATTATTAATATTGCTGAGGAACCATTCAACACAGGTACACCTGTAAGTGACATTGGCTTTACAACAAGACGTTTAATTAATGACGATGATCCAAGTGATGTATCAAACCCAGATAGACCAACAGCATACTTTGATATGCAGATTAACGATGAAGTTATTGTTAACCAGGATGTGAATCCAACAGCGGCTATTGTACAAAGCAAGTTGAACATGCAAGAAGCAGATACTTTTGTAACTTCTGCAGATGATCAAATTGTAATTTCAGCACAAGAAGTTGTATCAGGATTTACATATGAAGTTGTTGTACAAGGTACAACAGACTTTACAACACTAGGTGCTAGTGCAAGTTCAGCAGGTACAACATTTACAGCAACCTCAAGTAATCCAAACATTACTGGTGGCGGTACTGTTAAAAGAATACAAAGTAACATTGTTGTTAAAGACTTAGCAGACGATGACAGTTATGCAACTAACCAAGCAAAACTAGGTTTGTCAGCATTTGACGGTGCTAACTTTAAAGTTACTAGAGGACACGTTGAACTCAAAGACAATGGTATACCTAAATCAAAACTAGAGCAAATTGCTTCAGACACTGTACTAGGTAACTCAACAAGTTCAGAAGCAAACGTTGCAGAAGTTGCATTTAGCACAGTAGTTGATGAAGGTCAAGGTATACAACACTCTGACTTCCCAACAGCACAAGCAACAGGTGTAATGACTAGAACACTTGAAACAGCAGGTGCAGAAACATACCTAGTAGTTAATGATACTACAACTGGTGAAATTAACAGTTTTGTAAAAACAGATGGCGCAGGTATTATTGATGCTCAAGGCTATGCTCTTAACAACTCAACTGTACTAACACAAATTGGTGCGGGTGCCAATGGTATCCTTACACTAAAATCACTACAGGGTGGTAAGAGTATACAAGCATCAGGTGGTCAGACAGATGTAAATGATCCAACTAACGATTCACCAGCATACACAACTGTATTTGGTAATTTAAATGTAGGTGATCTTAAAGATCCAGACGGTACTGACCCAGGTAGTGATCCAGATATATTTGATAGAAGTATTACACATACAGCGGCTGATACAGCATTTGATACAGCCAACGGTGTAACAGGTACTGAAACTCCGTTTGCAGCTGCTCAATGGATGTACACTAACTTTATTGAAGCTCAAAACGAAAAAGGTGATACATCAGCAGGTATTGCAATTGGTGCATACAGTGGTAAAACAGATGCAGGTAAAGTTGCTATTGTTGTATCAAATGCAACTACACAAAAGACAATTACTTTTGGACTGTTTGATGCAAATGGTAATGGCACTGACGACCAACTTGCAATTATACCAGATGACGACGATACAACTAATTTAGGTGATGCAAACCTTAGATATCAAACTGGTTACTTTAAGAATGTTGATATTGACACAAGTTTAACTACAGTAGGAACAACATCAGGTAATATTAAAATTGGTGTAACAGGTGACAACGAAATTGACACTACATCAGGTAACTTAACTATTGATAGTGCAGGCGGTACAGTAGCCATTGACGATGATGCAACGGTTTCAGGTACACTTGAGGTTACAGGAGACGCAACATTTGATGGTGCTGTAACACTTGGTGATGGTACTGGTGATGATATTAGCATAACCGGTTATGTTGCTACAGATATTATACCCAAAGATGCTACTAAAGATTTAGGTGATGCAACAAGAACGTTTGCTAAAACATTCACAAGAGAACTAACAACAGGAGCCGCAGCAACAACAGGTACTATAACAGGTGACTGGAGTCTGTCAAGTGGTTCTAAACTACAATCAACCTACGCTGACTTAGCTGAGATGTATTCAGCAGACGCAGAGTACGAAGTAGGCACAGTACTAGTGTTTGGTGGTGACGCAGAAGTTACTACAACTGATGCTAAAGGCGATCATAGAGTTGCTGGAGTTGTAAGTGCTGATCCAGCGTTTGTTATGAATCAAGACTGTCCGGGCATTGCAACATGCATTGCATTACAAGGACGAGTTCCTGTTAAAGTAATTGGTAAAGTACAAAAAGGCGATATGCTTGTTTCAAGTGCTATACCAGGTTATGCTATTGTTAACAACACACCAACTGTTGGTACTGTTATTGGTAAGGCTGTTGGAACTAAAGAAGATGATGCTAAAGGCATTGTTGAAGTAGTAGTAGGAAGAGTATAATGCCAGAAAGTAAAAGCACAAAAGGTAAAAGTTTTACAGATGAAAATGGACGACGATTAACAGTAGTCGCCAACCGTGGTCCAAGATTACAAGTAAAGGTCATTGGAGATCCTAAAGGAACAGCCGATGAAGCACTTAAAAAAATTAGGCGATAAATATAGTAAATAGGATGAGATAATGGCCAATAGATTTCCACTAGTAGTAGATACAACAGCAGGTAACCAGTTTAGAGAATTACCGGATGGTGACAATCTTTTACTTACAAACAGTAGCATTGTAAATGCTCTTGATATACAAGCATTAGGAACAGTTACAGCATCTCAGCTGATTGTAGATGGTACTGTATTTAGAAACGACTATGCCGATTTACAAAACAAACCTACTATTCCAACTTCAATATTACAGTTAGGAATAGGTGATGGCACAACTGGTCAGTTCCTTACAACAAATGGCGCTGGCACAATTAGTTTCCAAAATATACCTGTACAAGATCCTGTACTAGGTGGCGACTTATCAGGAACTTCAAGTGCAGCAACAATTAATGCAAACACTATAGGTATTACGGAGTTAAATGTAGATGACGGAACTATAGGACAAGTTCTTGCTACAGACGGTTCAGGTAATTTACAGTTTGTTGACATGACCGGCGGTGGCGGAGGTGGCGGCGGCGCCACAAACTTCTTAGGACTATCAGGACAAATTGGGTTATCTCAAATTGACGATGACTTTATTACTCCAGTAAAACTAAAAGATAACGGCCAAGTACCTACAGCAGGACAATATCTAACTGTAGCCGCAGGTGGTGATTTTGAATACTTAGATATTCCTACAACTAATCCACAATGGGACGATGTACAAAACAAGCCAACTATTCCTGCAACACTTACTGACCTAGGAATTGTAGAAGGTAACAACGGCGACATTTTAAAAACAGACGGTGCAGGCAATTACACATTTACAGCATTTGACAGTATTGAAAATGTTGAATTTAGTGGTACAACAATTAGAACTGTACCAGACAACAGCAACATAAGTATTGATCCTAAGGGCAACGGCTATCTAACTATTGTAGGCACAAACGCTGTGGTACTACCGGTAGGTGATACATCACAAAGAACTCCAAACGTTGCAGGTGCTATGCGTTTGAACAGCCAACTAGGAATATTTGAGGGTTACGATGGTAGTAACTGGAACGGACTAGGCGGAGTAAGATCAGTAGACGGACTAACATATGTTAGTGCTGAAACAACACCAGGTGCAAGCGACGACACAATTACTTTTGTTACTAATAGTCAAACAAGTGCAACACTCACAGAAACTAAATTAGAATTAAACCAAGCCGTTGGTGTAAAAATTAAGAGTACACAAACTGCTGTAGACTTTGAAACAGGTGCGTTAAGTGTAGACGGTGGTGTAAGTATTAAAGGTAATTTGATTGTTAGTGGTGCTATTAGTGTAAACGAAGAATTTAATACAAGTGTTAAAGTTGACGCTACAACATTAAGTGGATCACAAACAAATCAGTTCACAATAAGTGCTGCAGACATAGATTATTTTGCAACATCAATGAAGGTAAGGTTGTTTGGAGCAAGTGCTGATAATATTGATCAGGACCAAGCAAACTTAGGCGTACAAGTAAGTAGAGTCGGCTTTGCTACACCAGACGCAAGCGGTAATGAAGTTACATTTAGTTATCGTGTTGCACAAATGGATCAAGTTTCAGGTAAGATTAGTGCTGTTACAGCGGCGGCTGATATTACTATTGAACCAGAAGAAATTACAGACTTTAATAATAATAAAAACATACAAGTAGTTGTAAGCAGAGTTTCAAGTTCACACAACGTATTAATATATAGAAAAGTTGGTTCTGAAGTTGATTATACATTACACAGTGTATTAGGTCCAAAAGAACTTGGTGTTGCACTAAGCAACATTGTGTTTACAGATTATTATGACTTTGATGTTACTCCTTGGAGTAAAAGAACTAATCAAGGGCTATTTACTACAAATAGTGGACTAGTACATGTTCCATTAGTAGCACCAGGTAGTCCAAAGTTAGGTTGGTTTGATACTGAAATTACAGGTATTGATTCTGATACAAATACACTTACAGTAGCAAATCAATATTACGCAACATCAAATTCAATTGAAGTTGTTATTGACGATACTGTTGCTGTACAAACAGCGATCGATGCCGCTAAAGCACAAAATAGAAATCTTTTAACATTAGAAAATAGAACTTACTTTATTAAGAGGTTAGAACTTCCAGATGGATTTACATTAAAAGGTGGTGGCGACCAAACAAGAATTATTAAACAGTATTGGTCAACAGAACAAGCAACTGGTGACAATAATATTATTAGACCTAAGTCAGGATACGCAAGTTACAATAACATTACTGTTAGAGATGTACGTATTGACGGTAATGCACAAAACCAATATTTAACAAGTGATACAACTAATGAATATTTAAACTATGCTGTATATTTGTATGGTAACGATTTACTATTTGAAAATATAGAATTAGATAATCTTGTAGGTGGAGGCATTTACGCATACGATCCGAGTATTACAAATAACCTTACTGTACTAAACAGTGAAATTACAGGCGGCGGACTAAGTTATAGTTTTGACTGGTTTCCGTTATTTGCAGATGAATGTAGAACAGTTAAAATTGCTCACAACACATTTAGAAACTTCCCAGGAGCAGTACGTATTAGTGCTGTACAAAAAGGTATAGTATCACCAAACATTGTTGACAACTGTGGTGAAGGTATTTTTGCTTACGGTGCTACAAAAATTGTACTAACACCAAACGTACTATTAGGACCTGCTGGTGAGTTTATTGCTAATCCAGACGTGCTTAATTCAGAGTTCGACAGTATAAACATACTAATTGAAAACGGTATTGACTTTAATAGTCCACAGTATGTATATCAAGAGAATGGTGCGTTTTTTGACTTTACAGCAAACCAAGGACGACTAACTGGGTTTATTAATGAACTTAGTAAAACAAATAATGTTGAAGAACTAGGTACAGATTATTCAGAAACACTAGGCGGCGAAGACTACATAGCATTTACAAATCCAGGTGATGCAAACGGCAACTTTGCATTCCGTATTGTAGCATCAAGGGTAAATGACTTACTTAGTAGAGCAAGTTATACACAACTAGTAAATGCTAATCCAAATACGCAAGGACTAGTTTACAGAATTGTGGCAACAGAATATGTTCCACAACAAACAATAAATGGAAACGGTAATCAGTTAGCAGGTAGTCATTATGAAGTACCTCTTACTGACGTAAGCGGACTAAACTTAGAGGATGTAGTAAGGTTAGTCGGACACAGTACAACTCCACCTACAGGCGGGGTTGACGGAACGATAAAAACAATAAATACGATAAGCAATACTATTGGTATTGATTTTGGAGATGCATTTGGTGATATTACTGTAGTTGGTAATGCCGGACAAGTAGCACTACAAAACAATTTCGTAGTAGCCAAAGGGAAAATTAACTAATGTCAAGTTTAAATAATATTAACAACAATGCTTCGGTCGTAAACGTAGGTAGAACTACTCCAGTTACACCTGGCGCACAACCTGCAGCAAACAGTATTCCTGTTGTAGTTGCTACGGACCAAACAGCGATACCAGTCGTTGAACAAAACAAAATACAATCAGAGGTTGCACTTTCACTACTAGGTATACCTAGATCAGAAGTTGCACTAGGTATATTTGCTGACGTTAACACATACGATGTTAACCCAAGTGAGTGGTCCAGTGTTCCAGAAGATTATTCAGAAGTTGCTAACACTAAAACAGAATATACAGGTGTTGGAGGTCCGCAAGCATGGGGTATCTTACACTTACCTGAAGAGTCAGGTGCAAAAGTTACAGCACCAGCAGACGAAACAGCGGTATTAACAAGTAAAAGATTTTTTAGATATCAACCAGGACGTGTTTCTGCAGCTACATTTGGTATTAAGAGTTCATTTGCTACAGGTAACGTAGTAGGTGCAGGACAAAGACCAGCAACAAGAAACCCAGACGTTAAGAAATATGGTATCTTTGATAAGTTTGACGGGTACTATTGGGAAACAAGAGACACAGGACAAGGCGATCAGTTTGCTGTTGTAAGACGTACACAATCTATTATCAGAAAGAACCCTTTGCAATTTGGTAATAGTGCAGGACAGCAATTAGAAGATCACGCACTAGGTGGTAAAGCACCGGGTGTTGCTGAAAGCACATATAATGCATATCCTACAGCAACAAAATACTTGACAGAAAACAAATTTGATTTAATTGATTCGAGCGTACTTAGTAACTCAGCAGTTAAGTGTCAAAGAGACTTAGGTTACTTCTTAGATGCTATTGGTGATGACATTACGCTAGGAACAAACTATGGTTCAACATTCCAAGGTTTAGCAGAGTCTAACTCAAACGAATATCCATTACCAACAAGTGTTACTACAGCAATTGATAACTCAGAGATAGAAGTTAAAGCACTAACAGGTGTTGACAATACAGCAGACGCACTTGTTGACGACTGGTACAACAACTTAAGAGCGGTGGCAGTTGATGCAGGCACAAGAGTTGATTATGCAAGTGCAACACAGGCAGAGCAGATTGCTTTCCTAAAGGCTGTTACATTTACAAATCCAACTAGTGGCGGCTCAGCAAGTAGAGAGGCTGTTAAAGACCAACTAGTTGCAAACAGAGATTTTATTGCGGCAGAGATTAATGCATGGGTAGCAGACACATATCCAAGTGCAAGTCACAACGCAAACAAATGTACACGTGATGTATTATTTGTTCTAAACGCTGTAGCATATGATGTGCTATATGGCGGAAACAGTGCTACATATGATGCAGGTAGGTTCTTCTTTTACGATGGTTTTAGTAAGAGTGATCAAACAGCAGACTACATCACACAAACAGTAGCGGCATACGGTCGCTTAGTTGATATTATTGACGACATTGTAAAAGATGTAACTATTACTCCAACAACTGGTAACAGCGAAACACAAAGCACAGGCAATGGTGTAGCGGCACAAGCAGAAGCAGATGCAGCAGTTGCGTTTGCAACAATTATAAGAGACGTTATTGACGAAGGTGATATACTTTTAAGTTTACCAGTTACAAGAACATCACCAGATACATCATGGGGTGGAGCTTCAGCTGTAGCGGCTCAAGCGGCAATACAAGCAGCAAAACAAACTATTGTAGAAACAGTAGCACCTGTAACATTTACAGGCGATGATTTAAAATGTAAGAGAGATTTAGAATTCGCACTTGATGCTTATATCAACGATTTACGTTGGGGCGGCGACGGTCACATTATAGCAAATGCGGCAACTTATGACACAGCGATACTAACAGATGCAGAGCGTGAGGGCGAAACACATTACTTCTTTAGAAATAAAATACGTGAAAAACTAGCAAGTATTAATGAAACAGGCGCTAGAACAAAAATTGGCGACCTTGCTAAGTTTCAAATACAAGCGGTTACATCAAATGGTACAGGAGCATATCCTGCACAACCAGGACCAGATGGAACAACAGGTTTAATTACAGATGCACAGATTGCGTCTGCAACATATGGACAACGTAGTAAAGTAGAAACAATTTTTAGTGTGTATGCTTTATACTATGGTTACCTAGTAAGTCAAAGTTTAAATTATGATACAGTAACAGACCTACCTGATGGTGCTAGCCAATCAGACTTTGAAAGAGTACTTAAATTTAAATGTATTAGAGACGTAAAATACGTAATGAATGGTTACGGCAGTGACTTACAATTTGGCGGTAATGCGGCAACAGCATACAATGCATTCAAATACTACAGTGACGGACAACTTAAAGTTTACTCACAAACAAGTGGTGGAGTTGTTGCAGAGATTGCTAGACACCAATTCTTAAAAGACTTGCTTACATCAAACAGTTTAGTTAATGTTGAAAGAACAGACTCACAGGTTGTACAAATTAAGAGTATGACAACAAGATTTGCATTATCAACAGCGCAAAGAGACAAACTACTTACTCTAACAGATACTATTATTAATAACTTTACAAATGAATATACAGGTGCTGTTGATTACGGACAAGCAGGTCAGTTTGGTGACTTAGTAATTTTACGTGATGGTTTAATTATGGTACATGCAGGTGTGTACGATCCTACACTGCTTAAGAAGCGTGTTAAAACACCAGCACAAATTGATACAACAAATAATACATTGACACTTGCAGAAGGAAGTGTTATAATAGGACAGTATGTAAACTATTATGGCGATTGTCCAGAACTTACAGACGGTAAAACATACTGGGTAAGTGAAGTACAAGGTCCTAAAGGTAATACAATTACACTAATGGACCCTGCGGTAGCAGACTTTGATCAGTTTGATGTTACACCAAGTAACAACACTCCGATTACACTATCCGGCGCAGGAACAGAACACTACATAGAAACACCAGTTCCATTTATTCACCCAACAGAATACGCTAAGTCATTTGGACTTGCAGGTGTTGAGGAACGTTACGATGGTATGTTCCCTTACATGTATACATCATCTGGTACGCTACCAGCAGATCCAGCAGACGTAACTATAGGATACATTGATACAGCAATTGACACAAGTGTTGATGCAGCATCATTAAGAACACAAATAGATAACTTAAACTTCAAGTATAAAACTTGGGTAAGAGATCATGTTGACCCAACATTCTATTCAGTATATGAATATAGAGTTGGTAGAACTAGATTCTCAGGAGATAGTTTAGATGGTACAACACGTAACAGTGTGTATAGTGATAACGTATTAGATAAAAAAGCAGGTGAACTATTCTTAGGCACAGGCGTATCAGCACAAGAACAAACATCAGTTTGGGATTTAGATTTTAGTAAAGTAACCATGCTTAAAGTTGAATTTAGTTGGTATGGTGCTGTTGGTGCATTGTTCTTAGCATATGTTCCAGTAGACAACGGCGAAGCACGTTGGGTAAGAGTACACCATTTACGTTGTTCAAACCAGTTGAAGATATCTTCACTAGGTAATGCTACACTTCCAATTACATATCTAGTATACGGTGGTGGTAGTGAATCACGCTTTGGTGTTCCAAACGCTAATAGGTTACAAAACCCATATGGTAGTTACTCAGAAAGCCTTGTTAAGTATGGTGCTTCTTACTACATTGATGGTGGTGACCGTGGTACAGTTAGATTGTTTAACCATAGTTCAGAAACACCTACAGAAATTAATGGATCAAAATATAAATTGGGTGTAGATGCAACAAACGCAACAGATCCTGTAGCACCATATTTTAGTGTAACTAACTTAGATCCTGATACAACAGGTACTGATGCTCCGGCAGTCAATACATATTACATGAATGCAAGAGTAATTACAGGTAACTCACAAGACCAAAACGTAAAAGTTATTTGGATAGACGGCAACGACATATACTTAAACAAACCAGTAAGTGCTGTTTCAACATTAAATGTAATTGTAGATAGACCAGCACTTGTATATGGATTAAAAACAAAAGATAACATTACATCAGGTAATGGTGATGATGTTAGAAACAGAGTACAGGTATACCCAACACGTTTAAGTATTGGTAGTGATGCTTCAACTAATGCTAAAGTTACACTGGTTAAAACACCATTGTTCCAAACAACATTAGGCACATCGGGTAGTTTTACAATTAATGCAAGTGTAGATATAAATCAACAATACTTACTGTCTACAACAAATACAGATTATCTTTCACAAAATGGAGACTTTACTTACGGCTACTTCCGTGCAAGTTTAAATGGCTCAGAAACACTTATAAGTGTATTGGGAAGATTAGAGAAAGCAAACGACAATTACTATTTTTATCCAGCAGAGATATACAATGGTACATTAGAAATTGCTTCGGGCGCATCATTCTTAAAAGAAGGTGTATTTGATCCAAACGGAAACGTACTTACATCAAGCGAAACAACATTTGAAAAGGAACGTTTAAGTTCAGTTGAAGTTGCACTTAGAGCGCAAACTCCAATACCTGGAACAGGTACTGAATTAGCAAGTTATTATGTTGCTCCGGGTGCTGAAGAATTTGATTTGGCAACTTATTTTGATTATAACAAAGAATATATAAGTTATCCACTTACAGATCAGCTAGAAACTCTATTCTTAGCAACATTTAGTAATAATACTAATAGCAATACACCACTAGTTTCGTTGAGTGCGAGCTTGACATGGGAGGAGCAATAATAAATGCCTCAAATCAAAATAGGGTTCGACAGAATACCTATACCAACATCGAAGAGTTTTGTACCTCTATATGACATTGTAAAAGGTGTTCCACTTAGAGATTCAAATGGACAAATTATTGTTACAGAAGATGAAGGTCCGGTCGAAGCTCTTTCCAAAGCAGAAAACAGTACCAGTGTTGTTGTAAACAACAAAGTAGTTGATAACACACAACTAGACATTGTAGAACAATTTGCTGAAACATCTCAAGTTAGTACAACACTACTAGGTATACCTAGAGCAGAAGTACAACTTAGTTTGTTTAGTGACGTAAGCACATATGGGGTTAATGAAGAAGAATGGGAATTTTTTCAATACAACGGCATTTTTGGTAGACCAGTAGGTTGGTACAACAGACGCAATAGAACATTTGGTAATCATTTCTATACTAGATTAGTTGAAGAAACAAACGAGCAAGCACTTGTTGTTGAAAGTTTTCCTGTTGCTTACACATTCCCTCCTGGACCAAACTACGTAAGCGGCGGCTATAACCCAGCTGTATTTGCTAGATTCTTAGCGTTTATCGATCTAGGTAATGACTTGTATACCTCATACGTTGGTACAAATGAAATATTTGCAAAGGAGAACTTTCTAGATCCTACATTATGTTTTACACAAGACGGAGATGTTGTATACCCAGATGACGAACAGTTAGGATATGATGTTATAGAAAATTGGTGTCAGGCGTGGATGAACATGCGTGATGGTCTTTTACTAGATCCTAATACTAATACACCAATTAGATTTCCTACAGGTTTTGATGCAACTAACACAAGACCAGGTGCTTCAGATGGTGCTAACTATTTTGGACTATTACAAAGTAAAAAAGCATATAGATATCAACCAGGACGTATTTCAGGTTTTACATTTGGCTTTAGAGCAAGCAGAGACGAAGCAAGCATTGACAACATTATCGAATGGGGTATAGGTAATCCTACAGACGAATATGTTTTCCAAATAAGAGGCCCGCAGTTTAATATTGTACGTAGGAGTACAGTTAGATTGCCTAACGAAGTATTACAACGTATGGGCTTTAATAATACAGCACAACAAACAGTACAAAGTAGAGAACCATTTAACGAAGACGAATTTTATGAGCTTGTGATTACTAGAGATTTCTTTAACGGAGATCCATTAGATGGTAATGGTAGATCAGGATACTTATTAGATCCTACTAAAGTTACTATGTATAAAATTGAATTTGGTTGGTACGGTGCTATTGGTGCTAAATTTTATGCTTACATACCAACAGACACAGGAGATGCACGTTGGGTGTTAATGCACACACTAACTATTGAAAACCAATTAGGCGAACCTTGTTTGCAAGATCCTTACTTTAAATTTAGATATCTACAAGATATTAGAAATACAAGTAACATTAGAGAACCACAATACCTTTACAAGTATGGTGCTTCATGTTATATTGATGGTGGCGATAACAGTGCAGGTAAGTACTTCTCGTATACAAGTGACGACAAGGCTGTAAACAATGCAAGACAAACAAGTGTTGCTGGCATATATCCAAAACGTGAAATTAAAAACAGTGATGGTGTAGCTAAACCTAACAAAAAAAATGTTTACCCAGTAGATTTAAAAATTGACTGTGATCAACTTACAGAAGTACAAGTAGTTGAGATTGATGGCTGTCCAGCATTTGGACATCACTATGCACCAAGTTTGCACAGTAATCAAAATGGTGTTATAAGAAGTATAAACATCAATGGTGCAGGTAACGAAATTACAACCAACCCACAGCCACAAGTTAATATAACAAATATTACTCAAGCAAGTTGTGGTGTTGTAACTACAGATGTTGCACACGGTTATTTTACAGGACAAAAAGTTACAATAGAAAATGTTGTAGGTATGACAGAAGTTAATCTACAAACATATTACATTGAAGTATTAAGCGATACAGAATTTGCTTTATACAGCAATCCTGAATACGATGCAGAAGTAGATACAAGTGGCTTTGCCGCATATGTAAGCGGCGGTACATCAGATGGTGACCCAATATTTAGAATACGTGACGATGATAGCAAACTTATTGTACCGGGTATTAATAGTTGCTATGCCGCAAGAACAAGTGAAAGTACAGCAAACATTGAACGTATTGGGTTTGACAACTTGTATGAAAAAAGTGCAACTGGTACTATTGACACACAAGTTATATTAAATGGACAGTTAGTTGATAGAGCAACAGTGGATACTTCCGCTGTACGTTTTACAAGTTATTACGATTCTATTGCAGGCAGTACATATCCTATAACAGGTGATGGCTTTGATTGTAATTTCTTAAATCCTGTAGCTCAAGAAGGAACACAGTTTTGTGAATTCCTTATAGGTGTTACAGAAAACAAACCAATTATATCAACACGTAATAATGCACAAGGTACTCCTGTAAATGAGGTTAAGTTTTTACAAAGTGACGGTGTAACAGAAGTTGCTCCGGACTTAGATAATATATTGTATGCAGAATTTACTCATAGTAGTTTGTATAGAGATAGAGACGGCTATGAAGAAAGAGAAGGTGATGCACCATTAGGTATTAAGTATGACATTGATTACAGATTACCTAGACCAGCAGGAACTGACAGCGGTACATGCTCAGGTATAAATGTTACAATTGAAGATAGATTAGAATTTACTGTTACTTATAGTTCAACTGATCCTGTAAGCGGACTTGCAAGTAATGTTATTATATTTGACAGTGAACCAAGTGAACTAATAAACGGGTTTAATCTTATTGGCGGAGAGTTTGGTGACGGTGATTCAGCAAGTGGTATTAGATTCACTAGCGGACTACAAACATACATTGATAGTAATAACGATGAAAAGTATTATGCAGAAGTAGATGGTGCTCCTAGTAGTGCAGCATTTACTCTTAAATTAAGTCCTGTAAGAATTAAAGATAAAACTATTACAGGCGATCCATTAAAAGGTGTAAACAAAGTACAAGTGTTTAGTTTCCAACCTAAACCTTTATATCTAGTTGTGTTTATGCGTGACAATGCTAAAATGAATAATGTAACTATTACAGAATTTATTAATGGAACAACTAGAGCATTTTGTCCAGAATGGGTAACAAATAGCGGTATTGATGTTGTGTTCTCCGGCGGCGCAAGTTCAGGAGTACCTGCAGCTAATTATTTAGAAAAAGAAAGATTAGCAAGTACAAGCGTTGACGTACAAAACTCGCAACCATTAAGACCAGGTAAACTAAAAGATACCTTATATGTTGCACCAAACAGAAACAATACCGTAGCATTAGATAGTGTGTACGGACCAGATAGAACAACTATTACTCCGGGAATATTAAATACAACAGCAACATTTATTACAGCAAGAAGTTTAGAAAATAATGATGTTAACTTAGTAAGTGCAAGTGTGACCACGAAGGAAGATTAATGGCAGAAATAAAATTTGGCCTAAACGTAAACAGGAGTCTTGCAGATGTTGCAGATCCTTTGGCGGCTTTAGCAAACATAGGAATTAATATAAACGACCTTGATATTATTAGGGGAGCAGCTGGTGACTTAGGTATTACAGCAGATGATGTAAAAACACTAAGTGGACTTAATGTACCTGTACAAACTTATCTAGTTAAACTATATCAAGATACATTACAGTATGCAAGTATTATTGACGAAACAGCAGGTACAGGTGAAGCATTAAAAGGTAACTTAACAGTTAACGGTGTACTAGGTGCAGGCGCAATTAAATATCAATACATTGACGATGACAATACAACACTAAAATTTGCTGACATTAGTACAAGTCGTGTTAGTAGTTGGAGTAGTACAGACAGCCCTGCTACAGATACTAGCCCAATTTTTTATGGAAGTCAAATTGAAGTTGATGGAGCAATTGAAACCAACACACTTGAAATATTAAAGCCTGCAGATACAGTGCGTTTTAGAAGTTCAGAAGTACCAACACATAAAATACAAGCAACTATTGGTGGACAAACAGTATACCTATATGCTATGAAGGGAATACCACTAGTGTTTGAAGGGTTCTTTAGAAACTTAGACAGTGACCTTAGACTAGTTACAAGCGGGGCTGTAAGTTGGAGAATTGTAAACAAACAATTTGATTACCTTACAAAAGAATATGAGAATGTAGGCGGTAGTAACACAACACGTAGTTTCTTAAGATATAGAGACACAGGTGCAGCTCCTAAAAATGTAGAAATATATCACAATCCAAATAACATACTTACACTGCCATTAACAGGCATTGGTATGACCGAACTACCTGCGGCTGCATTAGAAAACTGTCAAAATTTATATGTTAATAATAATATTTTAAAAACATTCCCTGACTTTACACAATTTGTTCCTAATGTAAGAACACTAGATGTAAGAGAAAACAATTTTACATTAGGTGACGATCCTAACTTGCGTAAGTTTAATTCTAATGTACTTGCAAGAATACCTACATCTGTTAGAGAAATTAGATTTGGTAATACATTCAACGGAAGTATTACAGCAGACTTAACAACACTTACAAACTTACTAACACTAAACTTAAATGGTCACAACAGAGGCGGCGCATTTAATTACTTTGATCAAGATGGTGAAGATCCTACAGGTTCATGTCCTGAAGTTGCTAACACATGTCAAAACTATTTTATCTATAGAAACAGTTTTAACACTGTTCCACAAAGTGTAAAAGACTTACCAGATCTAAGACAAATTAATTTATATAGTAATACTATTACTGATGATAGTATGCAATTTGCAAGTAGTGTAATTAACTACATAAACATAGGTGGTAATCCAGGTATTAACATTCCTAACTGTGCAAATAAAAATTCACTACAAAACTTTTATGCACACTACAATAGTGCGGGTAATGTGCCTGCAGATAGAAACTTGTTCACTACAACATCAGGTGCATACAAATTTGCAAACTGTGGCAACCTAAGATTAATTTATTGTTATGGTAGTGCATACACAGGACCTATACCAAAATTTGCAGGTAATCCAAACTTGTATTATTTCCAAGGACAGTACACAGCACTAAGAGGCGGCCGTTCAGATACCGAACAGGACTTTGTTTTGTATGACGATGTGTTTGATGATTGTGCAAGTGCAATGCGTTACTTCCATGTAGCAAGTAGTAGTTTGTTAAATGCTCCTATGCACCCAGACTGTTTTGAAAAACCAACAGGAATGATTGGTATTGTATTTAGAAGTTTTAATGCAGGTGTTAGTGGTGCGTTCCCAAGTTTGAGCACAATGCAGAACTTACGTTACATTGTTATGCTACAAAATAACTTTACAGGACCGTTGCCAAACTTCTTTAATAATCCAAACTTGTATTACTGTCATTTATATGGTAACAGTTTTAGTGGTGCTATACCTGTTATACAAAGTAATGCATTACAATACTACTATGTACACAGTAATCAATTAACATCATTTAACGGACTTGAAACACCTAATCTTAGACGTTTGTTTATCAGTTATAACCAAATAACTGGTGCTGTTCCAGATATGAATAATCTTACATTGTGTTATGACTTTTATATGAATAACAATAACTTTACTGATTATGTAGCAGGCGCACTAGTATCATGTAGATCATTGTATAGATTTGATATTAGTAACAATCCAAACTTACCAGCGGGTGCGGTAAATAATATTGTAGCAGACCTTGTTGCTAACTATGAAGCAAATCCACGTAGTGGTATTAGCGTAAACTTAGCAAACACATCAACACCTACAGGTGATGCTGTAGAGCAAATTGAGTTCTTAAGGTCCAAAGGTTGGAACATGAGGTTATAAAATGGCAACATCAGCAGTACAAGGATTTTTAAAATCTGCAAACTTATTAGAAAACACACAAGATAGGCAGTTACTTAATAACTTGGCTGAAGCACCTATTGCCGACGATATAAGTCTGTTTATCAACAACAGTCAAAACGTATCAAGACTTACTATTGCTGATGCAGAATATAACTTTATTACAGGACTTGTAACTCTAGTAAACAATACAGCAGAACAGCAAGCGGCAAGAAGTGCTGTTTTCACAAACGGAGATCCTGTTAGAATACTTTTTGTTAATGAAACTGTACTACAAGATAATTTATTTGTAACGCAAAGCGACGGTGAAAAAACATTTGGCTTTGCAAGTGACGTAGAAGGTGACAGTCAATTTACATTTGATCCGCCTTCAGAAGGATTTATTGTAGAACGTTCTGATGCTGTTGTATTAAACAACTTAACATTCTTAGGTGCTGTTGAAGACACAGCAGGATTTAGTAGCGGATTAAGTGATCAAACTTCAGGCGAGCCAGAAGGTAATCAAGGTATTGATACCGAAGACACATATGCTAATCAGTTTTTAGAGATATATCAATATTTAGATATTGCAAAATATCAAGCAGACAAAAAGTTTGTAAGTGATAAAAATGTTGCAACTGATGACGATTTTAAAATGGAAGGTTCGTTTAGTATTAATGACCCTGCTGATATGATTATTACTGAAGGTGTAAATGTAAACAGTCCAGGACTATATATTACAAATCCTGCAAGTCCATTAACAAATATTCAACGTATTAGAGCATTTAGTGATACATCAAATCCTTGGGAAGTTGTAGGCACAGGTGTTAACACAAAATTAACAACTCAAGCTGCTTCAGCACAAACTGGTGATTTAAAACTCAACAATGGTATACTAATTGACGGTATAACACCAATTACAGAAAGTGGAAACGTAAACAACGTTACTTTTACTCATAAAGCAAAAGTTAAAATAGACGGTATTGATTACTTTTTATGTTTAACTAGTTGATGCTAGTGCTTTATATACTGTTCCATTAAACGTAATAGGTATTGTTCTATCGAATGCTAGAGCATCGCCTAAACTTAGTTCTACACTATTAGCATTTTCTGCTACAAAGTCTCTTACTTTAAGTATAGCACTTGCATTGGTCATTTGAAGTCCAACAGTAGCACCTGTGCCGTCTGTTGTTCTAAGACCGTCTAAGGTACCTACAAATGGTGGTGCTGTGTTTAATGGTATAACACATGCTTCTTTGTCTTGAGTTGTGTCTGTAGGACAAATAACAACTGTAGTACCAGCAACCATATCATCACCTGGTTGTATAGGCTTGTTAAGCGTAACTGTATTATTAACATTATCAATAGCAATAATTCTTGTTAGTGTAGTACTATCGTCAGGATCAATTTCTTGTGTATAAGGTCTGCTTTGAAATACATTGTTTAATCCAAATCCTGATACATCGTTTAGTGTTAGTGTTGTGTCGCCAGGTACAGCAGTAACAGCAATTTCTTTACCTATAGTTCCTATACAAAAATTGTTAAGACTATTGTTTCTTAAACCCTTATCACTATAAAAATATACCTGTTCCAATCCATTTAATCCTAATGGAATGTTTGTAGTAAATTCTCTAATACTTACAATACTTGTAACTCGTATGTAATCTGTTCCAGCAGGATTTGTTTCACTTACAACAACTGTACCTTCTTTAAGCCCTTCTGTTGTTGTTACGGTAACATTAAAGTTATTTGATGTGCCTGCTTGTACATCTAAAAATCCTCTGTGATCCATAAATTTAACAGGAACAGTAGCATCACCTGTTGCTGTTGAATCAACAATAATAATATTATTACGTGATATATCTGAAACACTTGTGCCTTTAACATAAGCAGGTGTAATAACTTTATTACCGATTTCAATGTTGTCTGTATATGGACTAGTTGACGTTGTACTCATTATATTACTATCTTGATTAAACGTTACTGTATATTCTGCTCGTAAAGCATCAGCAAATCTCCTTGGAGGAGTATACGTTACAGTAAGTGGGCTAACACTTAACCATCTTGCGTATTGTGTACTAAAGTTAACATCTCTTGGTCCTATTTCACCGCCGCCTGTTAACAGTCTATTGTCGTAGAATCCTTTAAAACTATCTTCCTCAAACTCTTCCGGTATTTGTTGATATAGATACCAATATGGCCAGTCGCCGCTATCTTTAATATTTGTAGTTAAGTTACAATCTATGAACTTGTTAAAATAATTCTTTGTAGGATCACTATACCAATATGTTAAACGCATTTCCATAGGAACATATTTTTCTAAATTAGGTTCTGTATGAGAAAATCTAAATGCATCACTACCAATTTTATTTCTAATACTGTATGTAAGTTTTGCACCTTCTGGAACGGTTATTGCTTGATTAAGAGTAATACTTGTAGCACCTGTGCCATCTACTAACAGTCCAGAACTAATTTCTGCTGAAAGTATTGCTACACCATTCTCGTCTTCTGCGGCAATAACTTCATCACCTATTACTACAGTACGAGCATCAAGTGCATCAACAGTAACGGTTGCTTCATTATTCATTGCACTTAAATGTTCTATTTGACGATCTTCTGCAAATGTATTCTGTACAACTTGTAGATCGCCAAACTCGTCTGCTACTTCGAGCATAACAAGGCCAGTAGTTTCAAAACTAAATGTGCTTGGACCACTAGCATCTGGTACATAAAACCCAGTCCATTGAATAAGTCCGTTTGCTCCGCCTAATGTGTCGTCTAGTTTATTACTAAATTCAAATACCCCATTGTTCCAAAATTGTTTTGTAACTGCAGGTGTTTCACCTGATTTTATTATAGTGGCACCTGTAGTATTTTTACTTAACGTTTCGGTAATTTGTTCAACATCATAAAAAGTTGCTATCAATCCGTCACCACCATTAAAAAATGGGGGATCATTAGTTGTAGCAATAATAGTATCTAACTGATTTTTAACAGTAATAACTGGTGAAGCAATTCTATCAACAAGTTCACCATCTTCTAACACAGTATTTTTTACAGCAAGTCCAGCCATTAATCCAATATCTCTGTTAGTTACTGTACTATTACTGATACCTTTAATGGCGTCTAAATCGCCGCCTGTAAATACTTTGTTATCAGAACCAACTACAAGGTTGTTTAGAACGTTGTTCAGTGCCTGATCTTTTGATGTAAGATCTGATAGATTTAGGTCTCTACGTAGTCCTATGTTCTTAAATGAAGGTCTTGCCATATAATACTCCTAGTACAGTATTTATCAGGTTTGATAAATACAATATATAATAGGAAACTAACAAATGGCTGTAGAACTAGTAAACATAGGTAGAATTGCAAACGATGGTACAGGCGATGACCTACGTGAAGCATTTATTAAAATCAATAGAAGTTTAGAAGATCTAGACTTGCGTATTGACGATAAAACTGAAGGTGTCAACTTAGGCACAGGTGCAGGCGTCTTTAAACAACGCACAGGATATAACCTAGAATATAAAAGTCTTGTAGGAAGTAATGATATTGTTGTTACAAATAACCCTACAGAAATTGCACTTAGCATAGATGCAGGACTAGCGGCAAGACCTATTGTTGCTGATACAGGAACAGCAACTATACCAGCAAGAGGAACACTAAGAATACAAGGTTCCGGCGGAATTACAACTACAGCAGATGATGCAAACGGATCAGTAACTATTGCAGGTGATGCAAGTTTAGAATCAGACACAAGCCCGTCGCTATCAGCAAATCTTAATGCTAATGGATTCGCTATTACTAACGTAGGTACGCTTATAGGTAATAATGTTCAAAGTCCTGTGTATGATGTTGATGTGCGTACACTAAATGATTTATATATTAATTTAGACTTTGGTGACTTTGAATCAAATACAGATAACTTTGTTGACTTCTTTAAGAGTTTAGTTGATGCTGATTACGGCTCTTTAACTAATCCAATACTATTAAACACAGACAACGGGCTATTACCAACATTGTAAATTACGATAAATAGCTATGTAAGGATTTTTATATGGCAAGTATCTGGACACAACCAAACAACTACAAATTAAGAACACTTGTAGAAAGAGTGAAACTTGAAACAGGAGATTTTATTCTCCCTGTAGACTCAACTGCGACTATTGCATTACTAGCAGGAGATTTACCTCCTGGATTAAGGATTGTTGGTACTGAAATAACTGGTACACCTTTTGAAGTTGAGATAACAAAAATATTTAAATTTGTTCTTAGAGCAACAGTAGGAACAACTGTAGAAGATAGAACTTTTACAATAGAAGTAACAGGACCAGATGAACCGTTTTGGATTACACAACCAGGACTTTTGCCAATTGGCGCAAACGAAAATCTATTTGTTTTAGACAATCAAATTATTGACTATCAGTTTTTAGCACTTGATGCTGACACAGCTGCAGGTCAGATACTAGAATATTATATTGTTCCCGGGGAGGGCACCCTGCCGCCAGGACTTACACTAACAAACACAGGAAGAATACAAGGTGTTGTAGAACCTCTGCTTGCGTTAGATAAAGAAGCAGCTAAAGGCGGATTTGATACAAGTCCATATGATGCTTACCCTAGCGATTTTTCAATTAAACCAGATAGAGGGTTTGATAGTTTCTTCTATGACAATGTGCGTTATGATACACAATCAGATCCACAAATTCCAAAAAAACTAAATCGTTATTACGAATTTAAAGTAACTATCAATGATGGTGTAACACAAGATCCACCAAAAAGAAAATTCAAAATATATGTTGTAGGTGATGACTTTTTAAGAGCAGATAACACTATTATGAAAGTTTCAAATGGTGTGTTCAAAGCAGACAATACAAACATACGTCAACCTAAATGGTTAACACCTGCAGACCTTGGATATAAAAAGTCAAACAACAATGCTACTGTTTACTTAGACGTTTACACTAGTGATACATTACAAGGTAACTTGTTGTACAGTTTAGATGATGTTAACAACGACAATACTGAAAGTATTTTGCCGCCAGGATTAAAACTAGACAGCCTTAATGGAGAACTGACTGGTACTATTCCTTACCAACCACAAAGTTTTAAAGATTACAAATTTACTGTTCGTGCAACACGTTACACAAACGACATAGACTATGCTGTAATTACAGGCACATTTTATGAAGATACTTTATCAGGCAAACGATCATTTAAAATATTCAAACTTCCACTTAATGTACAAGACGGTATAACACTTAATGACGGTATTGACGATCTAAATGATTTAAAAGATCAAAATATTGTTCTAAATGGTAGACCTTACAAGGTTGAATCAGTAGACGGTTCAGATGACGACTTTGATATAATCACACTCACTGAAACACTACGTCCATTTTTAAGTTTTACTGTAGCACAAAATAGTGAACCAAATAGCCAAAGTATATTTGTTGAAAAATTAAACAACTTTGAAAGACAACAATGGAAAGACAAACAACTTGTTTATGATAACCAAAGCAGTACACCAGAAACTTACACAATACAAAGTGTATATGGTTACAGGCGTTGGCGTATCGAAAGTGCTACAGCCGATATTTCTATTAACTTTGAAGCGGGTGGTACAACGGAATTACCGTTTGGTCAAAGCGAAACGTTATCTCAGAGTGTAATAAGAATATTTGAGGGTACAGATTTGCCTGTGTTTGTAGATCCAGGTGCAACAACAGGAAGTATAACTTTTTGGGCTCCGGATAATGCACTTACAAAAGAAGCAAGAATAAAAACTATCTTTAGTGGTAGTGATTTAGTTTACACATTAGTAGATGGTAATAAAGATCTTGTATACTTTGATAGACCTTTAGAGCCGGGCAGAGATTATATTACAGGACAAACTGTTAGCCTTGCATTATACGGTGATGGGTTCTTTGAGAAAGAATTAATTACATATGCAAATGCTGATATAAACAATCCTAGTACACCTAAAACATTTACTATTAGAATACTAGGTGAAGTAGACAGCGAACTAACATGGATTACTCCTGCAGAACTAGGAAGTATTACAGCAAACTTTAATAGTACAAAACGTGTTACAGCAAAAACAAATGTACCTGATACTAGACTAATTTATAGTATTGTAAGTGGCCGCTTGCCAAACGGGCTTAGACTAGCGTATACAGGCGAAATAATAGGTAAAGTAACACAGTTTGGTACACTAGAAAATTTAGGACTAACAACATTTGATAGTGCTGACTTTAGTTTAGACGGAGGTACTACATCAATAGATAGATCTTACACTGTCAAAATTAAAGCAGAAGATAGATTTGGTTACAGTGCTATTGAACGAGATTTTGTAATTAATGTAATCGATCAAGACGATACACTTTATAGTAACTTGTATATTAGACCTATGTTAGAGCCTAACATAAGAAAAGAATTTAAACGTTTTGTAAGCAATCCAGACATATTCCCAACAGAATCTATATATAGAGCAAGTGATCCAAACTATGGTATACAAACTAAAGTAAACATGTTGGCATATGCAGGTATTGAAACTACAAATATTGACGAGTATGTTGCTGCAACAGCGAAAAATCACAAACGTAGGAATTATAAAATAGGTGATGTAAAAACAGCTATTGCTAAAGAGCCGGGCAGTAATGATATTGTATATGAAGTTGTATATTTAGAAGTTATTGACCCGCGTGATAGTAAAAAAGGTAAAGTTGCCAATAACTTTATAGCACACCCACAACCTGGAATAACAGCAGACAATGTTAGTTACGAAGTTATGGATGATCAAACAGCACAAGACAGTGGTTATGATGTTGCTAAAATTGACGGACGTTTTAGAGATCTTGACGTTACACTTGACCAAGGGTTAGGATTTACAGTAGGAACACGCCAAGGTGACGTAATACAAAATATTGACAATGACGATATTGATGTTACACTTAGAGACGGTGTAACAGAAGTAAACATTGATGTTGATCTAAGTGATGCAGAACCTATTAGACAACGTTTAAGAAGTCGCGGAGAAAATACAGTTAAAGCAGATAGTGATGCTGTTACAATAAATGACGGTAACGAAGTTAATATGTACATTAGTAACACAACAAACATGCGTGAACAATTAGAAAAAATTGGCAAAAGCCAAAGACAATACTTACCGTTATGGATGCGTACAGGTCAAGACGGAAGTATTTCAGAGTTAGATTATGTAACAGCAATACCTTTAGCATATTGTAAAGAAGGTCAAGCAAAAATAGTCCAACAAAATGTTAAAAACGCACTTGCAAATGGCGAGTTCGATTTTAAACAAATTAACTTCGATGTTGATAGATACATTGTAGACAGTGCAACAGGAATACAAGATGAAAGATATATTGTCTTTCCAAATTATATTTTTAATGTATAACACTAGATAAATAATATACCAGGAGAAAACAGATGGCCAGTAATATAGTAGATACAACAATTGACGAAACATATCCTGTCGCAGGCGTCGACAATGATAGTCAAGGATTTAGAGATAATTTTAATATTATCAAATCAAACTTTGTAGCGGCAAAAGCCGAAATTACAGAGTTACAAAGTAATGCGGTTCTTAAGAATGCATTATCAGGTGAAACATTAGATAACGATTTAGGCGGCAACGAAATAACAAATGCCGTATTCAAAGATTGTGCAGAAGGTGTAAGTGCTAACGGTACTATTAACACACTACAAAACATAAGTTACCTAAATGGTGTATATCAAACAGGTACTGTTACAGGCGATCTTACACTTACTCTTGCTGATTGGCCAGCAGCTGGGTACGCTAGAATGGTTGTAGAATTATCAAGTGATACTAGCGATACTAGAGCAATTACTTTTAACGGTGAAAACACAGCACAATTTAAAAAGTTAGCAAGCGACTCTTGGGCTTCTACTACAGCTACCGGTGTTGTTGCAACAGTTACACAATCTAAAGAAATTTACGAATTTTGGACATACGATGGCGGAACAAACATCTATGCTAAAATTGTAGGAACATTTATTTAATGTTTAATCCTTTAGTTGACGACTTTTCACTTTTATCAGATAGTGAAGTAGAAGAAAAACTGTTTGATTTAAAAAGAAAATACTGGCAAACACGAAACCCCTCTGTTCAAGAACAAATTTCAGTTATCATGAATATGTATGCAGATGAAATGCATGTACGCAGGTCAAAGGCTATGCAAAAAACTAATGATGATTCGGAAAAAGGACTTGACAATCTGATTAATATCAGTTAAAATACTTGTATGCTTATGAAAACTGACGACTTAGGAATTCCACGATTCTCTAATAAGGATCTAATAGATATGATATACAGCGGCAACGCTAACAAATGTCATGTTGTGCTATGCGATCCTTCAGATGATATAGATAAGTTTAACACAGCAATGAGTGAGCAAGGACTTCCTACACTACAAAAATATATTCCACTAGATGTAGATCAAAAGACTTTTGACGGTGTATGTCAAGGTGAATGGTTTATGCCTGATGAATACAAAGACATTAATGTATATGAATATGTCCTAGGCAAAGCAAAAACACCTTGTCCGCAACACGTACAAGATCGCATATGGGAAGAATTAGATGCTTTCAAAGAACGTGATATGCACAACTTATTACGTTACATGATTTATCTTGTAGACTTTATGCGTGAGAATAACATTGTGTGGGGTGTAGGCAGAGGTAGTTCAGTAGCAAGTTATGTGTTATATTTAATTGGTGTACACAAAGTTAATTCAATCCAGTATGGCCTGGATTGGAGAGAGTTCTTAAGATAAATACGTATATAATAGGAGAGTTATTATGGCAATGAGACAAAAAGGTCAAAAAACCTATACAACAATGCAAGGTAAACAAATTGATATGGATCTTTTGCGTAAAAAGAATGAACTTACTCCTGCGGTAGGCAATGCTCGTGTAAATGCACGTGGCGATGAGCTAGGCCCAGGTGGTAAAATTGTTCGTAAACGTGAACAAGTAATTAAAGATTATTACAAAGGATCTATGCCAGTAGCTGAAGAACCTGCAGTTAGTGTAAGTGACGTTGTTGCTGAAGAAGCACCTGTAGTGCAAAAGACTGTAAAGTCTAAAACTACTACAAGAGCACAGCAAAAAGTTGAAGCTGCACAACCAACAGAAGACGAACTAAAAGAGTTTGACGACATGGATGATGGTTGGGTAGAAGACGACGACGGCAACTTTGTACAAAAAGGTGACTAATGGCTAAAAACATTAATACAATTCAAGGCACACCCCGTGCGATTGGTAAGCGTCTACTTGTAACCGAAATGGACTTTGGTGAACAAGTAACAGAAAGCGGTTTAATTATTGCAGGTGACGATGGCAAAACAAGAGGCATTTATCCTCGCTGGGGTAAAGTATACTCCAAAGGTCCAAAAAACGTAGATGTATACGAAGTAGGACAATGGGTATTAGTCGAACATGGTAGATGGACAAGAGCATTAACTGTTCAAACACCGGAAGGCGAAATTACGTTTCATATGATAGACGAAGAAGGTGTTCTAGGCTATTCGGATGAAAAACCCGGAGGACTACGTATAGGTGCAGAATATACAGACGGCCCTGCAACAATTGATCCTGGATCATTTATTAACCAATAAGGCATAACATGACAGACGTATTTAAAGATATTGACAAATTCGCAACGGCTTGCGATCAAGAGCCAAGCGAAGCAAACTACAATATGTATCTTGATTTAATTCGAGAAGAAGTAGGCGAACTAGAAGAAGCCATTACAGAAAATGACAGGATAGAACAGTTAGACGCACTAATTGATATCTTAGTTGTTACATTAGGCGCCGTTCGAGCAGGAGGCTTTAAAGGGCAAGATGCTTGGAATGAAGTAATGGACACAAACTTTGCTAAAATTGATCCTACTACAGGCAAAGTTATCAAACGAGAAGATGGAAAAGTCTTAAAACCAGAAGGTTGGAAGGCTCCAGAACTTACCAAATTTATTTAAAAAAACACTTGACATAACTCCTTGTAGATGCTATACTAGTATAAAATAGCGATTACAAGGAGAATCTATGAGAATTCCCAATCAAAGTTCAGGCGTTGGTACAACAGGCCTTACAGGCATTGTTCTACTAGTTGCACACATTACAGGATACCTATCAGGGTGGGCATGGCCTTTGCTGTATGTTCCATTAATTATGAGTGGTATTGGACAAGAAAATCGGAGACTAAAATGATACACGGAATGGTCGATTTAGAAACACTGGATACTAAGCCTAGTTGTGTTGTTTTAAGTTTAGGTGCAATTAAGTTTGATCCGACAAGTAACACTGAGCCACATAGTGAGCTGTACTTTAAAATTTGCGTAGACGATCAAGATCGTTTAGGCAGAACTGTTAGCGATGACACTATCGAATGGTGGGCTAAACAAGATGAAAAGGCAAAGAATGAAGCATTTGATCAAACAGGTGCTATAGGTGTTGAAGAAGCCCTAGCACGTCTGTCTAAATGGTCAGTAGGTGTTGATACTATTTGGGGTCAAGGTTATGGTTTTGACTTAACAATTTTAGAAGACATGTATAGAAATATTAGTAAACCTATTCCATGGAACTTTTGGCAAATTAAAGACAGCAGAACTTTGTTTGGTTGCTGTCAAACAGATCCTCGTAAATTACTTGGACAAAACGACCTACATAATGCACTTGCTGATTCATACTTTCAGGCACGAGGTGTACAATTAGCATACAAAGAGTTAGGACTTAAAAAATGATGGATCGTAAGGCAAAAGAAGGCGGCTTGACTGAAGAAGAAATAAAAGAATTTTTAGCTAAAGGCGGTAAAATTACTGTTTGCCCGCCAGGCGCACGAACACAAGATATTAACTTTAAATACGGTGGCTTCTACGGTAAGAAGTCAAAAAAAGAAGATGACTAATTTTGAAAAAGGTGCTATAGTAGCAGAGTTGTTATCAGACGATTTTGAAATGGTTGAAACTGAAGATGCTCAATTTCAAAAACATAGCATGCAAGACTTAGATAAAGTATTAGATACAATACAATTATCGTCTAACGAGATGGCAAGATTAAAACAAATTATAGAGGCAAGTAAATGAAAGAACTTTGGGTAGAAAAATATCGTCCTAAAACAGTTGATGGTTATGTGTTCCGTGACGAAGCACAACGGGCACAGGTAAATACTTGGATAAAAGAAAAAACTATTCCGCATTTGCTGTTTAGTGGTAATGCAGGTATTGGTAAAACAACACTTGCAAAATTATTGTTTAATGAACTTGAAATACAGGACTTAGACATACTTGAAATAAACGCATCGCGAACAAACTCAGTAGATGATGTACGTGATAAAATTGTAAACTTTGTACAAATGATTCCATTTGGGGAATTTAAGGTTGTGTTGTTAGATGAGGCCGACTATCTTAGCCCAAACGCTCAAGCGGCGTTGCGTGGTGTTATGGAAGAGTATCATACTACTTCTCGTTTCATTCTTACTTGTAACTATCCAAATCGTATTATACCTGCTTTGCACAGTAGGTGTCAAGGTTTCCACATTGCTAAAATTGACCAAACTGAATTCACAGCTCGAGTCGCTGAAATACTTATCGGTGAAGGTGTTACTCCTGATTTGGATACGCTCGATACCTATGTAAAAGCAACATATCCAGACTTGCGTAAATGTATTAACACAGTACAAATGAATGTGCAAGACAACAGTTTGCTGAAGCCTAATGAAGGTGATACAGGCGAAGCTGATTGGAAATTAGATATGGTCGAACTGTTTAAAGCAGGCAAGATTCAAGAAGCACGTAAACTACTTTGTGGTGCTGTACGTCCAGAAGAGATGGAAGAAATTTATCGTTGGCTTTATGACAACATCGAGCTGTTCGGTTCTGATGAACAACAGGATGAAGCAGTGCTAATTATTAAGAAGGGGTTGGTAGATCATACATTGGTTGTTGACCCTGAGATTAACCTAGCGGCAACGCTAATTAGACTAGCGAGATTATGAGTACGGAAAAAGACCTAAAAAAATTAGGACTAATAGCAGGTAAAAAGAAATCAAATCAAATGATAAAATTAGGTGTTATTATGTGGTTTGCTTTCATTTTTGTAATAATTTATAGTTTAGCAACTTAATGAGCTATTTAGTAACAGATAATTGTATCAAATGCAAGCATACCACTTGTGTTGCTGTTTGTCCAGTTGATTGTTTCTATGAAGCAGACAACTTCCTAGCAATCAATCCAGACGAATGCATCGACTGTGGAGTGTGTGTTCCGGAGTGTCCTACGAACGCTATTGTAAGCGAAGCAGACTTATCTCCAGAACAACGCGAAAAATGGGATGAAATCAACCGTAGAGTTTCTGACTGGAACGTTAATATAATTGACGAAAAAGAAGCATTACCAGAAGCAAAAGAGTTTGATGGTTATCCAAATAAGTACGAAAAATTCGGTATTATACCGGTTAGGGACATAACAAATGAGTAAAGGAAGTCGAAGGCGACCAAAGCAAATTGCAGATACACAGATGGAAAAAAATTGGAATAGGATTTTTGATAAAAAGAAAACCTATAAGGAAGTGCAACAAGATATTACCGAACTAAATTCTGATGGTAATAGAAATCGTGGTAGATACGGAGAGGATAATCGTTAATGGCGAGATTAGTAAGTTATTCACAGGTAACAGATGAATTTGCAGAACAAGGAATTATAAAAGATGATCTTTTAGATCTTGTTGCATTCTGTGCAAGAGTAAGCAACCCAGCAAATCAAATCAATTCAGAAACAAGCGAAAAACTTGTAAAGTATTTGATTAAGCATGCACATTGGTCACCACTTGAAATGGTAAATGCTTGTATTGAAATTGATACAACACGTGATATTGCACACCAAATTGTACGTCATAGAAGTTTTGCGTTTCAAGAGTTTTCGCAACGATATGCTGAGCCAGGTCAAATGG
>Ga0213866_10000129_pt1 | contig 61315 bp, 60 predicted proteins | sample PICome_11_FD_160079 | JGI IMG/M metagenome (GOLD analysis project Ga0213866, IMG submission 160079) | Coastal seawater microbial communities near Pivers Island, North Carolina, United States - PICO284 | ecosystem: Environmental > Aquatic > Marine > Coastal | place: USA: North Carolina...
ACCTGCAGCCGCGTGGGCGCGATGGTGGGGTTGGCTTGCGCGATCTGGAACCAGGCGGACTCTTCGCCGTAAATTTCCCGAGCGATGGAGGAGAGGGTGTCGCCGGACTTGACGGTGTAGTTGCGTGGCGTGATGGTCGGGGCGGGGGGGATGGGGCGCGTCGGATCTTCGGTTTCGACGGGCTCTTCGGTCTCGGGCTGTGTCGGTGTCTCTTCGACGCCCGGGCCCGGCCGAGTCCCTTCGTCCAGATCGGTTGGTTCGGTGAATTCTGATTCGCCGGTGCCTTCGTTTGTTTCACTTCCGTCGGGGCCGGGGCGCTCGGGGTCGGTTATGGGGTCGGTACCCGGCTCGGTCGTTTCGGTGGTGGGGTCTTCAGCCGTGGGCGGATCGATGCCAGGCAGGGGCTCGGGCTCAGTCCCGATCGTTCGTTCTTCAACGGGGTCCAGCACGGGTCGTGTCGGGTCGGGGGCCTGGCCCGGTTCGGGCTCGGGGTCGACCGTGTCCGCTGGGTCACCGCCGTCGACGGGCTGCACGGCGTACTCGTCTTCTAAAGGGTTGTCGGGCTCGCCATCTCCGCCGGACAGCATGTAGTAGCCGATGACGGCGACGAAGACCACGAAGGCCCCGAGCAGCACGATTTTGTAGGACGAATTCATAGTGAGGCTCCTATTGCCTGGAATCTCTGATTCTATCAGGATCGTTAACGGGTGGCGATAGACGCTTGAATTGCTCTGCCTGGGGCTCGTAACGCTTGACACCCCCCCCTAGGGCGGATAGTTTCCGTTCGTTCACCCTCTTACGGAGTATGCCGGATGGCAAGTCAGGAATCACGCCTGGTCGTTGAGCAGGACGGGGTCGTCACCCGCGTTAGCTTTCTCGATCGCAATATCCTCGAAGAGGCCAGCATCCAGCAGATCGGTGACGAGATCGGCGAGATGATCCAGTCCTCGCCGAGCCCGAAGATCTTGCTGAACTTCGACAATGTCGAGCACCTGTCTTCGGCGGCGCTCGGGACGCTGATCACGATCAACAACGCGGTGAAGAAGCAGGGAGGCCAACTGCGCCTCTCCAACATCGATCCGCAGATCTATGAAGTTTTTGTGATCACCAAGTTGAACAAGCTCTTCCAGATCCACGACGACGACGCGGCCGCCCTCGCCAGCTTTAAGTAAGGCCTCAGGCCTCCGGCCCGGGCCAAACGTCGGCCAAGCCGGGGCCGCCAACCCGCTATGGCCCAGAAGCACACTAAATCCTGGACCATCCCCAGCGTCGACGCCGAAGGCTCGAAAGTGCTGCAGGAGATCGTAGAAACGATCCAGAGCTACGAGTACAAACGCGAAGCCGTTTTTGCCGTACGCCTCGCACTCGACGAAGCGCTCGTCAATGCGGTCAAGCACGGCAACCAGGGCGACCCCGAAAAATCTGTTCAGATCGATTTCACAATCGACGAAGACCGGATTGTCATCGAGGTCGAAGACCGGGGGCCCGGCTTCGTGCCCGACGCATTGCCCGACCCAACCGCCGAAGAGAACATCGGCCGACCCAACGGTCGCGGCGTCATGCTCATGCGAGCCTACATGACCGAAGTCGATTTCAATGATCGCGGCAACCGCGTCATCCTCATCAAGCGCCGCGACTGCGAGCGCCCGCACTCGGGCTGACACGGCGTTGCACCGCCCAGCCGCCGCCGCGTACAATCCGGCGGTTCCATTCCCCTTCCAGACGCTAGCGAAACCCAACTTGCCCGCGGCCGACCCCACCACACAAGACCTGCCCGATTCTCCCGGCCCCGACGAGCCCGACTCTAGCGCGCCCGAACCCGAACCCGAGCCGATCGCTGTTGAGGCGGTCTATCACGCCGACCCCACCGGCCACGACCTGGTGGGTTGGCTCGATGTAGAACTCCGCCGGGCGGTCGAGCTCGCCGGTGTCACCTATGCCCAGCTCTCCATCGCCGTGGTCGATGACGACGAGATGGCCCAGCTCCACGAGCAGTACACCGGCGTCAGCGGCACCACCGATGTCCTCACCTTCGACCTGAGTGAGCAGCAGGGGGCCGACCTGACTTCAATCGATGGCGACATCGTCATCTGCCTCGACGAGGCCCAACGCCAAGCGAAGGAGCGAGGCCACGCCACCCGCCACGAGTTGTTGCTCTACGCGGTGCACGGCCTGATGCACCTGCTGGGTGAAGACGATCACGACGAATCGGACTATGAACGCATGCACGCACGCGAGGACGACTTGCTGCAGCGCATGGGCATCGGCCCGCTGTTTGATCCCGACCGCAAACCCACCGACCCGCAACCCTAACGGAACCGCACGTTGGACCCTGTTATCTGGCTCATCATCGCCGCCAGCCTGTTTGGCTGCTTCTTCGCCGCCTGCCACACGGCGCTTAAGACCTTCTCGCGCCGCCGATTGACCGAGCAGCTCGAAGAGGCCGGCAAGGCCGCGCTGGCCGAGCGCCTGATCGATCGCGTGGACGCGCTGATGCTGATGACCGGGGTGCTGCGCATCGCGTTCGCGACCGCGATCGCGTTGGGCGTGCTGCGCGTGGTGGAGCGGTCCGAGTGGTTCGAGTTGCCCTGGACCGACTACGCCGTGGCGTTCATTGTTGCGGCGTTGCTGCTGAGTATTTTTATCGTGGCGATCCCCACGAGCTGGGCGCGTTACAGCCGGGAACCATTGCTGTCGCTTTCCGCGCGGCTGCTCCTGGGGTTGGCGGCGGTGTTCGCGCCGATCGCCGCAGCGCTGCACCTCTTTGACCCGCTGGTCCGGCGCGTCTCCGGCGTGGACCTCGTCAACGGCGACGACAACGACCTCTCCGAAGAAGTTCTCGAAACGATTGAGCAGCACGACACCGACGAAGAGATCGAAGAAATCCAGCGCGACATGCTCGAAAAAATCATCGGGCTCAGCGACCGAGACGCCGGCGAGATCATGACGCCCCGGACCGATGTCGAGGGCATCGAGGTCGATGCGGGCCTGATGGACGTGCGCAAGGCCGTGCTCGACTTCGGCCATTCACGCATCCCCGTCTATGATGAATCGCTGGACAACATCGTGGGCATCCTCTACGTCCGCGACCTCGTTCGATTTGTCGGCAGCGATGAAGACTTCGACCTCCGCAAGCTCGTGCGTGAGCCCTTCCTCGTGCCCGAGTCCAAGTCGGTCCTTGATTTGCTCGCGGAGTTCAAGCAGCTCAAGGTGCACATGGCAATTGTCCTCGACGAGTACGGCGGCACGCAGGGGCTGATCACGATTGAGGACGTGCTCGAAGAGATCGTCGGCGAGATCCAAGACGAGTACGAAGAAGACGAGGTCGAGCCGGCCATCGTCGATATACAGGACGGCATCTGCGAGGTCGACGCCCGCGTCGAGATTCCCAACCTCGAAGACCACCTGGATATTGATCTGCCTGAGGATCGCGACTACGACACGGTCGGCGGGCTGGTCTTCGCGGAGCTCGGTCGGATCCCGGAGGTCGGCGAGGACTTTGAGCTCGAGGGCCACGTCGTGACGGTCATCGCGGCCGAGCGGACCAAGGTCCTGAAGGTGCGCGTCGAGAAGCAGGGCGGGCAGGACGAAGCAACCGATTAAGTTGCGATTGTATTGAACCGTGTGATCCCCGGGCCGTCTTAATCGCTGAATACGAATCGTCGAACATAAAGCCAATTGGAGGCCCTGATGCGTTTCTACAAACCGTTTTCGATCCTTTCGCTCGTCATGCTCCTGGCCCTCACGGGCTGCTCCGAAGTCCCCGTGAGCAACCCCGAGCCCGACCCGCAGCCCGCTGCACCCGAACTCACCGAGCGCGTCGCCATGCTTATGGGTGGATGGCCCCACGCCAAGGCGATCACCGAGACCGGCAAGCCTACGGCCTTCCGTATCGGGAAAGACGACGACTTCAACGAAGTCAAGCTCAGTGACGGCATCGAGCTGACGCCCGAGCAGCGGCAGACCCTTGTTGATCTGCTGGCGAAAGACGATGCCTACGGCTGGGAGATCGCCAAGGGCTGTGAGCCGATGCCCGGCGTGCTGATCACGTTTGAAGACGGCGCGACCTACGCGCGGATCCGCATCTGCTTTAGCTGCCAGATGATCGGCTTCAAACCCGGGTCGTGGGAAGACTTCGACCCCATCAACGCCGAGCTGGTCCAGTGGGTCAAGGGCGTGTTCCCGGATGACGAGGCGATCCAGAAGCTGGGAACCGAGGACGAAGAGCACGGCCTGTAGATCGCACTGCTGCCGATGCGGTATCCTGTCGCGTCCATGCCAGTGCCCGAAATCAAGTTCTATAACTCGCTGACCAAGTCGTTCGAGCCCTTCGAGCCGATCAACGCCCCGGTTGTCACCATGTACAACTGCGGGCCGACGGTCTACGACTACGCCCACATCGGCAACTTCAAGTCGTTCCTCTTCGCGGATGTGCTTCGGCGGTTCCTGGAGCTGACGGGCTACGACGTCGAGCAGGTCATGAACCTCACCGATGTCGGGCATATGACCGACGATCAGAACGCCGACGGCGGGGGGCAGGACAAGATGGCCGCGGCGGGCGAGCGGTTGGCCGAGGCGAAGAAGTCCGGCAAGCTGCCTGAGGGCACGGAGTTGGACCCCAACGACCCCTATGCGATCGCGAAGTTCTACGGCGACGCCTTCATCGAAGACGCGAAACAGTTGGGCATCAAGGTCGCATCTGAGCCCGAGCACCTGCCGCGAGCGACTGAACACGTCAGCCATATGCAGGCGTTGATCAAGACGCTGGTTGAGAAGGATCATGCGTATGTCGCCGACGACGGCGCGGTGTACTTCAGCGTGCAGTCTTTCCCCGCGTACGGCAAACTCTCAGGCAACACACTTGAAGAGCTGCGCGGCGGCGCGGGCGGGCGTGTGAGTGAGACCAATCAATCGAGCAAACGGCATCCGGCCGACTTCCTCTTGTGGAAGCCCGACGACAGCCACCTCATGAAGTGGGACAGCCCGTGGGGCACCGGTTACCCCGGCTGGCACATCGAGTGCTCGGCCATGGCGCGCGCGGTGCTCAAGCAGGACGTCATCGACATCCACACCGGCGGCGAGGACAATATCTTCCCTCACCACGAGTGTGAGATCGCGCAGAGCTGCAGCGCGACCGGTGAAGACAGCTTCGCCCGCTTTTGGATGCACGGCCGACACCTCATGGTCGAAGGCCAGAAGATGTCCAAGAGCAAGGGCAACTTTTATACGGTCCGGCAGGTCATCGATGGCGACTTCACAGGGCGGCCCGTCGACCCCGCGGTGCTGCGTCTGGAACTGATCAAGGCGCACTACCGATCGAACATGAACTTCACCGCCAAGGGCGTCGAAGACTCGGCCAGCGCGGTCAAGAAAGTCCGCGCCTTCGCTCAGTCGGTCGGCTACGACACGAGCCAAGCCACCTGGCAGGGCGTTGAGCACGAAGCGCTTGCCGAATTCATTGCAGCCTTGGCGGATGATCTGAACACTGCCAAGGCTCTGGGCGTGATGTTCGCGTACCTCAATGAACCGGCGGATGACGCGAAGGTCAGCTGCGCGATGCTCGCGGCGTTTGATCAGGTCTTCGCGGTGTTGGGTGGGCCAGACGAGCCGTCCGACGACGGCTTCGACGCCGACGTTAGGGCCAAGGCGATCGACCAGGCCCGTCAGGACAAGGACTACGCCGCCGCGGACGCGATCCGCGCAGAGCTTGAGGTCGCGGGCTACGAGGTCAAGACGACCAAGGATGGCACGGTGGCGACTAAGAAATTGGCGTGAATCCCGTTCAGTCGATCACTTCGACGCCTTCATAGGCGTAGAGCGACGCGATGAACTCTTCGAGGGGGCGCATCTCCGCGATCGCGAAGTGGTAGGGGCAGTCGAGTTTCTGCTGCAAAAGCTCGATCGCGACGGGCAGCGTCTCGACCGTTGTTGCGCAGAGCAGTTCGCCGTCTTCCCAACGGATGGGGAGGATCAGGCTGTCCCAAGCCTCCTTGGCGGAGATCATCCGCAGGCACTGGGGGTCAAAGTTTTCGGTGGCGAGCGACGCGTCGGGCGCCCGCATGGCGACCTGTTCTGCGAGTGCTTCGATGACGCTTGATCGGTCGATGCCGAAGAGCTGTTCGGCGACGCGGCCCAGGGGTGTTTCGCGTTCGGCCTGAGCGGCCAAGGCCCGGGCGACCTGGTTCGGGGTGAGTACACCCTGTTCGACGAGGATGTGTCCGATCAGGTCGTTGTCCATCTCAATGCTCCAGCGGTTCAAGGCGGTAGCAGGCGCCTTAGTCTGGAAGATCGGCCAAGCCTTGCCGGGGCATTAAACAAGACCCATCTTTTCATCAAGAAAGACGTTGATCGTGACGTTTGTGTTGCGCTTATCCGGACACTGGGAGGAAAAAACCTTGCAAAGCACCTATTTCCCCACGGGCTCCGCCTTGCTGACACGGTACGCGCCGGTCATGTAAGGCAGCCCGCTGAGCACCGTGACAACGATGGTGGCGTAAACAAGGATGTCGCGCGGCAAGAGCAGCATGTCCGCGAATTGGAACTCTGAATCGATCAGGTAGACCACCAAAAGCACGAACGGGATGACGACCGACTGCAGGATCATCTTCAGCTTACCCCAGAGGTTTGCGCCGAATTTGTGGCCGCTGCCCTCGAGTTCGCCTCGGATGCCGGTCACCAGCAGCTCCCGCGCGAAGATCACGACGACCATCCAGGGTAGGACGCCGGAGTGTTGTACCAGTTCGCTCTTGCCTGTCGCGATGTTGTCTTCAAAGACCGGCATCGGGTAGGCGAAGGCCGGGCCGGCGAGGAAGACGAGCGCGCCGAGGATCAGCACCTTGTCGCAGAACGGGTCCATGATTCGGCCGAACTTCGATTCGACCTGCCACTTGCGTGCGTAGTAGCCGTCGAGCGCGTCGGTGAGGGCCGCGGCGATGAACAGCGCGATCGCGGGCAGCAGCAGGACGTAGCGGTCCGTATCGAACCGGTAGTAGGCCAGAAGGGCGAAGAACACCGCGGCCAGCACCAGCCGGAGCATCGTCAGCAGGTTCGGGATGTTCTTCTTGGCGATCATGCTGCGCGGCATCGTACCGCATCAGCTCTGATCAAGGCTCGCCGCCGCCGCCAGCCCCGCGAGCCGGCCCGTGCACCACGCCCACTGGAAGTTGTAGCCGCCGATCCGGCCGTCAACGTCCAACAGCTCGCCGCAGAGATACAGCCCCTCGCAGTGCTTGCTCGCCATCGTCGCCGTCTGGAGCTCGTTCACCGGCACGCCCCCGGCGGTGACCTCTGCGTAGGTAAAGCCCCGGTCGCCGACGATCGGCAGGTGCAACGCGGTCAGGGCATGGCAGAGTGCCTTGCGGTCGTCCTTGTTCAGGTGCGCCAGGGGCAGGTCGAAGTCGATCCCCAAGTGCCGGTCGAGCAGGGCCTCGGCGAATCGTTCGGGGAAGCGTCGTTTGAGCATGCCGCTGATCGAGCGGGTGGGGTGCTGCCTGGCGAGATCCAAGAAGGTCTGATCGAGCTGTTCGAAGGTCAGGTCCGGGCAGAGATTGGCGGTGAGTTTGCGCGGGGCCTGGTCCGCGTAGTCGCGGAGGTGCCGGGACATGTCCATCGCCGCGGGGCCGGAGATACCGAAGTGCGTGAGCAGTATCGGGCCAGCCTGCTTGTGCACGGTCTTGCCGGTTTTCCCTGAGAGGGTGAGCTCGGCGTCGAGGGTGATGCCCGAGAGGGTCATGAGCCAGTTGCCGTCCTGCATGACCAGCGGCACGAGCGCGGGCCAGGTGTCGGTGAGGGTGTGGCCCAGGTGCTTAGCGAAGTGGTAGCCGACGCCGTCGGACCCGGAGGAGGGCAGGGCCTTGCCGCCGGTCGCGAGGATGACGGTGTTTGCGATCAAAGGGGGGGCGTGGTCGATCTGGATTTTGAAGCCCGTGTTGTCTGGGAGGGCGAGGCTCCCGCCGAGCCGCGCGTCTTCTGTCATTTGCGGCTCGGCGGGAGCCTCGCCCTCCCGATCGATCCGCTGCACCTTGAGGACTCGGCTTTCGTTGCGTAGCTCGACGCCCGCGTCACGCACTGCCTTGAGCAGCGCGTCCAGGACGGTGCGGGCCTTGTCGGTGGTGGGGAAGAGCTTGCCGGTGTCTTCGCGTTTGAGTTCGACACCCAATTCATCGAAGAACGCGGTCGTTTCTTTGACGCTGAAGCTCTTGAGGATTTTTTTGACGGTGTTGTTGGACGTGCCACCGAAGTAGTCGGCCGTGGTCACGACGTCGTGAGTGACATTGCAACGCCCGCCGCCTGCGATGAGGATCTTCGCGCCGATCTTTTTTGCGCCGTCGAGCAGGACGATCTTTGTGCCCGGCGGGGCATTGCGTCCGGCAAAGATCGCGGCCATCAGGCCCGCGGCGCCGGCGCCGATGATGGCGAGGTTGCAGTCGGGCGCACCGTCCGCGTCGCTCACTTGAAGTTATCCATCGACAACCCGCCGAGCCCCATGCCGCCGAGGTCCATGCCGCCCTTGAGGTTTTCCTTGGGCTGCTTCTTCGCGGTGGTCTTGAAGAGCTTGACCTCTTCCTTGCCGCCGCGACGGTCGCCGCCACGCGGGCCCGAGTCCTTGCGGAGGCTCAAGGCGAGCTTTCTCTTCTCGGTATCGATGGACTTGATGCGGAAATTCTTTTCGTCGCCGACGTTGACGAGGTCGGTCACGTTCTTCACCCGGCCGTCTGCAAGCTCGGAGATGTGGACGAGCCCCTCGACGCCCTCTTCGAGTTCGACGAACGCGCCGAAGTCCTGCGTGCTGACAACCTTGCCCTGCACCCAGCTCTCCTCGGCGTACTTCGCGACGGCGTCGGCCCAGGGGTCGCCACCCAGTTGCTTGAGACTCAGCGACATCTTCTTTTTCTTGGCGTCGAAGGTCAACACCTTGAGCCGGAGGGATTGGCCGACGCTGATGACGTCTTCGCACTTGCCGATGCGCTTCCAGGAAATCTCCGAGATCGGCAGCAGGGCTTCGACGCCCTCGCCGACAGCGATAAACGCGCCGAAGTTCGCGGTGCGGATGACGGTGCCGGTGACCTCGGCGCCGGGGCTGATGCCAGCGGTCGCGGTGTCCCACGGGTCGGGCTTGACCTGCTTGACGCCCAGGGCGATACGGCCCTTGGCCTTGTCGATCTTCAGCACCTTGACCTGCAACTCGTCGCCAGACTTGACGACGTCGCTGGGCTTGTTGACGTGGGTGTAGCTGAGATCGGAGACGTGGCAGAGGCCGTCGACGCCACCGATGTCGATGAATGCGCCGTAGTCCACGACGTTGGAGACCTTGCCGTCGAGGACCGCGCCGACCTCAAGGGTGGCCATGAGTTTTTCTTTGGAGTGCTTGCGGACGTGCTCGAGGTGAGCGCGTCGGCTGAGCATGACCTTCTTGTGCTTGCGGTCGACCTCGGTGACGGTCGCCTCGAGCTTCTGCCCGACGAAGGGCTCGAAGTCTTCGACGTGATGCAGGTCGACCTGGCTGGCGGGCATAAAGGCGCGGATATTGCCAACCAGTTCGAGCTCGAGCCCGCCCTTGTTGTGGCCGGTGACGCGGGCCTCGACAACGCTTCCCTTGTGCAGGGTGTCCCAGGTGGTGCGGGAGATCGCGCCCTCGCGGGAGAGGAACATCAGGCCCTGCGCTTCGTCGATGTGGTCGACGACGAAGTCCATGATCGAGCCCAGGCGTGGGGGCCGCTCGAACTGCTGCAGCGGAACGACACCCTGGAGCTTGCCGGTGTCACCGGTGACGTCGATGAAGACGTCTTCGCCGCGGATGGCGCTGATGCGGCCGCGTCGTAGCTCATGGTGGACCGGGGCTTCTTCCTCGGTCTCGGCGGCCTTGGCTTTTTCGTCTGCCTCGGCCTGGTCGATGAGCTGCTCGATGCTCTGGTCACCCAGCGCGGCGGTGCCCTCCGCGTCGATGTCGGCCGCGGTCGGCTCGGCCTCGGGGGCCGGCGTCGGCTCGGCAGCGACGGGCGCAGCCTCTGTCGGCGCGGGCACGGCAGGGGCGTCGGCGATCGGCGCGGGGGGTGTGATTTCGCTGGCCGCGGGCACCTCGGGGGTGGCGGTGGGCTCGGGCGATTCGGCGGGCTTGTTGGGTTCGTCAGTCGGGTTCATAGCGGGGGGCCGGGCTTAGGCCCGGGCCTGTAGGGGTCACAAATTCAGCGCGAGTAGCTACTGTACCCCGCATTTCGACCCCACGCTAGGCCCAATTGTCAGGTATCGGTCAAGGGCGGGGTTTACTGACGTGGGGGTTGTTTCGGACGGCGAATCGCAGCGGGCGGTGGGCCCAGTCGCCACTGGAAGCAATGCCGACGCGTGGCCCGACCGCGATCTTGGCGACGGCCATCGCGCGTGTGCGGGCCTGCTCGATCCAGAGGGTGTCGCCGGTGATCAGGTCGTTGCCGTCGAGCGCTCGGTCGATGGCCAGGGCCTGGCAGAGCTTGGCCGGGCCGGAGCAGAGGGAGGTCGTTCGCGGGATCGGTTTGTGGGGGTTGGGCTTTCGGCGTTGCTGCATCGCTTCATGGCCTTCGGTGGGTTGCAGTGCGCGGATGAGCGCGGCCTGTGGGGTCTGCTCGTCGCCGGTCACGACGTTCATGCAGTGATGCATGCCGTAGGTGAAGTAGACGTAGCCCGTGCCCGCCTGCTGCCACATCGATTCGTTGCGTGGGCTGCGGTGGTGGTTGTAGGTGTGGGCGGCGCGGTCTTCGGGGCCGAGGTAGGCCTCGGTCTCGACGATGAGGCCGGCGAGTCGGGTGCCGTCGGGCAGTTGTCGGACGAGCCGTTGGCCTAGCAGTGCGCGGGCGACGGTCACGGTGTCGCGTTGACAAAACGAGCGGGGCAGCCGCGGGAGCGTGCTCGGCGGGTCAGGCAGCAGCACCGTTGGCCTCGGTCTTGGGTGGTGCGGTTGTCTTGCGCTTGGGACGCGACCCCAGCCAGTCCAGCAAGCGGTCGAGCACGACGCCGACGAGGAACGTGATCAGGCCAGCGAGGATGAAGGGGTTACTCACTCCGGACTTTACCGCGATTAAGGCATGAGGCGACAGGGTCAGATTGGCATGCTTGTCTTGGTATTTGGACACCCACTCGAACGTGAATTGCTTTGGCTTCCCAGCTTCATCGATGGCGCGATGCTGAAAGGAACGTTTTCCTCTCAAATCGTAGTGCGAAGGCTGTAGTAATCTGCCATCAACATCGCTATCAGCGACGTGAACACTTGCAGAGAAAAGTTTCTGGGGTGCTAAAGGAACACTTGCCCCAAGCGCAAACGGCAGCTTCTTGCTCGCAGGCCTAAACGCAATACCCACCGACCCTAATCCCTCGATCTTAAAAAAGTGCTTGGGCACCAGCGAGTCGGTCCCCTCCGGTTCGAACGGCAGCCAGGCGGTCGTGGTCTGCGTGCTGCCGTCTTCGAGGTCGGCGGTGATCTCCATCGCGAGTAGCGCGTTGGACGGGTAGGGCAGGGTGGTCAGGTCACGGAAGCCGTCGGCGGTGGGCTCAGCGGTCTGTGTGCCGTCTTCGTTTTCAGTCAGCGTCCCGTCGGCGAGGTAGGCGGTCGTGGTGATGCGCGTTCCGAAGCCGATCGCAGCGGCGAGGCGTGGGTCGTCGTGCAGCCGGACCGTTGGCATGGCGTCGCCGGTCGTGTCGTTCCAGCGTGGGATGCCCTCGATCGGGATCGTGATGGGCGCGGCCCCGCCGATCATGACGACGAGGACGCGGTCGTGCGTGTCGCCGTAGCGCGTGGTGTAGTTCAGCGAGAGCGCGTCGGCCGGCGCGTTGCCTGTCGAAGCACTCACCGGCACGGCCGCAATACCGATGGTCTGGCTGCGGAACGCCCACGACTGGCTGAGCAGGATGGTCGCCAGGCCGATGACGGCGACGAAGGCCCCGAGATTGTCCAGCCGCCAGGGCAGCCGACGCATCGCCGCCCACAGCACGACCGCCGTGAGCAGCCAGGCCCCGACCAGCAGCGGCCACCACGTCAGCACCGCGTGCTGGGTCGTGTCGAACATCCGCCACTGCCAGACATACCGCCCGCCGAGTGGCACGTGCGCCGCGGCGACGTAGCCGACGACAAGCAACCCGAGCACAAGGATCGTCCACCACGAGCTCATTGCGCGGGACAGCCAGCGCACCGGGGTGGGCAGCGCCATGTCCTGCTCAAGCACGCGTTGGTAGTGGGGGTTGGGCACGGGGGTCTCTGCGTGGAAACGCGAGAGTATAGACCCGTTGTGTCGATGACACCCCCATGCCCTCCATGCTCCATCTCGTCGGCCTGGCCATGGCAGGCGCCGCGGGCACCCTCGCCCGCTATGGCCTGAGCGTCGCGATCGACAGCCGGCTCACCCATGGCGACCACCGGCTCTACGGTACGCTCGCCGTCAACGCTCTGGGCTGCCTGCTGTTCGGCCTGGCGCTCGCCTGGTTCGACGCCCGCGTCCTCCAGGCCGACCATCCGACCCGGCTGATCATCCTCACCGGTTTTATGGGTGCTTTCACGACTTTTTCGACCTTTGCCTACCTCAGCTCCGACCTCGCCGCCAAGAGCCAGTGGCTGACAGCCGGGGGGCATATCCTCGCCCACAATCTCATCGGCATCGGGCTGTTCATCGCCGGGGCCGCGCTGGGCGCTAAGCTCGTGGGATGACGTTGGTTTCTGCGACCGGGCCGGTTACACTATCTCGTTTACCCCAACGACCCCGGCCCGATACGGAAGCACGCCACAATGGCAACTGAACCCACGACCAACGGCGCCACCGCCGACGCCCGCACCTCCGCCGTTGTCCGCTTCGCCGGCGACTCCGGTGACGGCATGCAGCTCGCCGGCACGCAGCTCACCGACACCTCCGCGATCCTCGGCAACGATGTCGCGACGCTGCCCGACTACCCCGCAGAAATCCGCGCACCCGCTGGCACCGTCGCGGGCGTTTCCGGCTTCCAGGTCAACTTCGCCGCCGACCAGATCTTCACGCCCGGCGACGTCGTCAACGCGCTCATCGCGATGAATCCCGCCGCATTCAAGGCCCACATCGCCGACGTCGAGCCCGGCGGTATTGTCGTCGTCAACGAGACTGAGTTCTCCAAGACCAACCTCAAGAAGGCCGGTTTCGAGCCCGGCTACAACCCGATCGAAGACGAGAAGTACGACCAGCACTACAAGGTCTACAAGGTTCCGATCACCAAGCTCAATCAGGAAGCGCTTAAGGACTCGGGCCTGTCGCCCAAGGACGTGAACCGCTGTAAGAATATGTTCGCGCTGGGCATCGTGTACTGGCTGTTCGATCGCCCGCTGGACACGACGATCCGGCACCTCAACGAAACGTTCGCGGTCCGTAAGAAGAAGCCCGAGGTCGCAGAGGCCAACATCGCCGCGCTCAAGGCCGGCTACTTCTTCGGCGAGACCGCGGAGATCTTCCCCGTCCGCTACTCCGTCGCCAAGGCGCCGATCCCCACCGGCAAGTACCGCAAGGTCACCGGCAACGAGGCGCTGGCGATGGGCCTGATCACCGCCAGCAAGCTCGCCGACAAATCGCTGCACTACTGCACGTATCCGATCACTCCCGCGTCGGACATCCTGCATTACCTCGCACCGGCGAAGAACTACGGCGTCAAGACATTCCAGGCGGAAGACGAGATCGCCGCGATGTGCGCCGCGATCGGCGTCGGCTTCGCGGGACAACTCGGCGTCACCGGCACGTCCGGCCCCGGGCTCGCGCTCAAGGGCGAAGCGCTCGGTCTGGCCGTCATGACCGAACTGCCCGTCGTGGTCGTCAACGTCCAGCGCGGCGGACCATCGACCGGTCTGCCCACCAAGACCGAGCAGTCCGACCTCTGGCAGGCCATGTACGGCCGCAACGGCGATTGCCCGGCAGTGGTCATCGCGCCACAGTCTCCCGGCGACTGCTTTAATGCCGCGATCGAAGCCGCACGCATTGCGCTGACCCGCATGATGCCCGTCGTCCTTCTGACCGACGGCTACATCGCCAACGGCTCAGAACCTTGGCGCGTGCCGACCGAGAGTGACTTCGAGCCCATCGAGATCACCCACGCCAGCTACACCCCGACCGGCGAGAAGGATGACCCCGGCTTTGCGCCCTACACCCGCAACGAGAACCTCACCCGCCCGTGGGGCATCCCCGGCAACGCCGGCACCGAGCACCGCGTCGGCGGCTTGGAAAAAGCCAACGGCTCCGGCGCGGTCTCTTACGACCCGACCAACCACCAGGCCATGACTCGCATCCGCGCGGAAAAGGTCGAGCGTGTCGTCAGCATGGTGCCGGACATCGAGATCCAGGGCGATTACGATGCGGATCTGCTAGTCCTCGGCTGGGGCGGGCCTTACGGCTCGATCGCCACGGCCGTGAAGAACGCACAGGAGCAGGGCAAGAAGGTCGCCAGCGCCCACCTGCGTTACCTCAGCCCCATGCCCAAGAACCTCGGCGAGGTGTTGAGCAAGTTCGACAAGGTCCTCATCCCCGAACTCAACAACGGCCAGCTCCGCCTGATCCTCCGCGGCAAGTTCCTTTGCGACGCCCGCGGCCTCAACAAGATCCAGGGCAAACCGTTCCTGATCGAAGAGATCGAGCAGGCGATCGACCTGTTGTTGTCCGGCGAGTGGGGCGACGTCGAGGCGCTGTACCCCGAGGACGGAAAAGTTGATGTCAACGCCCAAGCGCTGACGGTTTGACGTTCAGCGTTCACGCTTGCGTGAATAAGCGAACACACAACGGATGAAACAAAGTCGCCCAAGGGCGACCGCTAAACGAGATGGATTGAAACGATGCCTGACACACCACTGCCCACCCTCAAAGCTAAAGACTTCTCTTCGGACCAGGATGTTCGCTGGTGCCCGGGCTGCGGGGATTACTCGATCCTCAACGCGGTCCAGCGCGTCTGCGCCAACATCGGCGCGACCCGTGAGAACTCCGTGTTCATTTCCGGCATCGGCTGCTCCAGCCGGTTCCCGTATTACATGGACACCTACGGCTTCCACACGATTCACGGCAGAGCCCCCGGCTTCGTCACCGGCGTCAAGATCGCCAACCCCGACCTAGACGTCTGGATGATCACCGGCGACGGCGACGGGCTGTCCATCGGCGGCAACCACCTGATGCACCTGCTCCGCCGCAACGTCAATGTCAACGCGATGCTGTTCAACAACCGCATCTACGGCCTGACCAAGGGCCAGTACTCGCCGACCTCCGAGACCGGCAAGAAGACCAAGTCCTCGCCGATGGGCTCGCTGGACTTCCCGATCAACCCGCTGTCGCTGGCGCTCGCCGCTGAGGCGACGTTCGTTGCCCGTTCGACCGACAAGGACCGCGGCCTGGTGAGCGTCCTCGAGCGTGCGGCCGACCACAAGGGTGCTTCGTTCGTCGAGATTTACCAGAACTGCAACATCTTCAACGACGGCGCGTTCGACTTCGCGACCGGGCGCGATGTGAAGGACGACAACGTGCTCTACCTCGAGCAGGGCAAGCCTATGATCTTCGGCAACGACAAGAACAAGGGCCTGCGCCTGGTCGGCAACAAGATCGAGGTCGTCACGGTCGGTGAAGGCGGCGTCAGCGAAGACGACCTTCTGTTCCACGACGAGACGAACAAGTCGATGGCGATCCTGCTGGCCGAGATGCACTACCCCGACTACCCCGAGGCGCTGGGCGTCCTGTACCGCGAGGAGCGGCCGACCTACGAGACGCTGCTGCACGACCAGGTCGACGCCGCGGTCGAGCAGCGCGGCGAGGGCACGCTAGATGCGCTCTTCAACGCGGGCGACACATACGAGGTCGGGTAAAGCGCACGCTAAACATCATCACGACGGCATCTGTCGTGTCTCGCCACTGACCATGTCGGTCTTGCCCGTCAGGCAGTTGAATACCGCTGCCGCGACGTCCATCGGGTCCAGCGTTTTTCCTGACGGGATCACTTTCTCTGAGAAATTTTCGCGCAGCATCGGCGTTTCGATCGCACCCGGGGCGATGGCGTAGGCGTTCACGCCAATCCGTTTGCCCTCGTCGGCGGTCGCCTTCGTAAAGATGTTGACTGCGGCCTTGGCGGCACCGTAGATGTTGAAGCCTGTGAACGGGTCGAACGCGCCCATCGATGAGACGTTGCAGATCGCGCCGGACTTCTGGGCCTTGAACGTCGGCCAAACGGCCCGCGTCGCGTAGACCACGGCGTCGAAGTTGATCGCGGTGCATTGGCGCAGCGTCTCGTTGTCGATGTTATCGATCGGCTGCAGCGGGGCGTAGCCGGCGACGTTCGCGAGCGCGTCGATCCGGCCGAACTTGCGAAGGGTCTCACTCGCCAGTTTGTTCACGGCATCGGGCTCGGCAACATCGGTTGGTACGACGAGTGTCGGGGCCCCGGGTGCTTCTTCGCCGATCAGTTCCACGGTCTCGTCTAACTTTTCCTTCGTGCGCGCGGCGAGCACGCAGGCATAACCGGCTTCTGCCATCAGAACAGCAAGGTCTCGCCCGACGCCACTGCCGGCCCCGGTGATGATGGCGACGGGATGTATGGAATCGGTCATGGTCTGCTTCCGTTTAGCGGTTGCCCTCGGGCGACTTCACGCAACATTGTAGGCTCGCGAAGTCGCATGAATGCGACCGCTAAACCGAAATCTTTACGGTGAGAGCGCCTAAGTCAAGCGCCGCCCGACCGTAACGCGCTATACTCCCCTCCATGCTCAACGGATCGTTCAAGCTGTTCCGCCTCTTCGGCATCGATGTGTTCCTCCACTGGTCGTGGTTCCTGATCGCGGTTTTTTTGATCCCGCGGTTCGGGCAAGGCGTCTTCACGGGATCGGGCAACACGCCCATGGTCTGGAGTGCGCTGCTGTATGTCACGCTCTTTACGATCGTGCTGATCCATGAGTTTGGCCATGCGCTGGCCTGCCGATCGGTCGGCGGGCAGGCACGGCACATCGTGCTCTGGCCGCTGGGCGGCGTCGCGTTTGTCCAGCCGCCGCACCGCCCCGGTGCGCACCTGTGGTCGATCGTCGCGGGGCCGCTGGTTAATGTGGTCCTCGTGCCGGTGACGGTAGTTGCGTACTTCCTCGTCAATGGCTCTTTGGCCCTTCCAACCGATGCCAGCACGAACCTGGAGGCGTTCGCTTTCTATGTGATGCTGATGAATGCCGGGCTGCTCGTCTTCAACATGTTCCCGGTGTACCCGCTGGACGGCGGACAGACGCTGCTGGCCCTGCTGTGGTTCGTGATTGGGCGGGTCAAGGCATTGAAAGTGGTCAGTGCGATCGGACTGGTCGCCGCGGCGATCGTGCTCGTGCTTTCGGTGATCTTCTTCAGGCCCTGGTACCTGGTGATGGCACTATTCGTCGGGCTGCAGGCCTGGAACGGCTACCGCGTCGCGATGGCGCTGGCGAAGATGGACCCCAGGCTCTATGACGAACGCATCGCTAAGCGTGCGGAGCAAGACGAAGTCGAAGATCGCATCGCCGAGCAGGTCGACCCTTGGCGGCGGTGAGATTCCACAGGATCAAGCGGTCTGCAGCGATTCGTCCGCCGACCACTTTGCGCCATCGCGGGTGACCTTGCGGTAGACGGTGTCGCGTTCGATGGGGTCGTAGCCCGCTTCTTCGATCAGGTCGCGGAGTTTGCCGGGGGTGACTTCCTGATGCGTGCCCGCGCCGCCGACCTTAGTGATGTCGTACCAGACGACGGTGCCGTCGACGTCATCGACGCCGAAGCTCAGGCCGAGCTGCGCCATCTCCAGGGTCTGCATGATCCAGAAGCACTTGACGTGGTCGAAGTTGTCGAGCATCAGCCGACACACCGCGAGCATGCGCAGATTGTCCAGGCCCGTCGGCCCGGGCAGGTGCTCGAGCTCGGACCCGTCGGGGAAAAACGGCAGGGGGATGATGGTCTGGAACCGCCCCTTGTGGCCCTGCTCGATCGCTTCGTCCTGCGCTTCGCGGAGCAGGCAGAGGTGGCGGATGCGGTCTTCGATCGTCTCGACGTGGCCGTAGAGCATGGTGGCGTTGGACATTAGCCCGAGCTCGTGGGCGGTGCGGTGGACGTTGATCCACTCGAGCCCGCCAATCTTGCCGCGGAAGACTTCGTCGTGGACGCGGTCATCGAAGACCTCGGCGCCGCCGCCCGGTAATGAACCGAGCCCTGCCGCGATGAGGTCTTCGAGCATGCCCTTGATTGTGCCGGCTCCGGGTTTGCCCTTGTTGTCGCGCTTGTGGATGCGCGCCAGGTGGGTGAGCTCGACAGCGGTGAATGCCTTGAGATGTACGGTTGGCGCGACCTCTTTGCAGGTCTTCAAAAGGTCGGTGTAGTAGCTGAATGTATTTTTCGGGTGCAGCCCGCCGACGATGTGCATCTCGGTGGCGCCGGCGTCCTCGGCCTTCTTCGCCTGCTCGGCGACTTGGTCCATCGAGTACTCATAGGCCCCGTCCTGTCCGGGCTTGCGGTGGAACTCGCAGAACTTGCACGAGAGCACGCACAGGTTCGAGTAGTTCATGTGCCGGTTGACGTTGTAGTACGTCGCTCGCCCGTGCTTAGCGGTGCGGACATGGTCGGCGAGCTCGCCGAGCGTCCAGAGGTCACGGGTCTTGAGCAGGGCGACGCCGTCCTCGAAAGAGAGACGCTCGCCGGCGTGGACTTTGGCTTGGATGGGGTCCAGATCGCTTGCCATGACGGTTTATCATAGTCCGCGCGGCGGGGCCGCGTCGCTTCATCTATTCTTACTTGCATGCACATCCTCGGCCACGGCATCGACTTGGTGGACACCCCACGCATCCAGCGTCTGCTCGGCGAGCACGAGCAGCGGTTCCTGGATCGCGTGTTCACCGCCGGCGAGCGGGCGTACTGTGACGCGGGGGGCAAGATGCGGGTCCAGCGTTACGCCGCGCGGTTCGCAGCCAAGGAGGCGGTGCTGAAGGTGCTGGGTACGGGCTGGTCGGGCGGGATCGCGTGGACGGATGTCGAGGTGCTGCGCGAGGCGTCGGGCAAGCCAAGGGTCGCCCTGCACGGCGGGGCGGCGGAGGTGGCGGGGGAGCTTGGCGTTAAGGAACTGCACATCAGCCTCAGCCATCTTCAGGGCCACGCGCTGGCGAGTGTGATCGGCGTGGGGTCGGGGCCGGGTTGAACGGGTGAATCGGGGTCGATGATGCTGGCCTGAGGTCAGGCCGATAGGATGCTGAGGACTCATGGCCAAACGCGACCAGACACCGCCGTACGAGATCATGCGCAGCCGAGGCGGCGCGGCCGGCGGCGGTGCGCCGAATCCGCTGGACAGCGATCTGGGCCCAACTGAGCCACAGGGGGAGCAGGAACCGCAAACCAGGCCGGCGGGCCGAGCACCGTGGTGGGTCGGCTCGTCGGCTCCTTTGGTGCTGCGGGTGCCCCGTGGGATGGCGATCCTCGCGGTCGGCGGGCTGCTGCTGGTGATCGTGGTGGCCTACTGGGTGGGCTCGATCCGCGGGGCGGCCGGTGCCAGTCCAGAGCCCACGGACCCGGGGATGGGCGAGCGTGCGGGGCCAAACGGCTTTTTCGTGTCCCCAGAGGACGATTACCAGGGCCCGGAGGTGGAGGTGCCCACGGACCCGCTCATCACCGAGCAGCGGGAGCCTGGGTTGAACTACATGCAGCTCATCACGTCGACGCGGGAGGACTGCGAGGGGCTGGCGACGTTCTTCGGGGCCCGTGGGGTTGCAATCCAGCTTGTACCTGTTCATAATAAGGGGCTCTGGGTCGCGTACGCCGTCAAGCGGGGCTACCGTGCTGACGAGCTGAACTCGGAGTCGTGCAAGCGTTACGAGCAGCAGCTCCGCTCGCTTGGCCGGGCCTGGAAGGTTGATAACAACAACCGTGGGACCGACCTGTCCACGATGATTTTTAAGCGATATGACGGGCCTAAGCCCAAGTCGAACTAGACGACCAAAGGATTTGAACGATGAGCCTTGATCCCAGCCTGAAAATCGGAGGCGGCCTCGCCGGCCACCGCAACGTCCTGACCCGCGCCGAGCGCATCGCCAAGCTCCAGGAGCTCGGTGAATTCAAGGACGAAGATAGCTCCGCGCTTGGCCTGCGCAAGGTCGGCAACCGCAAGGTTGTCGCCGGCGGCAAGACCAAGAAGAAGAAGACCGAAGAAGAAGCGACCGAGTAGTCGCCTTCCGCGGCCTCCGTTCGCTCAGCACAACACACGCAGCGCCGTCCATCGCGGGCGGCGTTTTCTAATGGGGTATCATCGCGGACATGGACACCAACCGTTTCATCGCCGACCGCGTCAAGGCTATCGACGCCTCGGGCATCCGCCGGGTGTTTGACCTGGCCGCCAAGCTCAAAGACCCGATCAACCTGTCGATCGGCCAGCCGGACTTCGACGTGCCCGACGCGATCAAAGACGTCACGTGCGACGCGATCCGCGCCGGCAAGAACAGCTACACCCAGACGCAAGGCACGCCCGAGCTCCGCGCTGCGATCACCGCCCGGCTTGCCAAAGAGTTCCCCAACACCCTCGGCCGGGGCGGCAGTGACACCCTAGACGCCGAGACGGGCCTGCTCATCACCTCAGGCGTCTCCGGCGCGCTCGTGCTCACACTCTTGAGCACCGTCGGCCCGGGCGACGAGGTCGTGATCCCCGACCCTTACTTCGTGATGTACAAGCACCTGGTGAACCTCACCGGTGCGACGCCGGTTTACCTCGATACCTACCCGGATTTCGCGGTGACTGCCGAGCGGCTCGAAACGGCACTGACCGACCGGACCAAGCTCGTGCTGTTTAACACGCCCAGCAACCCGACGGGCGTCGTGGCGAGCCAGCAGGTCTGCAAAGACGTCGTCGAGCTCTGCGAGCAGCGGGGCGTCTTGCTGGTCAGCGACGAGATCTACGACGAGTTTTGCTACGAGAAAGCGGAAGTTGATGGCGGGACGTACTGTCCTTCGCCGCTTCACGAATCGCCCAACGCGCTGCTGCTCCGTGGCTACTCCAAGACCTACGCGATGACCGGCTGGCGGCTCGGCTACGCCGCCGGGCCCGCGGGCGTCATCGAGCAGATGACCAAGCTCCAGCAGTACTCGTTCGTCTGCGCCCCGTCGATGGTGCAGGCGGCCGGTGCGTTTGCGCTAGGCGTCGATATGTCCCAGCACGTCAGCGCCTACGAACGCAAACGCGACCGCGTGGTCGAGCGCTTAAGCCCGCACTACCAGTTGAGCGCCCCCGGCGGCGCGTTCTACGCCTTCCCCGAGGTCCCGCCGTCGCTCGGGCTGACCGGCTCGCAGTTCGTTGAGAAGGCGATCGAGAAGAACCTGCTGTGCATCCCCGGCAGCGTGTTCAGCCAACGCGACACACACTTCCGCATCAGCTACGCGTGCGATGACGCGATGCTCGATCGCGGGCTCGATGTGTTGGTCGAGTTGGCGGGTGGATAAACCATGAAGCGCCGCGGCTCCGCCGCGATACGCGACAAGTCGCGTCGCTTCATATTCATTGTCATCACTTGACTATTTCACGACCGACGTCGTCGCCGCGGGCAGGGTGATGAGTTCCCCGCTGTCGCGCCGCACGATCAGGCCGTGGTCGGGGTCCAGGTCGATGACTTCTCCGGTGACGCGTTGGCCGGCCTGCTCGAAGGTCTGCGTTTGGCCGAGGGCGGCGCGGGCACGCCAGTCCATTTGGAGCCGGCTTGGGTTTGACTTGCTCAGCACGCAGTTTAACTCGGTATAGAGCGTTTCTATGACTTGGAGCCGGTCGACGCTCCTTCTCAGTTGAGATAGCGATGTTGAGTTTTGTTTCACGTTGGGGTCCTTACACGCATCGGGCGAGACATTCAGCCCGATCCCGATGATGAACGTACTTTTCGTCCCTTCGATCAGGATCCCCGCAAGTTTTCGCTCATCTACCAGTACGTCGTTTGGCCACTTCAGTCTGACCGTGACATCGGGCGCAAGCTGCTCCACCGCCCGCGCCACTGCGACGCCGGCAGACATCGATACGCGGTCATGGGTCGTGCCGATGTGATCTGCTGGCCAACACACACTCATCAACACCGATGCGCCGGGAGTCGAAAGCCATGAACGCCCCAATCGCCCACGGCCTGCGGTTTGTTGATCCGCGACAACCAACGCGGGGCCGGGCGCGAAAGTCTTTGCGATGTCTTGTGTGCTGCTGGTTTCCCGATAGATGCGCACCGTTACGGGTGAGCCGCCCGTGCTGGGAAGCGCAGTCTCCAGGTAGTCTTGCCAGTGCTCAAGCTCGGCCTGTGTGCTCATCCGATATCCAGCCCAATATCCAGCGACTTCACCGAGTGCGTCAGTGCACCGACGGAGATGCGGTCGACGCCGGTTTGGGCGATGTGGCCGACGGTGTCGAGCGTGGCGCCGCCGCTGGCTTCGAGTTCGATCTGCGGGGCGTGCTGGTTGCGCATGGTCACGGCCTGAGTGAGCGTGCTTAGCGGCATATTGTCCAGCAGCGCGATGTCGATCGGGGCCTTGAGCACCTGGCCGAGCTGATCGAGCGTGTCGACTTCGACCATCACGAACTTGAGATCAGGGGTTAGCTGGCGGGCCTGTCCCGCCGCTTCGGTCAGCGCCTGGGCCAATTGGTCAAGCGGCGCCCCCGCCAAGTGATTGTCTTTGATCAGCACCGCGTCGTAGAGACCCATGCGGTGCGTCCCGCCGCCGCCGCAGGTCACCGCGTATTTCTGCAGGCCACGCAGGCCCGGCAGCGTCTTACGCGTGTCGTAGACCTTCGCTGTTGTGCCCGCACACTGCTCGACATACCGCGCGGTCAGCGTCGCGATGCCCGACAGGTGCGTCATGATGTTCAGTGCAACACGTTCGATCGCAAGTAGGTCGCGCATCGGTCCGGTCATCGTGGCTAGCGGCTTGCCCTCTCGGGCCTGATCCCCATCGCTGTGGTGCAAACTATAGGTGACGCGTCCGCCGTAGACCTTGCAGACGGTCTTGAGCACAGAGAGCCCCGCGATCGTGCCCGCTTCACGGTTGACAAATTTGGCGCTGCCCGTTGCGTCTTCATCGATAAAGCAGGCCGACGTCGCATCCAGACCTTCGGGCCCGAGGTCTTCGAGCCGAGCGGTCTCGATCAGGCGGACCAGCACCGCTTCATCAACATATTGGTTCAGGTCAGGCACACGAGCAGTTTAACCGCGCACTACATGGACCGTGTAGCGTCCTGGCCCGATCGCGACAAACCGCAACCTATCGCCCGCCGATGCACTCGCCGATTCGTACACCTTCCCCCAGCCGCGCCAGCGCAGCATCCGTCCACGTGCCAATTCAGTCTTGATCACCTCGCCATTGGGCATTTCAAGCCTGATGAGTTGGCCGGCCTTCTTCGGCGATCGCTTCGGCAAAGGCAAACACGCATAGCGGTTTCGAATCGCTCCGTCTGTGATCGTCCAGTCGCGCAGCGGGCTCAGTGCCTCTTCCAGCACGTACCACGCCTTCATGTAAGCGACCTTATAATTCGGCCCAACGCTGATCGGCTCGACTTGTTCCAGCTCGAACAGTGTCGCGAAACGGCTCTCGCGTTTCATTTCCCAGTACGCATCATCACCGCAGATCTGTTTGTTGTAACGCCGACGCAAATGTTCAAGATCGGTCGTCATCAGATCAGCGTACGACTGTACCTTGCCCGCGACCGCCGTCGCCATGAACGGCCCACCCGACGCTTTTAGAAACAAACGCTCGCCGGGCTCGACCTTGCCGTAGGGCGGCTGCGCGGTCTTGGTCAGGCGCGACTCGATCGTCTTGCGCCTCTCAAGGATCGCATGGAGGTACCCCGGCTTGAGGATCGCGACGTGGATCATGTCAGGTAGGTCGACTCCGAGAGGCCACGCTCATAAAAGCGCCGTAGCGTGCGTGCCTCGTCGAGCGTCAGTTGATTCTGACGCAAGGCGGCTTCGATGGACTGGGTGAACTTTCGGCGGAGCTCATCTGCGTCGTACTGCACGTAGCCGAGGACCTCGCGGACGGTGTCGCCCTCAACGACCTCGCTGATCTTGATCGTATGGTCGTCGTCGATGGAGACGTGGATCGCGTTAGTGTCGCCGAAGAGGTTGTGCAGGTCGCCGAGGGTCTCTTGGTAGGCACCGACCAGGCACGCGGCGAGGTAGTACTTCGCGCCGGTCACCGGGTGCAGGGCCAGCGTCCGGTCGGGCTCGCCCTCGCTCTCGCTGGGGATGAATCGGTCGATCTTGCCATCGCTATCGCAGGTAATGTCGGCAAGGATGCCGCGGCAACTCGGCTCCTCAAGGTGCCGGTGGATCGGGAGCACCGGGAAAGTCTGCCCAATCGCCCAGTGGTCGGGCAGCGATTGGAAGATCGAGCAGTTGCAGAAGTAGATGTCCGAGAGGAACGTCTGCAGCGACGCGAATTCTTCGGGGATGTCGTCGAGGTTGCGCACGATCCGCATCACGCTCGAGCAGATCGAGAAGAACAGGCGCTCGGCCAGCCCGCGGTGCTCGATCGAGCAGTAGCCGAGGTTAAAAAGCGATAGCGCCTGATCCCGCGCGACCTGTGCATCGTGGTAGTACTCGATGTAGTTCTTCTTGTTCAGTCCCTGGTACGCCTCGGCCAGCGTGCGGACGGGCTGGGGCATCGCTATAAGTGCGTCTTCGCTGAACGTGTTGGGCAGCTCGAAGCGGTCGAAGCCCGACCAGCCCAGCACATCAAAGATCAGCACGCTGTGATGGGCCGCCATCGCCCGGCCCGATTCGGTGATGATCCGCGGGTGGGGCGTGCCCGTTGCTTCGCAGACGTTGTGCAGGTGGAAGACGATGTCGTTGGCGTACTCCTGGAGCGAGTAGTTCATGGAAGAATCGCGGGCGCTGCCCGTGCCTTCGTAGTCGACACCGAGCCCGCCGCCAACGTCGACCGTATCCAGCCCCGCGCCCATCTTGCAAAGCTCGGCGTAGACCCGCCCCAGTTCGGTCACCATCGGCTTGATCTTGCGGATGTCGTTGAGCTGGCTACCCACGTGGCAGTGCAGCAGCGTCAGGCAGTCGAGCATGTCTTCGTCGCGCAGTCGTTCGACGAGATCAAGGATCTCACTGACGAACAGGCCGAACTTGCTACGCTCACCCGCCGAGTGCTCCCAGCGCCCCGTGCCACGCGACGCGAGCTTGACGCGCACGCCGAACTTCGGCCGCACGCCGTGCTCTTTGGCCTTGTCGATAATGAGCTTGAGCTCAGAGAACTTCTCGATGACCGGGATGATGTTCTTACCCAGCTTGGTTGCGAGGATGACCGCCTCGATGAAGCTGACGTCTTTGAACCCGTTACAGATGATCGGCGTGTCCGGGTCATCGACCATCGCCATGATCGCGAGCAGTTCGGGCTTGGAGCCGGCTTCAAGCCCGAAGCGGTGGGGCCTGCCGTGCTCGATCATCTCTTCGACGACGTGGCGCTGCTGGTTGACCTTGATCGGGTAGACCGCTTGATAGGCGCCCTTGTAGTCGTGGTCCTTGATGGCCTTGTCGAACGCTCCCGCGATCGCGTCGAGCCGGTGCCGGAGGATATCGGTGAAGCGGATGATCAGCGGGGTGGATAGGTCGCGGCGCTCCAGGTCGTCGGTGAGCTGTTTCAGATCGACCTGTGGGCCGCCGGCACCGGTCGGGCAGACGGCGAGGTTGCCCTGGTCATTGATCTGGAACAGGCCCTGCCCCCAGTCGCTGACACGGTAGAGCGCCGCGCTGTCGGCGGGGGACCAGGTATCCGTCGTGGGCTTGGTTGATTCACTCACAGGTCAACCCCGTTAAAGACGAGCTGCGATTGTACCCCGGGTTCAGTCCCGGGCCTTGATCGGCCAGCGGATGATCGATACGTTGTTTTCTTCGGATGCGCTGGTCAGCACCGCCCAACCGGGAGCGACGATCGCGAAGCCTTCGAGTTCGTCGTTTGGGTTGGTCAGATCGATGGTGCGTTCGACGGTCGGGGCCTGGGTGCCTTCGCCGAATTTCAGGAGCGTGAGCCGATAGCCCTTGCCTGCGGTCTGGTTTTGCGCAAGGACGAGCGTGTTGTCCTCATCGATCCAGTGCATACTCTGGACGAACGGCCCGCAGTCGAAGGCCGCGATGAGGACGCCTTGGTCAGAGGTCTTCTTCGCCTTCTTGAGCTTCTTCGGGTCATAGAGACGGAGTTGATTGTTTTGGTCGCCGTAGTCTGCGGTGGCGATGACCCATTTGCTGTTGTAGCGGACGAACTCCGGACGGGTGCCGTTGGTCGCGAGGTCGTCGATGGTTTTATTGTTGATCCAGTCGTCAAGGGTGCCGGACTCGGTCAGGCCGAGGAAGTGCACGCTGTAGATCGTGCCCTGCTGGTCGACGGTGTTGCCGATGAAGGCGTCGTACTCCGGGCGGTGGGTGATGCCGGTGGGGTGGGGGATGAGGTTGCGTTGCAGCTCTTCGTCTTCGTTGGATTTGCTGAAGCGGTTGCGGTAGAGCATGAGCTCGTAGGTCTCGCCGGCGTCTTTGAGCATGGGCTCGCCCTTGTCGTTGGGCCCGACCCATTCGAGGCGTTTGACGATGCCCTTGCCGCGGTCGCCGTAGACCCATACGGAGCCTTCCCAGACGAACACGCCCTGGCAGGCACCGCGGCGTGGAACGGTTATTTGTTCGACGATGGGGTTGTCGACCTGCTCGATTGCCTGGCCGGTCTGGCAGCCGGCGAAAAGGATGAGGCAGAGCAGCAGCGGGGCGTAGGCGAGTCGTTTCATGGTGAGATGATCGCAAATTCTTGTGGGTGATGCGCGAGAAAAAGCCCACGGATTGAATCCGTGGGCTTCGTGTTGTGACTTGTTTGTCTAGAGCGATCAGCCTTAGCTGATACCGTCCTGGCCGGCCATGTAGCCGATCAGGTCGACGACGCGGTTGGAGTAGCCCCACTCGTTGTCGTACCAAGAGACGAGCTTGAAGAAATTCGCGTCCAGTTCGATGCCCGCGCCGTGGTCGAACGTCGACGAGTACGGGTCGTGGATGAAGTCGGTGGAGACGACCTGGTCGTCGGTCCAGTTGAGGTAGCCCTTCATCGAGCCCTCGCTGGCGGCCTTCATGGCGGCGGAGATCTCGTCGTAGCTGGTCGCCTTCTCGGTGACGACGGTGAGGTCGACGACGGAGACGTCGATGGTCGGCATGCGGAAGGCCATACCGGTCAGCTTGCCCTTGAGTTCGGGCAGCGCCAGGCCGACGGCCTTGGCGGCGCCGGTCGAAGCGGGGATACAGTTGACGCTCGCCGCACGGCCGCCGCGCCAGTCCTTCTTGGACGGGCCGTCCTGGGTTGGCTGGGTCGCGGTGAGTGCGTGCACGGTGGTCATCAGGCCCTTCTCGATGCCGAAGCTGTCGTTGACAACCTTGGCGATCGGGGCGAGGCAGTTGGTGGTGCACGAAGCGTTGGAGACGACGGTCGCTGAGTTGTCCAGCGTCTCGTGGTTGACACCCATAACGATCGTCGGAACCTGGTCGGGCGACTTGGTCGGGGCGGAGATGATGGCCTTCTTGGCGCCGGCGGCGACGTGCCTGCCCGCACCTTCGAAATCGGTGAAGAAGCCGGTGGACTCCACGACATAGTCGGCGCCGACGTCGCCCCACTTGAGGTTGGCGGGGTCACGCTCGGCCGAGCAGCGGATGGCCTTGCCGTTGACGATGAGGTTCTGGTCGTCCGAGTCGACGGTGCCGTTAAAACGGCCGTGGATCGAGTCGTACTTGAGGAGGTAGGCCAGGGCGTCGTTGTCGAAGAGGTCGTTGATGCCGACGACTTCGATGTTGGGGTTGTCCTGGGCGGCGCGGAAGACGAGGCGTCCGATGCGTCCGAAGCCGTTGATACCGATCTTGATAGCCATCTTGGCGATCTCCTGGGGTTGGTGTCGTGTTCGGGTCGGTGCGATCGAACTGCCGACGCACACCGAGCAAAGCAAGTTAAGGATTCGTGCGTGAAAGTCAAACCAGCGGGGTTCATCAAACGCTTACACTGTGTCGATGCCCAGGCTTTTTGACGAGCAGGAACCGCCCTCAGGGCCGAAAAAGGCCGATTCGAAGGCCGGCCGACCGATGTCGGTTGCCAACCTGCTTTCCCACATCAAGTCCGCAGTCAACACACACCTGCCCGGCAAGGTCCGGGTGGTCGGCGAAATCTCCAACCTCTCGGACCGCAACCACTGGTTTTTCTCGCTCAAGGATGGGGAGGCGGTGATTCGCTGCGTGATGTTCGCCTCGGCGGCGCGGGTGGTCGGATTTAAGGCACGCGACGGCGTCGAGGTCGTCGCAACGGGGCGGGTCGATGTGTACCCCGCGCAGGGCTCGGTGCAGTTTTACGTCGACAAGCTCGAGCCGGTGGGCCAGGGGGCGCTCGAACTCAGGCTGCGCGAGTTGATTAATGAGCTGAAGGGCGAGGGCTACTTCGATCCCGAACACAAGCAGCCGCTGCCGACGATGCCGACGCGGATCGCGGTGGTGACCTCGCGGAGCGCCGCCGCGCTGCAGGACGTGATTGACACGTCGGCGCGCCGTTGGGCGGGATGCGAACTGGTGCTCGTCGATGTGCGGGTGCAGGGGGACAACGCCGCGCCGCAGATCGCGGACGCGATCAATCGATTGTCAGGGCACGGCGAGCGGCTGGGCATCGATGCCATCATCCTTACGCGCGGTGGCGGATCGATCGAGGACCTCTGGGCGTTTAACGAGCGCGTCGTCGCCGATGCGGTTTGGGACTGCACGCTGCCGATCGTTGCCGCAATCGGGCACGAGACGGATGTGACGGTGGCCGAGTTGGTGGCCGACCACCGCTGCGCGACACCGACACAGGCCGCGATGACGCTGGTGCCCGACCGCGAGATGCTTGATCGTCAAGTGACCCAGTCGGCCGACCGGTTGATGCTCGCGCTCAAGCGAAGGGCCCAGCATGAACGGCAACGCCTGGCTTCCTCGGAGCGGCACCCCGCGATGAGCCGCCCCGATCGGCTGGTCACGCAGGCCCGCCAGTCACTGGATGGCCTGACCCAGCGCCTCAACCGCGCGCTACCCGCGATCACCGCGGCCTATCAGCCCAAGCTGGACACGCTCGCCAAGGCACTGCCCCAGGCGATCGGCCGACGGATGGCGCGAGAGGTCGAGGCGCTGGATGCACTGGCCCGAGAGCTCGACGCGGTGGGCCCGGCGAGCGTGCTGGGACGCGGCTACACGTACACGCTCGACCCCAATGGCGAGTTGCTGCGCTCGGCCGAGACCGCTTCGGTGGCCGGGCAACTGACCACGGTCTTCACCGATGGCCGGGTTGACTCGACGGTTCAGGATTCGACGCCCGGTCAGGGCGAGCCGATCCCCAAGCCGCCGCCACGCCGCCGCCGACGAAAACCCCCGCCCGGCCCGGGTTTGTTCGATTGATCAGCCCTCAGTGCAACCTTCTTTCCCATCCACCGCTAAACTTCCAACCATGGCTAAGGCGACCACCGATAAAGAACTTAGCTTCGAGAAGGCCATTGACCGGCTCGAAGACATCGTTGAGAAGATCGAGTCGGGCGAGGTCGGGCTTGAGCAGGCGCTGTCCCAGTACGAGCAGGGCCAGGCATTGATCAAGCGCTGCCGCGGCATCCTCGATCAGGCGGAGCGCCGCATCGCCGAACTCACTCAGGACGCCGAAGGCCAGCCCACGATCACAACGACAGACGAAGACTCGGCCTAGCGCAGGCCACCGACTACACGAGAACAACGCATGACGCCGCACTGGGTCTGGTTGACCTTCATCACGATCCTTGGTGCCAACGTCGGCAGCTTCCTGAACGTGGTGATCTATCGCCTGCCCGCCGGGATCTCGCTGGTCAACCCGCCGTCGCGCTGCCCGCACTGCGAGCACCAGCTTTCGATGTGGCGGATGGAGAACGTGCCGATCCTTGGCTGGATCTGGCTGGGGGGCAAGTGCCGAAAGTGCAAGGCACCGATCAGCATCCAGTACCCGCTGGTCGAGCTCCTGACCGCGGCCCTCTTTGCCGGCAGCTACATCCTGTTCTACATGGTCCGTGGCTGGCGGCCGCCGATGGATATGATCGGCTTTGAGTTCACCCAGACGTTCCCGATCTTCATCGTCTGGCTGTTCATGATCGCGAGCCTGGTTGCGGCGACGCTGATCGACGCACGCTACTACATCATCCCGCTGGGCATCACCTGGCTGATCACGCTGGTTGCCGTCATCGCCTTGCCGATGGCTGCTCTCCTTGGGTTACCCAATGGCACGGCCATGGGCAGCAGCATCCGCTACGAACCGTTCTTCCCCGTCGTAGGTGAAACGGGCGCGATGATCGCATGGGGCGGCTTAGCGGGGCTTGTCATCGCACTGGCCCTGCTTCGGCTGGGCGTCCTGCCCGACAGCTTCGAGGGCGAGGTCGAAGATGCACTTGATGAAGACGGCGAGCTGCCCCCGCTCAAGCACCCACACCGGGTCGCGCTCAAAGAGCTGATGTACGTCGGCTTCCCGCTGCTGGGCATGCTCGTGGGCCACTACATCGTCTCGCGCGGCCTCATCGAGCAGCCGTATTATTACGGCAGCCAGTGGTACTACGTCCTGGCAGGATGTGTGCTGGGCTACCTCGTCGGGGGCGGGGTGATCTGGGCCTGCCGGATTTTTGGAACTTTGCTCTTTGGCAAGGAGGCGATGGGGCTGGGCGATGTCCACCTGTTGGCCGCGATCGGCGCGGTGCTCGGCTGGCACGAGGCGGTCTATCTCTCGATCTTCCTCTCCCCGATCATGGCGATCCTGGTCACCGCCGGGCTTGCTATCACCGCGATGCTCAAAAAAGACTCCGCCCGTGCGATCCCCTATGGCCCGTACCTCGCCGCCGGCGCGGTCCTCATCCTGATCCTCGGCTGCGAGCGCGTCGACCCCTTCGGCATCTACGACGCCCTGATGGGCAACCCCGCTCGCAGCATCCCCCCGGTTTTTGTACCCTGAACACTTCAGGGCCCGCCTTCCACAGCGGCTGAGCCGCTCAACCCCTGCGAAAGGATTTTGCAATGAACACCCACATGATCAAGACACCGGTCGTGCTCGTCCTCGTCCTCATCGGCCTGACCTCCGTCGGCTGCCAGCGATCGGTCGACGAACGCAACGCGCTGATGGACCAGAACCGCGAGGCACAGGCCGAGATCAACCGCCTGCGACTGGCCAACGACGCGCTGATGAACGACCTGGCCTCGGCCAACGCCGAGATCACCCGCCTGCTCGAAGAGAACGCCGCCCTCCGTGCCGCGCGTGTCACCCCGACCCCCGCGCCGACCACGAACCAGGGCAACACCGGCTTCGAAGGCATCGATGATGTGGATGCCGAGCGCTCGGGCAACACCGTCACCGTCCGTGTCGCCAGCGACATCCTCTTCTCGTCGGGCAAGATCGATTTGAAGAGCACCGCGAAGCGCACCCTGGCTGAGGTCGCGGGTGTCTTGCAGTCGCAATACGGCGGCAAGACGATCCGCGTCGAAGGCTACACCGACACCGACCCGATCAAGAAGTCCGGCTGGAAAGACAACCTTGAGCTTTCTCTGCAGCGCTCCGCCGCGGTTCACCGCTACCTGCAGCAGCGGGGCATTGATGCGGAACGGATGTACGCCGCGGGCTTCGGCGCAACCAACACGCTTGGTTCCAAGGCCGCAAGCCGCCGCGTCGAGATCGTCGTCGTCCTCAGCGAGTGAGCCGCTAACGCGGACCGCCACATGATCGGCATTGTGAATTACGGCATGGGCAACCTCCGCTCGGTGCAAAAGGCATTGGAGCGCGTGGGTTCACAGGCCCAGGTCATCGACACGCCCGACCAGATCGAAAACGCGCAGCGCCTGATCCTCCCCGGGGTCGGCGCGTTTGCCGACGGCATGGAGCACCTGCGCGAGCGTGGGATGGTTCAGTCGCTACAGCGTTTTGCGCAGTCCGACCGCCCCATGCTGGGCATCTGCCTGGGGATGCAGCTTTTATTTGATTCGTCAACGGAAGATGCGACCTCGCCCGATCAGCCGGTAGCGGGGCTTGGTGTCCTGCCCGGCAAGGTCGTTCGATTTCAGGAAGACCAGGGCGCGGGTAAGCCACGGCTGAAGGTCCCACACATGGGCTGGAACGAGGTCGCGTTTGCAGCGGGAATCCCTTTGTTTGAAGGGCTTTGCTCGGGCGATCACGTCTACTTTGTGCACGGCTACTACTGCGTCCCCGAAGACCCCGTCGACATCGCCGCGACCACCGGCTATGGGCAGTCCTACTGCTCGGCCGTCCATCGCGGAAGCGTCTGGGCGACCCAGTTCCACCCCGAGAAATCTCAGCGCGTCGGCCTGCGCATCCTCGAGAATTTCGCCAACGCGGCGCTGGTGGCGGGTTAGTAATGCCGGTATCGATCACCCACAACGACTCGGCCGTCTTTCCGCTGCTCGCAGACTCGGCAGCGTATGTCGCCTGCCCCTGGGACCTCGGTAAAGACCGTAAACGCCGCGACTACTGGCTCGGCGTGTTCCGAAGACATTGGCCATCGCTCATCCAGCATGCGATGACCGAAGCGCACGAACGCGGGGGCGATGCGGCCGACGCTTGCAATCAGGCGGATGAGCAATTTGCCGCGTACCTCGACACCGTTTCAAGAGACCCGGGTGCCTACGGCCGACTGGATGTACTCGCGCTCTGCTGGCACCGCGAAGACGCGTTGCGTGCTGCAGGGATCGAGGACCCGTACCGTCTGCTCAAGCAGCAAGAGAACGAGCGTGCCATGGCCTTGCTGCCTGCGTTATTAAGAGAGCTCGATGGAGCAGCGGGTGCCGACCGTGACCGACTTGTGATGGAGGGTGTCTTTGCGGGCAACATCTTCGACATGGGGGCCGAGCACACACAAAAGATGTTCGAGTCGGGCACCGTGGACTTCGACGCGGTGCGCCGCAAGCTTAAGCCCCGGCCCTGGCGGCACGATGCGCTCGACGCATGGTCGGCCAGGTTGCGTGACAGACCTTATGAAGCCGCGGTGTTGTTCGTGGATAACGCCGGGCCCGATGTCGTGCTGGGCATGATCCCGCTGGCCCGGGACCTGCTGCGTCGGGGCACGTCGGTCGTGCTCACCGCGAACACCGAGCCGTCGCTCAACGACGTCACGCACAGCGAGTTGGTGGGTTTGGTCGCACGCGTTGCCGAGTTTGATCTGATCATGCGTAACGCCCATGAAAGCGGTCAGCTCCAGCTTGTCGAGTCGGGCAACTGGGCACCGCTGATCGATTTGGCGCGCGTCAGCCCCGAGTTGGCCGCGGTGTGTGACTCCCTGCCCATCGACCTGGTGGTGCTTGAGGGGATGGGGCGATCGATGGAGTCGAACCCGTATTGCAAATTGGATTGTGATGTCCTCCGCTTGGCGATGGTCAAAGACCTGGGCGTTTCAGAGGCCTTTGGTGCCGAGCTCTTCGATCTGATCATGCGATACGAGCAGGTCTAGCGCGTCTATCGGTATTCACCGCAACCTATTGGGCAAGGGGCGGTACCCTGTACCGGTAGCCCTCTCAAAGGCATATGCATATGCTCCGTCCTGAACGATCCCGCGGATTTACCCTCGTCGAGTTGCTTGTCGTCGTGTCGATCATCGGCCTGCTGATCGGCATCCTCCTGCCCGTGCTGGCCAACGTCCGCAAGAACGTCGAGCAAACTACCTGTGCGAGCAACTTCCGGCAGGTTGGCATCGCGATCACCTCGCACCGCTCCGACTACAAAGACCTTCTGCCTACCGCTCGCTACATGCCCCCGCCATTCCTCAGCGCCGATCAGGACCCAAGCCTGCCCGAAGCGATCAGCGATTACATCCCGTCCGATGATGGCAAGACCAATGAAGTGTGGCGCTGCCCGGACGACGACATCGTCTACGCGATGTGTGGCTCCAGCTACGACTACGCGTCCTTGTTCAGCGGGCAACGGGTCAAGGACATCTTCTTTATCCGGATGGGGTTCGCCACCGAGGAAGAGATCATCGTTAGCCGAGATTTCGATAACGCGTCGGCCGATGTCGAGGGATCGGACGAGCCGATGGAGATCCCCTCGCGCCACCTTCGGCGGAACAACCTCTGGCTGGACGGGCGCGTGGAAGTCATCGACACCGACGAGTTCGTGATCCAGCAGGAGGGCGACGGCAATGACTAAGAAGAAGCTGATGCTGGTGGTAGTCTGTCCCGCGCTCGCGATTACGGCGTTGGCCCTGGGCGGGTACCAGGCCTGGAAAATGACGCCACCGCCGATGCCGGAGACGGTCGATGACGTCGAAGCGCTCTTTGCCAGCAGCCGGTACCAGCGGCTGTCGAATATGGAGCAGCGCCCATACCTCGAGCACATCAATGAGATGTGGGGCAGGCTTGAAAAAGAAGAACGCAAGCGTCTGGGCAAATTTTTCCATGAAAACCCCGAGACCGGTCAGGACGCGATGGAGCAGGGGCTGCGGACCATGTACCGGACGATGGTGCTCGATCAGGACAAGGCCGCCCGCAATGCCATGCTTGACATGATCATTGCGCAGATGGATTCTGCCGAGGGCAGGCGTCGTCGTCAGGAAGACCAGGCCAACCGCAATACCCCCGAGGGGCAGAAGCGTGAGGAAGAGGGCCGCCGCCGGATGCTCCAGTGGCTTGATCAGGGCGACCCGCAGGCAATGGGCTACGGCTCGGAGTTCTTCAAGCTCTTGCAGGAGCGGCGCAAAGAGCGGGGGCTGCCGCCGTTCTGATGGTTGAGGTGAGATGGTTTGGCGAATTCGCGTGAACGCGACCGCTAAACGGGTTTAGTCTCTTCTTCGATCATCGCCAGTACGCGATCGCGGAGATTCTGTGTGATCTCGCCGGGCTTGCCGTCGCTGATGGTTTTCTGCTCAACCGCAACGACCGGCAACACCTTCCAATTGGAGTTGGTCAGGAAGACCTCGTCCGCTTCGAGCAGGTCTTCGACCGAGAGCATCTGCTTGTGCACCGTGAGGCCCTGTGTTTCGGCGGCTTCGATGACGGCTTCGCGCGTAATGCCCGGCAGGACCGGTGCGGGCAGGGCGTCTGGCTTCTCTTCGCCGCGAGCGATCGGCGTCAGGAGATCGCCGTCCTTCACGAGCATGATGTTCGAGACCGCGCCGCTAGCGAGGTGGTTGGTCACACTTAGCCAGATCGCCTCGGCGCAGTCGCTCGCCGCGGCCTGGCGCAGTGAACGGAGGCGTGCCCAGTAGTTCAGTGTCTTGTGGCCGGCGGTGATGTCGAAGGGGTTGGCGCCCTGGCCGTAGAGCCGTACGCGGACGCCCTGATCGAAGTACCCGGGCGCGAAGGCGGTGGGCTCGGACGCCTGGACGCAGACGGTCTGCCGGACTTGGAGCGCACCTTCGCCGTCGTCGGAGCGGAGCATCGAGAGGGTGCCGGCCGTGACGGTGAGCCTCAGCCGAGCCTGCTCGAGTTTGTTCTCAGCCAGGGTCTGCTCAACCGCCTCGGCTAGCGGGCCTGTCTCCATGTCGGCGGCCAGTCCCAGTTCTGCAGCCGACCGCTTGAGCCGGGCCAGGTGTCGGTCCAGCCGGAAGACCCGGCCGTGGGTGGCAAACATCGTCTCGAAGAGGCCGACGGCGTGCTGAAACCCTGCGTCCTGGCTTGAAACGAGGGCTTTTTCGGCGTTGAGCATCTGTCCGTTGAGGTAGGTGAGCATGGGGTCTTGGGCCGTGAGCGGGGGATTAGGGTTGCAAGGAAACAGCGGAACTGGCTATACTACTCGGCTCGCTTGGACGAGGTAATCGGCTGTACTCAGCAGCCCCAGACCCAAGACCCCAGCCCATAGAAGCATCACGATGAAACCTGAAATCCACCCCAAGTACCGCCCGGTCGTCTTCCACGACGTCTCGGCCGACGAAAAATTCCTGACCAGCTCGGCGATCTCCACCAAGGACACGATCCAGTGGGAAGACGGCAACGAGTACCCGCTGGTCAAGGTGGACATCTCGTCCGCCAGCCACCCGTTCTACACCGGCAAGCAGAAGTTCCTCGACACCGCCGGACGGGTCGAGAAGTTCCAGAAGAAGTTTGCTGGCAACTACTTCAAGAAGAAGTAGCAACGCACGATTTGAAACTATACGTAAGCCCACGGATTCAATCCGTGGGCTTCTTTGTATGCTGATCCCATGGTCGACCCCAACCCCAACCTGATCGCTAAGCTCGACGAGCTGGCCGAGCAGTACGAGGCGCTGGAGCAGCAGCTCAACGACCCGGCGGTCGCAGCGGATCACAAGCAGGTGACGCGCATCAGTGTGAAGCGAGCGGCGTTGTCGGGGATCGTCGAGATGTACAACGCGTTCAAGGCCCAGCAGGATGATTTGGCTGAGGCGAACGCGATCATCGCCGACGGTTCCGATGCGGAGATGGTTTCGTTTGCCAAGGAGCAGCTCTCGGAGATCGGCCAGGTCAGTGAGAAGCTGCTGGAAGAGATCGCCAGCGAGCTGGTCACGGCAGACGACGCCGCGGTCGGCTCGGTCATCCTTGAAGTCCGTGCAGGCACGGGCGGGGCAGAGGCCGCGCTCTTCGCTGGCGAGGTGCTGGCGATGTATGAGGCGTTCGCCAAGACCAAGGGCTGGAAGATCGAACTGATGGATAGCTCTGCGGGGGAGCAGGGCGGTCTGCGCCAGGTCACGGCCAGCGTGCAGGGCGAAGGCGTCTGGCAGGGGCTTGGCTACGAGGGCGGGGTGCACTGCGTCAAGCGTGTGCCCGCGACGGAGACGCAGGGCCGGGTGCATACGAGTACATGTACTGTCGCGGTGCTGCCCGAGCCAGAGGATGTTGACCTAGTGATCGACCCGAGCGAGGTCGATGTGCATGTCACGACCGCGCAGGGCCCCGGCGGGCAGAACGTCAACAAGGTCGCGACCGCGGTGCATCTGATCCACAAGCCCACCGGTATCGAGGTACGGATGCAGGAGAGCAAGTCCCAGCAGCAAAACCGCGACAAGGCCTGGCAGCTCCTGCGTGCCCGGCTGTACGAGAAGCGGCAGGCCGAGATCAACGCCGAGCGGGCCGAGAGCCGCAGCGCGATGATCGGCACGGGCGGGCGGTCCGAGCGTGTCCGCACGTATCGCTGGAAGGACAACATGATCGTCGACCACCGGCTGGGCGAGTCGTTCAACCTGCAGCGGGTGATGGCGGGGGAGTTACAGGAGATGATCGACGCGTTGATCGCGCAGGACCGGGCCCAGCGCCTTGCCGCGCTGTGATCGCTGAACGCGGTTTCGGATTCGATACTTCGTCGCGAATAGGCCGATAACGGAGGTGTGACCCGGTCATTGCCGCTGTTCGTGTGCCTGCTGCTTGTCCCCGCCGTGTTTGGCGTGGGGCTACCTGTGTCGGCGCAGGTGGCTGAGCACTCACACCGGCTGAAGAAGCTGTACGACTTTGAAGACGCCGACGACCGTGGTAACAAGATCGGTTACCGAGAGAACCTGCTGCCACGCAATTGGTATGTCATTGGGCGTAAGGCGATCGGCGAGAAGCAGGAGTTTCACAATATTCCACTCAATCAGGCCTTAGAGTCAAGGCTTGGGTATCCCATGTTTTCTGAGGTCGGGTTCGACCGCACCGCGAAGCTTTCGGGCGACTTTAGCCTGCGTTTAGGTATGTCGGGAGGTAACACAGGCGCCTTCATTCAGCACGGCTCGATTGAGGTTAAGCCCGAGAGTGATTATCGCGTCACCGCCAAGGTCTATACGAAGAAGCTTCAGCACGCATGGGCAGAGCTCCGTGCCTACTTCGTCGACCAGCAGGGCAGGCGTATCGACGACAGCCTGCAGCGGTCTGAGCCGATCAACGCCAACGGCCAGTGGACCGACCTTTCGGTCAAGCTGGTCGGTGAATATTCGAAGGCAACCCATATCGGCATCGAGTTGCACATTGTCCAGCCCAAGATGGACCTGGATGATCCCATCGGAGAGCATCAGATCGTTCCTGCAGACATCGATGGCGGAGCATGGTTTGATGATGTCGCGGTATGGGAACTTCCCAGCGTCAGCGTGTCTACCGGCGTCCGTACGAACATCATTAATGCGCCTAAAAGACCAACGCTTAATGCACGCGTTCGCGATCTCACAGGCACGCGTTTGTATTCGGTCACAACGATTTATAATCATCGCCTTGAAGTCGTTGATATCGATGAAGACGAGATCGAGGAGGAGCAATGGTCCTGGACGCCGGACCTTGGCAACCGATACGGCTGGTACTGGGCGGACCTGCAGATTTATGAAATTGGTCGGGGTAAACGCACGCAGGTTGCCCGGACGCTCGCAGGGTTCCTCTGGCTTTCGCCGGGCAGCTCGGCGATAAGTGATGACCGCGCCCGCTTTTCTTTGCTTGCAGAAGATGTGGCGACCGAGCATCTGTCGTTGATCGCTGAGTTGATGGATCAAGCCAACCTGACCGGCCTGGTGGTCAGCGGGTGGGAGCGGGGTGGGACCCCCGAAAGCACCGCCAAGCGTGCGCGCATTATCGAGCCGATCGCACGTGACCTGCTGGTTCGCCGTGGGCAGACGGTTGTCAGTTTCTGGCCCTTACCTGCGGAGCTTGCCGCGCGGGCCGGTGTCGATGCGACCGATCCGATGAACCTGCTGACCAAGCCCGGCAACGAGTGGCAAGACTATGCCAAGCCTTTTCTTTCTCCGCTGGGGCAGCGCCTGAACAGCTGGCAGATCGGCAGTTCCTCGCACCCGCAGGCCTTTCTCGCTCGTGATCTCGCTGCCGACCTCGAGTTGGCGCGCAAAGGGATCCGCCTCTTCGCGCCCAGCCCGAACATCGTCGCGCCCTGGCGTCTAGATCAGCCCGTTCGAAGCGAGGCGCTATCCAGTAGAGACACCTATGCCGTTGCCTGGCCGCAGGGTGTCGTGCCCGAGAGGCTGGCCAGCTCGATGGCCGATTGGCCCACCCCGCCGGAGCGCGTGCGTCTGGATATCGAGCTCGCCGACGCGGCGGACATGGTCCACGAGCGGCGCATCACCGACCTGATGCTCCGTGTGCTGCATGCATGGGAGTACCAGCCCGCGGGCATCGGGATCAACAAGCCCTGGACAGAAGCCCACGAACGCTACACCTCGCTCACGCCCGATCCCGTGCTCGGCGTGTGGATCAACCTGGCACGCCAGCTCGAAGGCCAACGCGTCACCGGGCGGATGCCCCTTGGCCCGGGGCTTAACGCGATGATCCTGGATGGCGATCAGGGCGGCATGCTCGTGGTCTGGAACGACAAGGCCGACAGCGAACCGGTCGACCTTGAACTCTTTCTCGGCGAGGCGCCTGTGGCTTTGGACCCCTTCGGCAACAAGACGGTGCTGAAACGTGTCGATGGCAAGCACGCCTTCACCGTCGGCCAGACCCCGACCTTCATCCACAACATCGACCCGCGTCTCGCGATGTTCCGTGCGGGGTTCCAGCTCGACAAACCCTTCATTCAATCGCTGCAGGTCGCCCACCGCCGCACACTGAAGATCCACAATCCCTGGCCGCGAACGCTCAATGGCTTCTTCACCTTCACCGGCCCGGACAAGTGGACGCTCCAGCCCCAACGCAAGCACATCTCCATCGCCCCAGGCGACACCACCGAGGTCCCGATCGCGGTACGCTTCCCGATCCACGAGAACGGCGGGTACAAGTCGCTGACCGCGGACTTCGTGTTTAACGTCGGCGAAGACTACGAGGTCTCGCTGAACACGCCGATGGAGCTAGGTCTGGAAGGCGTTGCTTTTGATGCGGCCGTCATCGCCGAGCCCGGCAAAACCCCGGGCACCATCGACGCGATCGTCACGCTGACCGTCACCAACACCGCGGAGAAGCGGCAGTCGCTCAACATTTTCGCCGGCCTGCAAGGCCACGCGCGACGCGAGATGATCCTACCCGGTATCGCGCCCGGCGAGTTCGTCTCCAGGCGCATCCGCTTCAAAGACGTCGGCGATCAAATCGGCAAGTCCCCCCTCCGCTGCGGCGTCCGCGAGGCCAACGGCCCAGCCGTCCTGAATAAGACCATCGATCTGCTCCCGCCGCGCAAGGCCGATGACGCGCCGACGATTGCCGAAGCCGCATCGCCGTGAAGCCGCCTTCGGCTTCGGCGCGCCGGTTTATTTGATAATGACTTTATAGTGAACGGTCGCAACGGTGCCGCCCGCACCTCGGTCGAATTTCGAGTTGCTGAGGATCAGGTGATAGTTGCCCGGCTCAAGTGAGATCCAAGGCGAGCTATAGCTTCCGTCGAGTTTCTCTGGGCTCAGCCCATGGGCCGGGACGATCGTACCGGTGGGTCGGCCGGTGCGTGCGGTACTAGTAAAGCTTCCGTAGTAGCGTTCATCCAGCAGCATGTCGCTCACCGGTGGACCCGACTTCAGGTCCAGTTCGATCTTGACCTCGCTCTTGCCCGTGACCGAGAAAGATGCGTAGGCGTACTCGTTCAGCCGGATCTCGACGGTCTCATCAAAGATGGCTTTGGGCGGCAGGACGCCCTGCTCCCGAAGCGTACTGAGCACGACGGGGATCATCAGCAAGATGAAAATGCCCAGCCCGACCCCTTTCAGAATCCTGCCCATCGGTGACGGCTTGCGCCGGCCCTTGGCTCCGCAGTGCCGACACCGCGTTGCGCTGTCACTGATCCGCTCACCACATTATTTGCAAGGCCTCATCGCCATCGCCGATCCCCAGGTCTAGTAATTCGGTTGGTTTCCCAGAAGCAGGCTTACGCTGGTGATGATATCGCAATCGCTGAGCGCGTTGTCTGTCGGTACACTTTACCGATGCACAGAGCCACCCCATCAATCGGCCGGATCCTGACCTATTGCCTTGCGATACTGCTGTTCGCTTTGCCTGCTTTGCAAGCCAGAGCGGACCAGGCGCCAGCGGATCACGTCCTGCTCATTACCATCGACGACCTCAACGACTGGATCGGTTGTTTGTCCGATGAGGAGGCGCCTGCCAAGGACGGCCACCTCACCGGCCGGGGCCACCCGCAGGCGTCGACCCCCAATATGGACCGGCTCGCCAAACGCGGCGTGCTGTTTACCAACGCGCACTGCCAGGCACCGATCTGTCGGCCGTCGCGTACCAGCTTCATGTCCGGCCTGCGCCCGACGACCTCTGGCGTCTACGCGAACCGACCTCAGTACGACACGAAGGGCAAGCTCCAGCCCGGCAAACAGGTCCCCTGGATGACCAAGCGCTTCGAGCAGGCCGGCTACGACGTCTTTGTCACCGGTAAGATCCTGCACGGCAGCAACAACAAACCGCTCGGCGGGATACCGAGTTTCAAAACCAGCCAGGGCCCGTACCCGCCTAAGAAACTCATCGTCCCGCCCGAGGTCGCCAAGCCTAGCATCTGGGACATCGGCGCCTACCCCGCGACCGAAGAACGCTACACCGACCTGCGCATCGCCAAGTGGACGGCCGGCAACATCGCCATGCCGATGCAAGACGAGAGTAAGCCGCGCTTCATGGCGCTGGGTTTCTACAACCCGCACCTCCCGCTATTCGCGCCGCAGAAATGGTTCGACGCAGCGCCGAGCAAAGAGGACGTCCTCCTGCACGCCACGCGCGAAGACGACATGGACGACCTTTCGCCGATCGCCAGGCGCATCGCCAGCCGCGTCTCGTTCCAAGCCGCGGCCGACTGGTCACGCGCCAGCGACACCAACCTCCGCACGCTGACGCAGGCCTACCTCGCGTGCACGAGCGCGATGGACGGGGCGATGGGCGAGGTGATCGATGCGCTGGACAAGAGCGACATGGCCGACAACACTTGGATCATCGTGCTCTCCGACCACGGCTGGCACCTGGGCGAGAAGGACCACGTGGCCAAGCAGACGCTGTGGACCCGCTCGACGCGCGTGCCCATGATCATTGTGCCGCCCAAGCGCATGAAGGACACCCCGCGTGGGGTGCGTTGCGATCGGCCTGCCGAGCTGCTGGACGTGTACCCGACGCTGGTCGATGCCGCAGGGCTCAAGCCAACCGACGCTGACAAGTATCTCGACGGGTTGAGCCTGCTGCCCTGGATCGCCGACCCTGCCGCAGAAAAAGAGCGCCCCGCGATTACCACCATCTACGCTCACAACCACAGCGTCGTCGATACCCGCTATCGCTACACCCGGTATGCCGAGGGCAGCGAGGAACTCTACGACCGCTCACAAGACCCTCACGAATTCGACAACCTGATCGAGCAGGCTCAGGCTGATGCCAAGTTGCAGGCCGTGATCAAACGCCTGTCCGCACACCTGCCCAAAGACGAGGCCGGCAAGCCGGACCTCGTGGACGACCGCGTCAAGGAATAACGGGCCGCGTGAAATCAATACGATTGACGGTGGTTACCAGCTAAGCGTCCGGCCAGTGGTCTGGCCGATCGCCGTGTCGTACATCCGGCTCCACTGCAGCTCGTACATGCCCGGGGCGCTGACCGACTCGCTGTGGCCGTCGATAAACGAGACATTGATCGTCTGACCCGGGTGGCGGTCAACGAGGTGCCGCACAAACGTGTTGTTGCCCGATCCGCCGGCCGCGCCGGTCACGAGCGTGCCTAAACCGTCCGGCGGGGGCGGGTCGTTGTGCTCGGGCCAACCGACGGGCCACATCCCGTCGTTGGTGAACGGGACGTCGGCCGGGTTATCTACCTGGTGGATGTAAGAACCCCACCAGTACCCCTTGTCGTTTGGCGTGTCCGGCCGGGTCCAGTTGCTGGAATTGGCCGTGCCGTCATTGATGTCGTAAACGAACCCGTTGAGGGCGTAGCTGGCGGTGAAGGGGTCGCCGTAGGACCAGGCGGTGGTCGAGCTGCCGCGTGTACGGTCGACGTAGCCGGCTCCGAAGTCGACATGCTCTTTCGCATCCGGGCAGAGGAAGATGCCGCTCGCAGAGGTGGTGTACTCCTCGATCTGCGTGACCCATTCGAAGTAGCCGTTGGCGTCCCAGGCCATTAGCCGCTCTTTGCGTTCGGCCATCCAGATGTTGTGCGCGACGCTCTGCTGCCGGGTCGTGGTCAGACAGACCGAGGACCGCGCCGCCGCATTCGCCGCGCTAAGCGCTGGCAACAGGATCGCGATCAGAAGCGCGATGATCGAGATCACCACAAGCAGTTCAATCAGGGTGAAGGCTTTACGCATGAGTTAGAGATGGGCCTTCGGTGGAGAGCGAGCATCGGCAGCCCACGCGAACGAGCGGACGCCGGACCCTCTTACCCCTATTAAGATAACCCGTGGAGCCGAGAACGCCAAGGGAACGGGCATCATTGCCGCCTGTTTGCGCCCATGCGAACGCCCGGGCCCTGACCCGGCCGCCGCGGTACCCGGTACCATGTTTTCATGCCCAATCGAAGCCGGATCATCTCGGTCGTTGTCGCTTGTGTGCTGATGCTCTGTGCCGCAGCGGCAGGCGCTGACACCGCCGGGTAGGAGCAACTCACCCTGTCTGCCGGCGATCACCACCATGTACGCCCATAATCACAGCGTTGTCGGCGACCGCTACCGCTACACCCGCTACGCCGAGGGCAGCGAAGAGCTCTACGACCGTTCAACCGACCCGCACGAGTTCGACAACCTGATCAGGCAGGCCAAGACCAACCCCGAGCTTAAGGCTGCTGTCGAGAAGCTATACAAGTGGATCCCCAAGGACGAAGCCGGCAAGCCCGACCTCGTTCACGGTCGTGTGAAGGAGTAGTCCGTTGGCCGCCGCCTGGCGGATGTACCGTATGCGGTTTAATCACGCAATACCTGGCCGCTCTACGCGTTGATCTCCCACCTGTCCAAGTACCGCAACCCTCCGAGAGACCCCGCTATGAACCGATCGCACCTGCCGCTGCTCCTTGCGTTGTGTCTTGTATTGCCCGCCTTAGGCGTGTCGGCTCAGCAAACCAACGCCGACAAGCTCCGCGATCTGGACACGAACAATGACGGAGCGATCTCGAAGGCAGAGGCGGGCGACAAGCTCTGGCAACGCATCGCAAGGCTTGACACCAACAAAGACGGCAAGGTGTCCGGTCAAGAATTCGGCGAACGCCAAAAGCCAGTAAACGACAACGCAGCGAACAACCCCGGCAAGGTCAGTCCGCCCAAAGGCTTTGACGATCAGCACACCTACAAAACCGTTGATGACTACGGCCTGTCGCTGTTCGTCTATAAGCCCGAGGGGCATACCGAGCATGCCAAGCTCCCCGCGGTCGTCTGCTTCCATGGCGGCGGATGGAAGGGCGGCACGCCCGGGGCGTTCGCGATGCAGTGTCGGCACCTGGCGGACCGTGGCATGGTCGCGGTTACCGTGCAGTACCGGCTGACCTCGAAGTTTCCGATCTCGGTTGAAGACTGTGTCGAAGACGCCAAATCTGCGATGCGTTGGGTAAGGTCCAACGCAAAGACGCTTGGCATCGACCCTGATCGCATCGCCTCGGCCGGCGGCTCGGCGGGCGGACACCTCGCCGCCAGTGTGAAGCTGTCTGATGTCAAAGACGCCCCCGGCGAGGACAAGACCATCAGCCACCAGCCCAACGCGATGGTCCTGTTCAACCCGGTCATGGCCTTCGCCCCGCACCCCGCGTTCAGCGACGAAGTAAACAAGAATCTCCGCACCGGCCTGGCCAGCCGAGCGAAAGCAGACCCCGAGAAGATTTCCCCGATCCACTTCGCAGACAAGAAGCAGCCGCCCTGCATCATGTTCTTCGGCACCGAGGACCGCCTGCTGTCTCTGGCCAAGGCCTTCAAGGGCGAATCAGGCAAGGCTGGCAATGACTGCAAGGTCTACACCTACGCGGACCAAGGTCACGGCTTTTTCAATTATCGCAACGGCAAAAACCCGTACTACCACAAGACCCTTGCGGAGATGGACGGCTTCTTCGTTCGGCTGGGTTGGCTGGAGAAGGCGGAGTAATCGGGCCTGGGCCAGCGAGTCGTTAAGGTGTGAACATGAAACAATCGCTCACTGTCCTGCTGCTCCTGTGTCTGTGCTCCCCGGTTGTCACTGCCGAGGAAATGAAACAGCTCTCGCTCTCCGATGGCGATCGCAAGATCCTGACCTACAACCCCGCCTACGTGCCCTCGCCGATCGAGGATGCGCCTTGGTATGGCCGCAGCGGGTTTATCCACCCGGTCTATTCGCCCAAGGGCCGGGTCGTCACCGACGCGTTCCCCGAGGACCACCCGCACCAGCACGGGCTGATGTTCGCTTGGACCAGCGCCGAGTACGAGGGCCAGCGCGTCGACTTCTGGAACAGCCACAAGAAGCAGGGCAAGATCGAGCACGTCAAGACGATCGAGGCCGACGGGGACCGCATCAAGGTCCAGCTCCGCCACGTCATCGTTGCCGGCAAGCACAAGGACCTGGCCGTGCTCAACGAGATGTGGACGATCACCCGCGTTGAGCACGAGACGCTGAATGTCTTCGACCTGGTCTCGGTGCAGACGTGCGCGACGGACAAGCCTCTGACCCTGCGTAAGCACAAGTACGGCGCGATGTGCATCCGTGGCCCGGCGAGTTGGAGCAACGGTGACGCCATGCTCACCAGCGAGGGCAAGAGCCAGGCCCAGGGCAACCACACCCGCCCGAACTGGGTTGCGCTGTTCGGCCGAGCCGACATGCAAGGCAAGGCCATCGGCGACTGGTGCGGCGTCGCCGCGATGTCCCACCCCGACAATTTCCACGGCCCCCAGCCGGTCCGCCTGCACCCGGAGATGTCCTATTTCTGCTTTGCCCCGATGATCCTCGATAGCTTCCAGATCAAGCCGGGCGATCCTTACACCTCACGCTTCCGCTTTGTCGCGTTCGATGGCAAGCCGGTTGCGGAGCAATTCAACATCCTTTGGCGGGATTACGCGAAGGCAAACGATTGATGCTTCGAGCCCCCGGTACGTGCTGTCTTTGAGGTGTTTAAGACGTTTGGTTCCGTTGGCCGTCAATCCTCCGCCCCGGCCGTCCACTCAGTAGGCGACAAGGTCGCAGACAAGCAGGCGGTACCAGGTCAGCTCGGGGTACGCGTAGAACCCGGCGTGGCCGTCGAGGTAGCCCAAGTTAAACCCCGCGTTGGTGTGGCGCTGCCACTGTTCGAATCCGTAAGTGCCGGTGCGCTGGCCCAGATGGAAGTCTTTCATGTAGAACAGCGTGTCGCCCTTGAGCCCGCCCGACAGGTCGGCGCGGTTCCCCTCCCCGATCACGCCGGCGCTGGCGGGGTTGGGGACGTCGTCGAGTCGCAGGCCGAACATGGGGTAGGTGCGGACCGGCTTGCCCTTGGGCTCGCCCACCGTGAACACGCCGTAGTGGAACGTCTCGAAGCTGTCGGCCGCTTCCACGCTCGGGCAGCCGTTCCAGATCGGCGAGGTGTCGCTTTCGAAGACCGCCAGCGACGTCCACACGGCGGACATCCCGCTGGGGGCCCTGGTCCCGCCCACGTAGTCGTTGATGAGCCAGTACCAGCGGGCCGACCGCCGCTCATCGCTGGTCGGGTGCAGGTTGTATCGGGCCGTGTCCAGCGGGTTCGGCATCGCCCGCTCGTCGACCTCGTACGCCATCATCCCGATCATGATCTGTTTTACATTGCTCAGGCATTGGGACTGCCGGGCGATCGACCGCGCGGAACTGAGCACCGGCAGTAGGATGGCAATAAGTAGCGCGATGATCGAGATGACGACCAGCAGCTCAATGAGCGTGAACCCCCTGCCCAGTGTCGCCCGACGCACAGCGTCCAGGCGTCTCGCTGCGGCGTAGGGATGTCCTGGCGTCGTATTCACGGGTGCACCTTCAAGCTGGGGGATATGTCAGTGAATTGTAGGTCAGATGTTGTTGGAATCAATGAGAAACAGGTCAATCGAGGTGTCCGATCAGAATGGTATGCATCTACTCCGATTCGCCCCACGTGGTGACGTGGCGGCTGCGTCGCGCTGCTGACCGCCACCGTGGGGTGTCGTAGCCGCCGCGTCACCACGAGGGGACGCGCAAGCAGTCAAGCCAAAACATGGGTGGCCAGCGTCTAAGCGAAGCGAAGACCCGGAACGTGCTGCAGTTGATGCGAACCAGACGACTCGCTCCGGGGCATCCCCAAGCCGCCTGCCCCTGCCACCCGACTTTCGCATTGTAAAAACGCGATTAGTGCAGTCCTCGGTCCATTTCGCACGATGTGTAATCACGTCCGGTACCGCACAATCGAAAACGGTCAACTGCATGACGAGATGGAGCTCAAATGCAATTCATCGCTGGATCGCGTCCAATTCGCCAACGCGCTTTGCTCGGCCTATCCCTGCTCGTCGGCTGCTTGTTCAGGGCACCCGCACACGCCTGGCTGATGGTCAGCGGCGATATCAACATCGTGAACTCGGTGATCACGCCCGACGGCCCGCCAACGACTGGCAATTACCGCTTCTTCGACCTGCTGGCCTACGGCGGCGACTCGGTCCTCATCGCTGGCGGTGACGGCATGCTATCGACCGCCAACATCCGCCACGACCTTGCCCTGTGGTACAGCTATCCGTGGATGGATTCCCGCGTTGATGAAGGCCTTCTCACACCAGAAGACCTTGAAGGCGTTGACCTGCTGATCCAGATCCTCCCCGACCGTCCCTACACGCCCGGTGAGATCCGCGCGATGAATCACTTCTTCCTCGACGGCGGCAACGTCTTTTTGATGGGCGACAACGGAACGCAGTCCCATCGCAACGCACACCTGAATCAACTCCTCGAAGCAATGGGCAGCTCGATGCGCATCCTCGATTCCGATATCGACCGCGGCTTCCACGTCGCGATCGGCGATCAACTCGCCACCGACCCGCCTGCCTACTACCCGTTCTTCGATTACGTGGGTGAACTCAGCTATGCCGCCCCTTCCGAAGTCGCGGCTGGGGAAGGGACGCCGCTGGTGTACGCTTCGGGGATGCAGCCCATCATCGTCATCGTGCCTGAACCGACCTCGCTTTCTATCCTGGGTATCGGTGGCCTGCTCGTGATTCGGCGTCGCAGCACTTGATGTTTCACACAACCCGCCGTGCTCTACTTCGAACGCTTCCAGGATCGCGTTCTGGACCAGGGCATGGTGGTCGTCGCCGGGGTCCCAGGTGACTTCCTGTTGTAAGTAATCGTGAGTTAGCTCTGCCTATATCACATCCCCAACAACCGCACCACTTCATCCAGATCCTTATCCCCGCGCCCTGACAAGTTGATGACCACGGTCTGGTCTTCTCTCATGCCGGCGGCGGTGCACATGGCCTGGGCGATGGCGTGGGAGGATTCGATGGCGGGGAGGATGCCTTCGGCTTTGGTGAAGGTTTGGAAGGCTTCCAGGGCGGCGGCGTCGCCGACGTGGGTGTACTTCACGCGGCCGGCGTCGTGCCAGTAGGAGTGCTCGGGGCCGACGCCGGGGTAGTCCAGGCCCGCGGAGACGGAGTGGACGTCTGCGGTCTGGCCGTCGGGGTCCTGGAGAACGTAGGAGAGCGAGCCGTGCAGGACGCCGGGCTTGCCGTAGGCGATGGGTGCGGCGTGGTCGCCCAGATCGTTGGAGCGTCCGCCGGCCTCGACGCCGATGAGCTTTACCTCTGAATCATCGATGAAGGGGTAGAAGATGCCCGCGGCGTTGGACCCGCCGCCGACGCAGGCGACGATGGCGTCGGGGAGTTTGCCCAGGCGGTCCATGCACTGGGCCTTGCATTCCTTGCCGATGACGGACTGGAAGTCGCGGACGATCATAGGGAAGGGGTGGGGGCCGACGACGGAGCCGATGATGTAGTGGGTGTCGTCGCAGGAGCCCATCCAGTCGCGCATGGCGGCGTTGGTGGCGTCCTTGAGTGTCTTGGAGCCGGACTCGACGCCGATGACCTCGGTGCCCATGAGCTGCATGCGCTGGACGTTGGGTCGCTGGCGGCGCATGTCCTCGACGCCCATGAAGACGTTGCACTCCAGGCCGAAGCGTGCGGCGGCGGTGGCGGTGGCGACGCCGTGCTGGCCCGCGCCGGTCTCGGCGATGATGCGCTGCTTGCCCATGCGGAGGGTGAGCAGGGCCTGTCCCAGGGAGTTGTTGATCTTGTGGGCGCCGGTGTGGGCGAGGTCCTCGCGCTTGAGCCAGATCTGCGCGCCGCCTGCGAGTTTCGTCAGGTTCTGGGCGAACATGAAAGGGGTGGCGCGTCCGACGTAGTCGCGGAGCAGGTCGTCGAGCTCCGCGCGGAAGGCGGGGTCGGCCTGGGCCTTGGCGTATTCCTCGGCGAGCTGGTCGACAGCGGCGTGGAGGGTCTCGGGGATGTAGCTTCCGCCGAAGGAGCCGAATCGGCCCAGGGCGTCGGGTTGGGTGGAGTGGGTGGCGGTCATAGGGACATCATAGCCGCCAGGATCGCTTGAATCAGCCGCCGGCCCTGCGGTGGGCGGCGTTGCGGAGGGTGCGGATGTGGTTGGCCAGCGCGTCGTCGGGGTCGTCGTTGCTGTAGTACTTCAGGGTCAGCTCTTCGAGAATCGACGCGGCTTTCTTGTGGTCGCCCCGGTCGTGCAGGCGGTAGGCCTCGAGGTAGCGGATGTAGATGATCTGGGTCAGCTCGTCGAGTACGCGGTCGTAGCGGAGCACATCGTTCTGGTTTTCGAACGGGCGGTCGCGGTCCTGGCTGTAGCTGATGGCCTGCTGGTAGTGGCGGTAGGCGGCGTAGAGCTGGTCGGCGCCCTGGTCAGCTGCGCGGCCGGCCTTGTCCAGATGGTCGCTGTAGCGCGAGGCGTTGGGGTCCTGATACTGGGGGTGCTCGATGAGCATGCGGCGGATCGCGGCGAGGCCGGCCTCTTCGCCGTCCATGTCGTCGATCTCCTGGCCGGGGTAGTACAAGCCGTCGCCGGTGTTCCGGGGCTTGTCGTCGTTGCCGCCGAGTGTCGCGAAAAAGATCATCAACGCGATGCATACGCCGACCCAGACGCCGATGCCGATCCACAGCTTCGACTTGCCTTTCGCGCCGGCGCCCGGGGCGTGCTGGTCGGGTTGCTGCGCGTCGTCTTCATCATGGGCCTGTTCGGCGGCCGCGGCGTCGGCGGTTTCCTGCGTGAGGTGGACGCGGAAGACCTCGGTGTCGCCGATGGTGATGGAGGCGCCGTCGGTCAGGGCGATCGGCTTCTTGGTGACTTTCTTCCGGCCCACGCGTGTGCCGTTGGCCGAGTGATTGACCAGGACCCACTGGCCCTGTTCGTCGATCATCAGCTCGCCGTGCTGGCGGGAGACAACGGGCACGTCGAGTATGAGCGTGCACTCGGGCGACCGGCCGAAGGTGACCGGCGACTGGTTGAGTTGGAGGCGTGCGCCGGCTTGGGCGCCCGCCATGATGTGGACCTGGAGCGTACTCACCACAGACTCCCTTGAACGATAAAGCGGATGATCATCGGGGCGCCGATGACCAGAACGACCGCGAGCAGGATCAGCATCGACGGCACAAGGATTTTCAGGCTCGCAGAGGCGGAGAGTTTCTCCGCGCGGACCGAGCGGTGCATGCGGAGCATCTCGGCCTGCACCTTGAGGATGGACGACAGCGGGGTACCGAGTTTCTCCGCCTGGTTGACCGCGCCGATGACGCTGCGGAGCGAATCGAGCGGGATGCGCTCGCCCAGGTTCTTCAGCGAGGTCGCGCGGGTCGAGCCGTACTCCATCTCGGAGAGGGCGAAGGCGAGTTCCTGGTTCAGGTCGTCGTCCGGATCGTCACGAATGAGGGTCTGCACGGCCTCGGTAAAGCTCGAGCCCGAGGCCATGACCAGCGCGATGAGGTCGAGGGTGTAGGGCAGCTGCTTGCCGATGCGTCGCGTGCGGCTCTTGGCGGCGGTGTTGAGCGCGGCCAGCGGGAGCATGAACCCGACAACGCTCATGAGTGGCAGGAACATCAGGACGAAGCCGCCCTGGATCAGCAATGCGATGCAGGCGGAGAAGCCCCCGATGATCACCGCCGAGGCCATCGACAGCGCGATGTATTGGTCGACGGTGTAGCCGCTGGGGTTGCCCGAGGCCTGAAGGTTCTGGCGGATGCGGTTGCGCAGGCCCCACAGGTTCACGCGTCGTGCGAGCTGCATGAAGAGGCTGAGGACCGGTGCGAAGGCAGGGTTCTCGAAGATCGTTGCCTCGTCGACGCCCACGGCCTTGGCGATCTGGCGGTGGATCGGGGCCTCGTCGGGCACGGGGTAGCGGAAGATCGCGAGGATCGGCAGGAACACCCCCGCGAACACGAACGCGCTGGTGACGGCAGCCATGATGATCATCTCGGTCGTCATGAGTTTCCTAGATATCCACCTGCATGATCTTCTTGATCCAGAAGTAACCCGCCGCGATCAGGCCCGCCGCAGTCAGCAGGATGATCCGGCCGGTCGGTTCGGTAAACAACATCATCGTGTCATCGGGGAACATGATCCGCAGCATCACAATAATCACGATGGCCATGATCGCCATCATGTTGGCCTGGATCCGGCCCTGCGAGGTGATCGCGTCGAGCTTGCCCTCAAGCCGCTGGATCTCGCGGATGGATTCAGCGATACGGTCCATCGATTCGCCCGAGTCGCCGCCGCGAAGACGGTGCATCTCGATCGCGGTGAAGGTCAGGCGGTAGAGCTGGCTGCCGATGCGGTCACTGGCCTGCCGCATGGCTTGGTTGAGGTCCATGCCCATCTCGTATTCTTTCAGGATCTGGCCAAACTCTTCTTTGATCGGCCCCTTCTGGTTCTGAACGAGCAGCTGCATCGACTGGACCAGGTTGAGCCCGGCACGCACGCCCGACGCGATCGATGCGAGCCCGTCGACCAGCTGGATCTCCAGGCGTGCTCGGCGCTTGGCCTCCAGGTGACGGATCAGGAAGTAGGGCACAAGCGCGGCAATCGCCGCGAGCACGACGCCAACGATCGTGCCGGTCAGATAGATGCCCAGGATGAGCACGAGCGCGACACCGCCGATGTGGGACCACACCGCGGTGCGCGGGTCGATGTCGAGCAGTAACTGCCTGCAGAGCACGTTGTCATAGTACATCTGTTGCTTGCGCACCCAGGCCATGCCCGGCGTGAAGCCGTAGCGGACGATCAGCACGATGCCGCCGAGCATGATGACCGAGCAGATGACCCGCAGTGCGAAGTGGTTGCTGAGAATTTCCATGCTTAGAGGAAGACCTCCACATCGAAATGCTTGGCCTGGATCAGTTCGTTGGTGAAGGATGGCATGTAGCCGGTGTGGCGCATCCGCTCCTGCTTGGAGTCGCGGAGTGTGAAGATGTCTTCGAGGCGGAGTTGGCCGGTCTCGGGCTCGATCGCGGTGACCTCGGAGATCGTGGTGACGCGGCGGCGTCCGTCGGCGAATCGCGCGACCTGCACGACCATGTCGATCGCCGAGACGATCTGCTCACGGATCGCGCGGATGGGCATGTCGACGGCCATAAGCACGAGTGCTTCCAGGCGCTTCATGCAGTCGTAGGGCGTGTTCGCGTGGATGGTGGACAGCGAGCCGTCGTGGCCGGTGTTCATGGCCTGGAGCATGTCCATGGCTTCGGAGCCGCGGACCTCACCGATGATGATGCGGTCGGGGCGCATTCGCAGGGAGTTGCGCACCAGGTCGCGGATGGTGTAGGCGCCCTTGCCCTCGACGTTGGCGGGGCGGCCCTCGAGTCGGACGACGTGGGGCTGGGGCAAGCGCAGCTCCGCGGACTCTTCAACAGTGATGATGCGCTCGTTGGGTCGGGCGTAGGCGGAGAGCACGTTCAATAGCGTGGTCTTACCCGAGCCGGTACCGCCGGAGATCAGCACGTTCTTGCGGCCGACGACGCAGCCCTGCAGGAACTCGGCGGTCGCTTCGCTCAGCGACCCACGCTCGATCAGGTCGTCCATCACGAACGGCACCCAGCCGAACTTACGGATCGTCAGGCAGGGCCCGACCATCGACAGCGGGTTGATCACAACGTTGACGCGCGATCCATCGGGCAGGCGTGCATCGACCAGCGGGGTCGAGGTGTCGACGCGTCGGCCGACGGGCGTCAGGATGCGCTCAATGATCGAGAGCAGGATGTCGTCGGAGAAAAACGTCCGGCTGGTCTCGACGATCTTGCCTTGTTTTTCGATGTAGATGTGGTCCTTGCCGACCACCATGATTTCCGAAACGGACGGCATCTCGAGCAGGTCCTGCAGGGGCCCGAGCCCAAACATGATGTCCTGGATGTCCTTGGAAACCGTTCGGCGGACGATGTACCGCTGCAGGTCACGCGGGATCGTAGGCAGCTCTTGTGCGAAAAGGTCTTCGAACGCGTCTTCCGCGACCGCGAGGTCTTCCTGTACCGAGGTCGGGTCGAACAGCAGCGGCATCATGTCGACGAGGTTCGTCACCAGCGTGGCGATGTGTGATTCTTTTTCCTTGTCCAGCACACGCTCGTCGGCAGACTTGTAATCCGTCTGCACGCGGCCCTCGCACTGGCGAACGACCTCGGCCTGCACCAGTCGGCGGAGGTGCGTGCGCATGGTGTACAGCAGGACCTGGCGGTCGAGGCTGGAAACGTGCTGGTTCAACAGAGACTCGAGGTGACCCAGCACCTCGTCGATGAAGCGGTTGTCGCCCTTGTTGAGGTGCCCTGTGACTCGCAGGTTCATGCGCTCGAGCAGCTCGGTGTGGACCGAGGACTCCATCTCCATCAGCCGGCCATGCAGTTCGGCATCGGAGACGATGTTTTCATCGCCCAGCCGCTTGCGTTCCTTGCCGACAAGCGCGATCGAGTACTGGCCGAGCTGGATCTCGTCACCGAAGTCGATCTTCAGCGGCTGATCGGGCAGGACTTCCTTATTTGCGACACGCGTGCCCGCCCGGCTGAGCGACTCGACGAGCATCTGATTGCCCTTGCGGACGATCTTACAGTGCGAGCGCGCAACGAACGGGCTCTTGAGGACGATGGTGTTGCCGTCCTCTCGGCCGATGGTGATCGGGTCCGCGTTGACCTCGATCGATTCACGGGTGTTGCGGCTGTGGTCGTAGAGCCAGAGTTCCATACAGATTCAGTTCGGTGGCGGGTGGTGTTGAGTCAGTGCCGATCGTCTGCTTCACGTTTAGTCGAGGTTCAGGATTTCCAGCACCTTCTCGTTGATCTCTGAGCTGCCGCCTTTTTTCAGTTCACGCGGGGCCTGGTCACGTGGGTCGCGACGGGTGACGTTAAAGGTCTGGTTGGTGACACGCTTCTGGATGTCGAAGAGTTTGCTGGATAGCGAAGGCTCGACATAGATCGTGATGGACCCGTACTTGTTCGACTTGGTCCGCGATGAGCCGCTGTCCTGGATGCGGTCGCCGAGGTTGACGACCTTGACGTACTCCATCACGCGCATGTATTCGGAGTCGCGGTTGAGCGGGATCGACGCGTAGAGGTCGACGAAGTCGCCGGGCCGCAGGTTGGTCGGCTGTTTCTTGGAGTCGATGTTGAGCGTGATCTCATCAAGCCCTCGGTACGCGGGGTCGCGGATGGTTGTCGCGGAGGCGCCCAGGAACAGGCTTGATTTGAGCACCTGGTCTTTTACGACAGGGCTGTTGAGCTTGAAGCCGACGCCGTCCAAAGGTGTGCCGGGCTTCTTGGGGTTCTCGCGGATCGCGTCGCGTCCGAACGCATTCTCCATGCTCGCGTAGATCTTGAAGGGCTCGAGGTCTTCGGCTTCGATTTCCTGGCCGGCCTCGATCTCGCCACGGAACCGGAAGAACGTGATCTGGTCTTCGTCACGCGCGGCGACGCGCATCTCGACGTAGACGTTCATCAGGATCACCGCGACGAGCGCGATCACAAATCCGATCAGCACGAGTTGTCCGCTGCCGGCGGGGCCGGCCGAGGGGTTGTTCGAGTTGTTGGGGAACTGGCTCATGTCGTGTCTCGTTGGGCCGCGGTTTGCGGCTATGGGATACGGGTGGGTTCTGGGTAACTGTACTTCACAACCCAGTCCAGCGGGGTAGTGGGTTTGAGCGGGGGGATCGGTGGCGGGGCATTGGGCGTGGGCCAGGCCGTCACATTCAGGCCGCGCCGCCCGTCGGACCACGCCGCATACGTGCCGCCGGGTTTGTTGTTGCTGGTCGGGGCCTGATGGACCAGTCGCATGCCCAGGCGTTTGGCCTCCTGGTCGTAGTGCGCGATGGCCTGGGCGGGTGTCGCGTCGGAAACGCGGTAGGCACAGAACTCCCAGACCTCACCGCCGTTCGATGGCTGGCGGTAAGGGGGCTGGCCGAAGGGGTCGGCCTTCTGGAACGGGGTGATCTGGCCCGGGTGCGGGTTGGGCCGAAGGATCGGGATGAACTTGGAGGTGTCCGTCCCGGTCAGCCCTTGGAACGGGTCGCCAGTCATCGACGCACCGGGGGCGTTGCTGCTGGCGCCAAAGTCGGTTGGCGGCGGCGTGGTCTCCGGCCCTTTCTTCAGCTCTTCAATCGTGAACACCGCAAAGATGGCCACGCCCGCAAAGAGAGCTAGCGCAATTACGATGCGGGCAACACGGATCGCCTTGCTCGGCGAAGAGGCGGCGTTCTCATTGGGCGGATTGTTCGGTGGTTTGGTCAAAAGCGGTGGGCTGGAGGCGGGGCGGGGCTATTGGACGCGGTTCTCGATCTGCTGCCGCCGAGCGCGGGTCTGGTCGTTGGTCTTGATGGCTTCGGCCCGCTTCAGCGCGCTCTCTGCCGCCACCCAGTCGCGTTGCAGGATCGCGCGGTCACACTGGCTGATCCAGATGCCGAAGTCACAGTCGCGTACCTTCTGGTTGATCGCCTCGCTGTCAAAGATCTTCTCTGCTTCGAGGTACTTGACCTTGGCTCGGCCGAAGCTTTCCTTGGCAAACAGCGCGTCGCCTTCGGTCAGCAAGAGTGTGTAGTCGCGCAGGTCGTCGATGCGGGTCTGCAGCGTTGCGATGGCGTCGGTGTCCCCGTGGGCCGCCTTGGCCATGTCGAGCTTTTCTTGAGCCACAGTGACGTCGCCCGCCTCCAAGGCTGCTTCGCTCTCTACCAAGCGGACACGGCCGGTCGCGTCTTTGATCTTCGCGTTGATCGCGCCGCTACTATCCGGCCCGAATTTCATGGCTTCTTTATAGGTCTTAATGGCTTCCAGGTACTGGCCGTTGGCCAGCAGTTGATCGCCTTTACGCTCGGTCTCAACCTTCATCCGTGCGTCTGCGAGCGTCCCGAGCATCGCTCGTGCGCGGGCGTTGTCGCTGTCACGCTCCAGCACCTTGAGCAGGATCGTTTCCATTTTTTCAGGCCTGCCGTCCGCCCGGGCGCTCTCGGCGTCGTCGAGCATGATCTCGATCTCAAGCTCGGCGATCCGCTCTTTCATGCCCTGTGTCGGTTGGACCTGCTGCAGGGCATTCATCGCGGCGAGGATCTCGGCGGCGTCGCCCGAGGCTTCGGCATCCTTCAACTCGTCTTTGAGGTCTTCGATCTGCTCCATCTTGTTGAACTGGGCGGCCAGCACGCTGACGCGAGGGTCAACATCGTCGCCCGCGTCGGCGATCTCTTCTTCGAGCAGCTCAATCGCATCCGCCAGGTCGCCTGCGCTCTCCAGTTGACGCGCCCTTGCGAGCAGCCCGTTGAGCCGTTCGTCGGACAGCAGTTCGGTGTAGCGCTTCTCGAACGCTTCGAGTTGTTCCAGGTCTTCCTGGGCGGTGTTGATGCTGCTGTTGTTTTTGAGCTGTCGGATCTGCACGATGGCTTCTTCGAGCTTGCCGGCCGCGAACATCTCCTGGATGTCGTTAGTGAGCTTTTGGAACGCCGAGCGCTTGTCGTATTCGGCGACCAGGTCTTTGGCGTCGCGCAGGCCGAGGTTGGTGCGGATGCTCGAGGGCAACGAGTTGGCGCGGGACATGATCTTCTGGTACTGCAGGGCCTTGTCGTGTGCGGCGATGTAGTCGCCACGCTGGGCCGCAAGCAGGGCCTGCGCCTTGAGGCTGCCCGACTCGACGAGGTCGTCGCGCCCGCGGCGGTTGTTCGGGTCGAACATACTGGCGTGCTTGGACGGAATGTTGGTGAAGGCCTCGATCGCTTTTTCGTATTGCAGCTCGCTGATCTGCTCGTCGGCGTCCTCGATCGCCTGGATGAGTGCGGCGGTCTCGCGGGCCTGGGCCTGCTTGGTTTGCTGGTTTTTCCAGATAAAGAAGCCACCGATCGCCAGCAGCCAGACGCCGAGCGTGACCGCGAGGATCAGCGGCAGCTTGCTCTTCTGGGGGACGACGGCGGTCTGGCTGACGTCGTCGATCTTGGGCGGAGCCATCGCCGCGTGTGGCCCGGGGGCCTGCTGGTCCTGGCCTTCTTGGGCGAAGTGTGTCCGGATCGCGTCGATGAGTTCGGTCGAAGAGCCGACACGGCGGGCCGGGTCCTTCTCCATCATGCGGGCGATGAGCTGCGAGAGCGAGGCGGGGATGCCATCGACCAGTTGATCCAGCGGCGTGACTTTGGCGCGCACGTTGGTGTGCCACTTGACCCAGCGCATCGACTGGTTGCGCTGGTCGCGCAGGATCGTGCGGAACGCGCTGTTGAAGTTGTCCCGGCCCGCGAGCATCTCGTAGGCCACCATGCCCAGCGAGTAGAGGTCGCTCTTCGGAGTCGCGGGCTCGCCTTGCAGCAGTTCGGGCGCCATGTAGCGCACCGACCCAATGTCGAGGGTCTGCTGCTCCGCAACGAGGGCGGCCAGGCCGAAGTCCGCGAGCTTAAGCCCGCCTTCTCGCGGCATGAGGATGTTGGACGGCTTGAGGTCGCGGTGCACGACGCCGCCCTGGTGAAGGGCGTCGAGCGCCTTAGCGCTTGCCGCGATGATGCCCAGCGCCTGCCGCTGCTCCATCGGCCGGGTGTCCTGCTGCAGGATCCATTCCAGCGAAGGCCCGTCGATGTACTCGCTAATGAGGAACAGCCCGCGCGGGTCGTTGATCGTGTCGATGTACTGCACCAGCAGCTTCGGGTCCGACGCGGCGACACGCTTGTGGATCTGCGCCTCAGCCAGGGCACGCTGACGGATGTCCTCACCCGCTTCGCCCTCGGGCACGACGAGCTGCTTGATCGCCACGTCGCGGTTGAGGACGTGGTCGTGGCCGCGGAAGACGATGGCGGTGCCCCCCGCACCGACCTGTTCCATGATCGTGTAGTTATCAACCTTGTCGCCGGCCTTCGCGGTCAGCGAAGTGACGGCGGGATCGGTGTTGGGCGTGGCGTCACTCATGCATGCGGGTCCGTATCAGAGGCCAAGACTTCGGGGAGAGATCATCGTGAGTCAGCTATTCAATGCACCTTAGCAAGCTTACCTATTGTAGCGTTGGGCCTGCGTAGGTTGTTCGCGGGGATTTCGTATCTTAAGTGCCGTAATTCATGCGGCTTATGTCTTTTAAAGGGGGGCTATTGGTCAGACGCGCGAACGGGGCTTGCTATTGCATCGGCATGATTTGTAAATCGGGGTGAACGGCCGTTCAGCCTCCCAGCAAAGGCGGCCACAGCCCCAGCATGTGTTCTGCCCCCGCGAGCCCCACCCCGACCGCCGCCGCCACCGCAAACGGGACCTTGGGCGTGTCCTTGTCTTCATCGGGGCTCATGACCTTGCCCCGGCTTGCCGCGATCCCCAGCAGGCGGATCAGGGTGAGCCCGACGCGCTTGTGGCGGATCATCAGGAAGATGGCGATCAACGCCCCGGCGAACAGGGCGTAGATGGTGGTGTCGAGCACGATCCGCCAGCTCGCCGACCAGGCCCCGATCGCCCCCATGAGCTTCATGTCGCCCCCGCCCAGCCCGCCGAGCAGGACGAGGGTGGCAAACGGGATGAGTCCGCAGAGCAGACCCAGGAACGACGCGGTGACGGTGCCGTAGATCGCGCCGTCCGGGCCCAGCAGGCCGTAGCCGCTGATGAGCCCGGCGACGAGCCAGTACACCAGGCCCGCGAGCATCGCCGAAGCGGTGAGCTTGTTGGGGATCCGCTCGGTCCGCAGGTCGGTGACCGATGCGGCGATGCACACGCCAAGGATCGCGATGTAGGCGAGGGCCAGGATGATTTCTGACTGTGTCAAAGTTGCGGTAACCGATGTGTCTATGAAAAGCCCCGCGCGGGTAACGCGGGGCCTTTGGCTGTTATGCGATTAACCGATGGCGAAGCCGGGTCGATCAGAATGGGTTGTCGGTGACTTCGTTCTCGTCATCCGATGTGTTCTGGACCGAGTCCCAGTTGTCGCTGACCCACTCGCGGATTTCGCCGGAGAAGAAGAGCAGGACCGCGAGCAGCGGCAGGGCGATGGCGGCGATGATCAGGACTTTTTCCAGACCTTCGGCACCCTCTTCGTCACGCCATAGTTCCAGTGCGGTTTCTTTGATGTTCGTCATAAACTGTTTCATGTCTAAGCTCCTTGCCGGGGAAAGCCCGGCGGTTGGTGATCGGTGAAGTCAATGCTGGTCACTGAAGTGATGCCAGCTGGAAAAGGGTTAGGGGAAGGGCATCTGGTTCATCGTTGTCACCAGCCCGTAGTGCCCGGCCAGGGTGTTGAGCCCCATGCGGATGATGACCCATGCAGGCAGCACGACCGCCGCCAGCAACAGGCACCACTCCAGCATCGTCGCGCCGCGATCGTCGCGTAGACGCTCTGGCACAAGCCGCTGGATGGTGTCGAGCAATTGCTGCATGGTGACCTAAGTTTAGTATCGGATGGCGGGGGCGTCCAGATCAATTTTGCTTGTTTTTTAAGCGTAATCCATCGGTTTTATGCCACCTCGAATATCTTCTCAGTATGCGGGGTGACCATCGATTCGGTCGCCGTTTTCAGGTGACCGGCCATCGTAGAACGCTCACCGGTGGGTACTAATTGCATCGTTTTGTGACCCTCTTCATCGACCGCGGGCACGAGCGTGAAGATGTCGCGCAGGTTGTAGTGCGAGCCGTCGCCCAGAGGCATGACCTCGGCGATCTGCGTGACCTGGCGGAAGCCGCCGACCTGGCGGACCAGGTGGATGACCACGTCGATGGCCGAGCTGATCTGGCTGCGCAGTGCCGATAACGGTAGTTCGACTTCGCTCATCAGCGCCATCGTCTCCAGGCGGTTGAGCGTGTCGAAGGCGTTGTTGGCGTGCAGCGTGCCCATCGATCCGCCGTGGCCGGACGTCATCGCCTGGATCATGTCCAGCGCTTCTTCGCCGCGGACCTCACCGATGATGATGCGGTCGGGGCGCAGACGCAGCGAGGACTTGAACAACTGCCGGATCTTCACCGCGCCACGTCCGAACTGGTCGGCCGAGCGGCTCTCCATCGAGATCAGGTGCTCCTGCTGAAGCTGCAGTTCGGCGGAGTCTTCGATCGTGACGATGCGTTGGCCCTGCGGGATATAGGCGGAAAGTGCGTTGAGCAGCGATGTTTTGCCCGAACTGGTGCCGCCGGCGACGAGGGTGTTCTGCTCGTTATTGACCGCGATACGCATGTACTCGGCGGCGGCGGGCGTGATCGAGCCCAGGTGCGTCAGCCAGTCGATGTCGAGCATCGTCTTGGCGAACTTACGGATGGTCATGGCCATGCCGAAGCGGGCGCAGGGCTCTTTCGCGACGTGCACACGCGAGCCGTCGGGCAGACGGGTGTCGACGAGGATGTCTTCGTCCGCAATGGATTTGCCGGTGAACTGGAGGATATTGTTGACGGCCGCTTCGTAGGCTTCGACGTCTTTGAAGCGTGCATCGGTCTTGTGCAGCTTGCCCTGTTTTTCGATGTAGATCTCTTCGTAGTTGTTGATCATGACCTCGGCGATCTGCGTGTCCTCCAGGTACGGGAGGACGGGTGCGAGGTAGTGCTCAATCGTGCGTTGGAAGAGGACGGGGTCAGGCATGGCAGCATTGTATGTCGGTCAAGTCGAACCGTCGCCTGCAAGTATGGTGTTCCGCGAAGCGATGCAGTGGTGGACGGGCTGAAAGCACTGGCTTGTCTTCAGGATTTCTTGACGACCTTTTCTCCGGACGCCGGTGCGGGCAATGTGGGCTCGCCTTCAATCAGGCCAAGCTGGTTCAGGAACCGATCTGCCTGGGCGATGGTGACATCCAGCCAAGGCTGCTTGTTGAAGAAGGAGTGCTTTTGTCCCTGTGCCTCCCAATATTCGAATGACTGGATACCGCGACTCTTGATCTCGTCGTAGACCGGGGTCCAGCCCTTGAGCCACTTGTCGTCGGAGCCCCAGAACATGATGGCCGGGGGAAAGTCTTTATCGATATGGTCCAGGAGGTTGACCTCTGTGTCTTTCTCTTTCGAGACTGCGGGGTTGAACAGCAGGTAGGCAACGACGTCGGTGTCAACGTTCGTGTCGTCCTGCGGGTCGTTGAGGCCGGGATTGTTCGTTGCGAGAAGCGCGATATGCCCGCCCGCTGATCCGCCGCCTGAGATGATGCGCTCC
>Ga0213866_10000131_pt1 | contig 60661 bp, 93 predicted proteins | sample PICome_11_FD_160079 | JGI IMG/M metagenome (GOLD analysis project Ga0213866, IMG submission 160079) | Coastal seawater microbial communities near Pivers Island, North Carolina, United States - PICO284 | ecosystem: Environmental > Aquatic > Marine > Coastal | place: USA: North Carolina...
ACTGGCTCTCACTCACAACAAACTGAAAGAGTTGGTAGAATGGTACCTCCCCTCATGATGAAGGCAATCGCCGAAAACATTTACAAAGAAGTTCTATCTAAATTATGAAACTACTTACTCTCGAAGATTATCAAAAAGCTGGTGAATCATTCTGGCCCAAGTACTGGTATGTTGCCAAAGAACTTGGTGAAGATGCCAAGGCGGAAGACATCCTTAGGGTCATGGAAACTCTTGGTGGTGTGGCTCTCAAGGTTGCTCTTGATGAAAAACTGACAGGACCCTTCGGTTTTAATAAGAAAGACGAATCAGATACATCAGAAGAATAAATATTCAAAAGAGAAAAATCATATGCTCTCGACTCAATATCGGCTTCGGCTTGAGTTCATTTGTAAATGTATCGCAAATGGTGAAGAGGTTAAATTGGATGACATGATCTGGGCAGAGAAGTTATCAAAGGCTAATACAACTGCCCGTGAAATGTTAAAGAAAGCAAGAAGACAGAACTCTCAAGGTATTCAAGAGGGTACTATCGATGATTTTATGAATAGGATGGGTTTAGGTGACCCCGATCCATCCAACTACAAAACGGGGTTCGATGGTGCCGATGAAATTATCGATTGGTTCCGACAAGATAAACCAGATGATTGGAGGCAACGTGACTAAATTTTTAATGTTTACAAAAGAATCTTGCGGACCATGTGGTCTGGTCAAGAGATATATTAATGCTCTTAAGGATCCCCGTGAGAGTTCTATTCAAGAGATTTATCTTGAGGATGTAAGTGATGAACCCATTCCTGAAGAGAATATTGAACTCGCAAGGAAGTATGGTGTAACTGCTACACCTGTTCTTGTCATTGCTGATGAGGAAGGAGAACTTCTAGAGACTTACATTGGTGGTGTACCCATTACACAAAACATTCGTAAGTTGTGGACAAAGTACGATGTCTGAAAAGATTACACCTGAGACATACGAAAAGATGAATGAGGAGTTTGAGGAGGAAGGACTTGCTTTCCGAATCATTGTTCCTACCCAAAAACAAATTGATGAGTGGATTGAAAATGACAGAAACGACTGACGAGAACATCAAGAAACTAAACGCCGTTCTAGACATGGAATCCGACGCCGAGTTAATTGACGAAACGTTTTACGTTTGGGAGACTCGATTTGGTCTGTGGAGTACAATGACCCAAGAGGGACGGAAGATGTTGACGGGTCTCACAAAAGAAGCTGTTGTAGATATGACACGATGGCATCTTAAGTGTGAACAAGAAGGTTGGCCACCTGGATCTGTGAGGGTCATTAATAATGGTATCGTTGGTGGTAAACTGTGAAGTTTGATTTGAGTATGGAGGATTACACCATCATCCTCAATTCACTTCACTATTATAAAAAGGTAGAGAAGTATCCCAACTTTGCCCACTTTGATGAGAAACGAATCAATGCATTGAGGGATAAGATGGCATATCAATTGGTCTGGAAACAGGAAGAGACATAAATAAAAATAAGAAAAAGTAAATTGTAAACAGATGTCTTCATCAATGCGTAACTTTATGGAAGCCTATTCGGCTGTCCATAACACCGAAGCTAAAGAAGCATTGACTTCTGGAAGAGATGAGATCACTGAAATGAATCTCTCATCTTTGACTCAATCGGATCTTGACGAGATTGTAGAAAGTGTACTGGAAGGGATGTTCCAGAAGGGTTACTCTGTTGATTCTGCACATACAATCTTCAGTGAGATGTTTGTTGAGTCAAACATCAAGGGAAGACAAGAAAAGATTGACAGACTTTGTGAGTCTCTGAACAAAGCATTTGAAGTCATTGACTCTAAAGCATCTACTGTTGCAATGGAAGAGTTTGCAAAGTATAGAAACAATAAGAGACTCCAAGAGTCATGGTCTGCAAGATTCAATCAAGAGAAGAGAATCGAGAGAACTCATAATCAGTTGGTCGCACAAGAGTCACTGAATGTAAAGACTCTTCTCCTTAAGTTGGTTGAGAAAGCTGACAAGTCATATCTTGAGACAGATATGAAGAAGAGACAGGCCAACAACGAGAAGGCTCGTAAGGACATGGAGAAGATGGGTACTTCCATGAAGAACCCTCACTTCGAAGAAGTATCACAAATCCGTAAGGGTTGGGGTGATGCATATGCATCCATCTACGAGAAGAAACTTGATCCCGTTGGTTCGGAAGATGGTGACGTAGATAACGACGGTGATAAGGATTCTTCAGATGAGTATCTGATGAAGCGTCGTAAGGCCATCGGTAAAGCGATGGGTAAAGATATGAAGAAAGAGGAAGTCGAACAGGTTGACGAACTCTACAAAGGTAAGCACGGTCAGTCTGAGAAAGAGTATCAAGACGATCGTTCTGATGCAGGCAAGATGATCTCTGGTGATTCTAAAACCAGTGGTGCTGCATACTCTGCCCGTGGTGTCAAAAACACTGGACCTAATCCTGCAGGTGGATCTAAGAAACCTCAGGCACAAGGTCGCATGGGCGCAAAGGACAGAGAATACCTGAAGTATCGTAAGGCAAACCTGAAGAAGGAGGGTGTTCAATTCTCCGAAGCAGAACTTAAGGCATTTGAAGCCATTGTAAATAGCTGGGAAGGCTGATAACGTGGTCTGATGGACGTTTTTAAATATTTGAAGAAGGCTGATGCTTTCCTTGTCGAGAACGATGAATCTCAGGCAAGGAAAGATGCTGAACGTGCTGGTGGTGTAACGTCAAAGTTCGGTAAGTATTATAATGATAAAGGTCAGTATGTTGGAAAGGTTGTAGGAGATAAATTTCAAGCAGCATCTAAGGATGAACTTCTTGATAGGATGGCAAAGTCTCCTGCAGGACAGGCTGAACCAAAAACACTTTCACAATTTAAGAAAGAAGTTCCACAAGAACCTCAAGCGCCTGTTGGTGATCAGATGGGAAGAGTTGTTCCTGGTGGACCATCATCAACAGCTGTTGCTACTGGTGACGTAAAGGGGATTGAAAAAGGTTTGATGCGTGGTCGTGGGAACGTCATGAGTCCTGCCAGAAAGGCTCAGGTAAAACAACAAGCACGTGATATTCTTGGTCAACTAGCTGCAGAAAGAGAGGCTGAGGAACGTGCAGCTGCAGAGGCAGAAGCTCAGGCACAAGCAGAATTTAAGACACAACAAGCAGAGATTCAGGCAATAAATGATGCAGAGGCTGAACAGATAGATGTTGATGACTACAAAACTCTTGACGATGTTGTAGCAGAAACACAGGATCAGATTGATTATACAAATGATGATGAGGCATTTGATAGTGAATATGAGGAGTTTACTAAAGAAGCTGAGACAATGATGAAGACTCTGGCTGATCGTCAGAGAAAGATGATGGAGAAGAAGTTCGCAAGGTTCCAGGAATCTTTGTCAACTATTCCAAGTGCAACTGATAAGAGATCATTCCTTCAGTCAATGGCACATGCAAAGACGTTTGAAGGTAGAGTGAATGCTGGTGCAGGTAAGAACAATCTTGGATATGCTGATGTTCAAAACCTCATTGCAAACCGTGACCGTTTATTGGAGGGATATGGTGATGGATCTCCAGAGCAGATCAAAAAGTTTGTTGACTCAGTAAGATCTAACAAAGTATCTGATGAGTTTATTGATGCATCCTTTGATATTCTTCCAGATACATTCAAGAAATCCTTGAGTGGTAAGGGTCAGGTTACTAATGATAAGTATGTGTCAGATGATAAGGCACATAAGGACATGCACTATCTCGGTAGAAACGAAGATGGAACAATAAGACGAGGTGCTGCTAATAATAAGGATAGAGCAAAGTTGATGTGGAGAATTTATCTCGAACAGGGTGGTCGTGACGCATACACAGGTCTTCCTCTTGATCTTCAAGCCATGGACTTAGAACACGTTCGTGGTTTTAACAATAAAGATGGTGGTGCACCAGGAAAAGAAGAGTGGGAGCAGAGAGAAAATGATGATAATTTCACTCTGATCAACTCTAATATCAATCAGAAAAAGGTCGATTTGTCAATGAAGGACTTCTTCGAAAGAGAAGTTGATGTTCATAAAGATAAATCAGAAGAGGATTTTGGTGGTATTGAAAAATTATTTGAGAAACAAAACCAAATCGGTGATGTTGGTGATCAACTTGTAAAGACTCTTCTCGGTGAAGGTGGAAAGGGTCTCGGTGACGGAGTAACTAGAGAGATTCTTCAAATGCACTTTGGTGAGGATGATGGTAGGTATACAAACCTGAGAAATGAATTCCGTAAAGTGGCAACAGACCCTAAGGATAAGAAGAAAGCAGCTGGCATGAAGTCGAAACTTGGTAAACAATTACTTAAAGCAACAGGATTGAGTAGAGGTATTACTGATAAATCAGGTAGAAGAACAGTTGCACTTCAAGAAAATGTCTATCGTGGGTTCTTACAGTCCATGGCTAATGCAGAACCAGGTGATAGGCAGAGATACATGGATGGTTGGGCAGAAGCAATTGCTGCAGGAAACGAAGCAAGAGAACCAAAGGCTGTCAATAAAAAATTAATTGAACTTGGTCTTATCGATCAGGATATTCTTGATGATAAGAAGGCTGGTAAGGTCTTTAAGGAGGAGTATGAGACAGTCAAAAGAGTGTCCACTTCTTATGGAAAGTCCTTCCTTTCCAAGTATAATAAGAACAACAAGTTCTTCTAATAAATACAATATAAGGTATTGATAGAAATGAAGAGTTTCTTAAATTTCTTTTCTGAGGCAAGACAGACCAAGGCTTCCACTAAGGCGAAGCAACTTGGTCTGAAAGGTGATGGCCAAGGAAACTGGGTAGACAAAGCTGGTAATATTGTAGCAAGAACTGAAGCTGGTGAACTCAAGTTCACGAGTAGAAAAGGTGGTGCGGAAAGAGAAGAACCAGGTAAGACACCACAATACAAAACTCCAGAAAGAGAAACATCAAAGAAAGCTTCACAACCTGAGGTAGAAGCTGGTAAGAGAGAAGGTGGAGAGGAAGAAGATAACGAAACAAAAGGTGGTGATAAGGAAGGTCAAACATTAACTCTGGTGTTCGGTAGATTCAATCCACCAACTGTAGGACACAAGAAACTACTTGATGCTTCTGCACAAGTTGCTGGTGACGGTGATCTAAGAATCTATCCTTCAAGATCATTTGATCCGAAGAAGAACCCTCTTGATCCAGGTCAGAAGACTGATCTGATGAAGAAGATGTTCCCCGATCATGAAGAAGCCATTGTTAATGATGAATCTGTAAAAACAATCTTCGATGCTCTGAAGATTGCAAATGGTGAGGGTTATTCAAACATCAAGATCGTTGTAGGTTCTGATAGAGTTGCTGAGTTCGATAGTCTTGCACAGAAATATAATGGTGATTTGTATGAATTCGATGAGATTGAAACAGTCTCTGCTGGTCAGAGAGAAGATGATGCAGAAGGTGTAGAGGGTATGTCTGCATCGAAGTTAAGGAAGGCTGCAGCTGAAGGTGACTTCGAAACATTCAGGTCTGGTATTCCAGATAATATTGATGATAAGACTGTCAAGACAATCATGACCACTGTCCGTAAAGGAATGAAGGTCGAGGAGGGTTGGTCACTCTGGCAAATTGCTCCTAAGTTTGATTGGAAGAGTCTCCGTGAGAACTATATCACTGGTAAGATTTTTAAGATCAATGAGATGGTTGAAAACCTTAACACTGGATTGGTAGGTAAGATTGTTCGTAGAGGAACAAACTACCTGATCTGTGTGACAGAAGAAGACATCATGTTCAAGTCTTGGATTCGTGATCTCCGTGAGTACAATGAAGTTAAGATGGATAGAAAGGTCAGAGTCAAAGGTAAACCCAACACTCTTGCTGGTACCACAGGTTACTTCAAAAATGTAGTTGACATGACACCAGGATTTGATAAGGGTGAGAAGACTAATCTTCAAGACGGTGGTAAACCATATAAGGGACCTAAGTCAAATTTTAGAGAATTTCTAAATAACTACAGGAAAAAGAGTATCTGATCTAGTAAAATGAAAAGAAATAAACTTTCTGATTGGAGAGAGGACCTCAGAGAAATTGTTGATGTCGAACCAAAGACTGATAAAAAGTCTGAGAGAAAGATCGACACGAAAGAAGTAAAGAATAAAATCGTCATCAACCCACAGATGACAGAAGCATTTGAAGCGATGGGTGGTACCATTCTTGAGATGGAAGAAGTTGATGAGGAAACTCTTGAAGAGAAACTCAGCAAAGAAGAAATTGAGAAGATGCAGGATGAGAAAGATAAGAAAGAAGGTAGAGTACCAGGCAGGATCAAAGAGGATCTGTCTGCAACTCAAATGAAGAGAGCAAGAAAAGAAGGGGAGATTGCTCGTATTGATATGAAGATTGCTAAAGAGAAAAAGAAACTGAGTAAAGATACGCAGTTAGAACCAGTTCAAGAGAAAATTGATTTGAAGAAGGCTGATATGGGTGAGGTCATTACAGACTTCCGTAAATCAGATGCACCTCAATTTAAAGGTAAGTCCGATAAGAAGATTCAGAAGATGGCCATCGCTGCTAAGTTAGAAGCAGAACGTGGTCCACAGAATGAGGGATTATCTATTGATGATCAGATGAGAATCTCTAGAGAATATAATAGAAAGTCTCCTGAAGAAAAGAAGGCAATGAATAAGAAAGCCTTGGGTACTATCAAAAAGGTAAAACGTGAGAAGGACACCAGGACTGATGCTCAGAAGATGACTGATGCAACTGGTCCTCGTCCTGGTTCTCGTTATAGAGGTGATTGATACTATATAAGATAGTATTAGGTATTCACCATGTTTGCATTTTTACTACCACTGGCATCAAAAATCATCACAGATGCAGTTGCAAAAATTCCTGACAACGAGGAACTGGGTGAGAAACTGATTGACATTTGCATTGTCATTCTTGAGAAAGCAGTCAAGTTGACCAAGACTGATATGGACGATAAACTTCTGCTCACGGTCGTTCAGGCCATTAGAGCAAGAGAAGAAGCTTGATGTATAGGAGACAACTGTCTCCTATTTTTTTATAAATATTTGAAAGAAAGTAACTTTACAAGGGCACAAAGACATGGCACTTTGGGGAAACAACGACAATGTGGGATCTGCAGGTACAGTTTCCCTTAATTACGCAACCGCCACGGTAACTGGTACTGGTACCTCATTTGGTATTGATGGTGGTTGTTCGGAAGGTGATGTAATCCGTTTTGGTACTAGAGGCAGTGGTAACACATATTATGGTGATGCTGTTATCGTCAGTATTGCTAACTCTGAATCACTGACTATTGGTTCAACCATGGGTCTGAGTGGTGCAGCTATTGCTGGTGTAGACTTCACTGTATCTCAACTTCCTAAGTCATCTGTACTCAATTCTGTTTACAGTGAAGCATCATATGGTACCGATGACTCACTGGTATATGGTGTAAACACACAAGGTGAAGGTATCACTTCAAACACTGAGTACGCATTAACTCACGAAGGTTGGGTTGGTGTTACAACATATCTTGATAACGAAAATAACTTGAGAGTTAAGACAGAAACTCTGGTTGCAATGTCTGGTATTACAACTGGTGGTATTGACTACCCTACTGCTGAATGATAAATGTTAATTAATGAATTGAATGAGGAGAACTTCCTCATCTTTGCAATTAAAAATTATGAAAATCCACAGGCTGTAACACGGGAGGATTTTGATAAAGATCTAAGTCGTTTTAGATATATCAAAAGACTCCTGAAAAGATACAAGACAACTGGTGATTTAAAGGTTCATCTTCTGGTGAACCATTTTATTATTCTTTACAATATCTTTGGTGACGCAACAACTCCAATGTTGTTCTATAAGATTGATAAAAATTTATGGTCAGCCATAAAATCATTTGTGATTTTCCTTAATAAGTTACCTGACTACCCTCACACATATATCCATGAGATCGAAGTCGATCAAACTTGTTTAGATGCACTTAATGGTATAACAAATGGATAAAGACAAAATTGATAGGTTTGTAGATGCATTTCGTTCGGCAATGTATAATGAGTTCAGTGTCAATGAGGAAGGCATGGTGGCAAATCCTCCTGGGGGAAGTGGTGGATTTAGTGGGTCCTCCCCTGCTGCTGGTCCTACTGCTGGTTATGATTCCACCCTTAAATTAGACGGTCGTAATAAGTTTGTTAGACGTGCCATCAAAGACCTGATGGATAGACAACAGAAGAGAAAGGAAAGAAAGGCTAAGAAGAAAGCGTTGGACTACAATCCATACTTTAAACCTCAGAATGGACAATCAAGTTAAGATTGCGGTACTAGAACAGAAGATAGAAGACCTGAAACCGATTGTTCTCAGGATCGATACCGCAATCCAAAAATTATCTGAAGTAAATACTACTGTGAGTAGAATGCTTGCAGTCCATGAAGAGCGAATCTCAAAACAAGAAGAAACTGACACTGTATTGTTTGCAAAGATTGACAAACTCCGTGATAAAATGGACGGGGATCATGACATCGTATTGCAAAGAATACGTGGACTAGAGAGAAGGGTCTGGATGGCAGTCGGTGGTCTTGCTGTTCTGTCTATAGGAATGAGAGTTATGACGACTTTCCCACAACTATTGACAGGTCCCACAGAAGTCTCTACAATAGAAACGAGTTATACTAGGTGATATGGATTTTATTGATGTTAAGTACATCAATCTGATTTCCTCCCGACTACCAAAGTTCAAAAAGGTAAAACCGCATTTGTACAATTTTCGCTGTCCGATTTGCGGTGACAGTCAGAAGCAAAAGAATAAGGCACGAGGGTATCTGTATCGCGTAAAGAACAATACCAACTACAAGTGTCACAATTGTGGTATCAGTATATCCTTCAATAGTTTCTTGAAGGATCTTGATCCAGAGACACACAAAGAGTATGTGTTCGAAAAGTTTAAGGATGGGAAGAGTGGTAAGAATTTCCAGACGGAAAATCCTGAGGACATATTCAAGAAACTAGATACATCGAAACCGACTTTCAAGAAGAAGATCGTGATCGATTTACCAGACGCATTTAGTGTTGAAGTCTCAAAAAGATATCTCATGGACAGAGCTATCTTTACTGGGACATATTTCTATGCAGAAAACTTTCAGGAGTTTGTCAATAGTATCAAACCAGGGTCGTTCGATAATCCAAAGTTTGGAGAGAAACGTATTGTCATTCCTCTTGTCAGGAATAACAAACTGATTGGTGTTCAGGGGAGAGCACTCTCTTCGAACCCTATTAAATACTTAACCATCATGTTGGACGACGATGCTCCCAAAGTTTTCGGACTTGACACAATCGATAAGAAACTACCAGTCTATGTGGTCGAAGGACCCTTCGACAGCACTTTCATCAACAATAGTGTGGCTCTGTGTGGTAGTGATGGTGAAGTTAGTGATCTTGAAGGAAGCGACAAAGTTTTTGTATATGATAATGAACCCCGTAATAAAGAAATTGTTACTCGAATTGAACGATGTATTGAACGGGGAGAACGAGTCGTCATCTGGCCCTCCAACATCAGGGACAAAGACATAAATGACATGGTTCTATCTGGACATAAAGTCCAAGAGATAGTAGAATCAAACACCTATAGTGGTTTACAAGCAAAACTCAAATTTACAACCTGGAAAAAGATATGAGCAACGGATTGAAAGTTACTAAGAGAAACGGGTCGATCGAAAAGCTGGACCTGGATAAGATGCACAAGATGGTTGATGAAGCAACCAAGGGTCTTGCTGGTGTGTCTGCAAGTCAGGTTGAGATGACTTCTGGTATTCAGTTCTATGATGGTATTACTACTGAAGAGATCCAAGAAATCTTGATCAAGAGTGCCTCTGACCTGATTGATCTTGACCATCCGAACTACCAGTTCGTTGCTGCACGTCTTCTCCTGTTCTCGGTCCGTAAGCAACTGTTTGGTAAGATGCATGAACTACCATCCCTGGTAGAACACATTCAGAAACTTGCTTATGAGGGTGTGTATGACAAGGGAATCTTCACCAAGTATTCTCTGGAGGAGATTCAACAGGTTGAGAAGTACGTTGATCACCACCGTGATTACCTGTTTACCTATGCAGGATTACGGCAGGTTGTGGATAAATACCTAGTACAGGATAGAAGCAGTGGTACGGTCTACGAGACCCCGCAGTTCATGTACATCATGATTGCGTTGACTATCTTCCAGGAGTACCCTAAAGAAACAAGACTGTCCTATGTCAAAAGATACTACGACGCAATCTCCAGACACCGAATCAACATTCCCACACCTATCATGGCGGGAGTGCGAACTCCACTTCGACAGTTTGCTAGCTGTGTTCTTGTTGATGTTGATGACTCCCTCGATAGTATCTTTTCTAGTGACATGGCGATTGGTCGGTATGTTGCTCAACGTGCAGGAATCGGTATCAACGCGGGTCGAATCCGTGGCATCAACAGCAAAATCCGAGGCGGTGAAGTTCAGCACACTGGCGTTGTTCCGTTTCTCAAAAAATTTGAATCGACTGTCAGATGTTGTACTCAAAACGGCATCCGCGGTGGATCAGCTACGGTTCACTTTCCAATCTGGCACAAAGAAATAGAAGACATTATTGTTCTCAAGAACAACAAAGGAACAGAAGATAACAGGGTACGTAAACTTGACTATTCGATCCAGCTTTCAAAGATTTTCTACGAACGTTTCATTACGGATGGAGAGATTAGCCTGTTCTCACCGCATGACGTACCAGGTCTCTATGACGCTTTTGGTACTGATAGGTTCGATGATTTATATGTGGGGTTTGAACGAGATGAGTCTGTTCCAAGAAAAACTGTCGGGGCTCAAGAACTCATTCTGGACCTCCTGAAGGAGAGAGCAGAGACTGGTCGTATCTACATCATGAACATCGACCATTGTAATAGTCACTCCTCCTTCAAGGACAAGGTGAATATGAGTAACCTGTGTCAGGAGATCACTCTTCCCACAGAACCCCTGAACCACATCGACGAGGAGATGCCTGGTGAAATTGCGTTGTGTATTTTGTCTGCCGTTAACGTGGGTAAAATTAAGTCGGACGAAGAACTGGAGGATCTTTGTGACCTTTCGGTTAGAGGTTTGGAAGAGTTGATTGACTACCAGGAGTATCCGATCAAGGTTGCTGAGGTGACTACAAAGGCCCGTAGATCCCTTGGAGTAGGGTTCATTGGTCTTGCACACTACCTTGCTAAGTTGGGTTATAATTACGATTCCCAGGAGGCCTGGGATGCAGTTCATGGTCTGTCAGAGTCCTTCCAGTATTACCTTCTCAAGTCATCCAATGAAATTGCCAAAGAGAAGGGACACTGTGAATACTTTGGTAGAACTAAGTACGCTGATGGAATCCTTCCCATCGATACGTATAAGACGGATGTTGATGAGATTACTACTCAGGAGCTTACACATGATTGGGAAGGTCTTAGAGCATCTATCACCACCCACGGACTACGGCACTCAACACTGTCTGCTCAGATGCCATCAGAGAGCAGTTCCGTTGTGTCAAACGCAACAAATGGAATTGAACCACCTAGAGACTATCTGTCCATTAAGAAGAGCAAGAAGGGCCCCCTTAAGCAGATTGTCCCGTCTTATCAAACGCTTAAGAATAACTATACTCTCCTCTGGGAGATGACAAGTAACCAGGGATATATTAATGTGGTGTCTGTCATGCAGAAGTTCTTTGACCAGGCCATTTCTGGTAACTGGAGTTACAATCCAGAGAACTATCCTGACAATGAGGTCCCAGTCTCACAAATGGCAAATGACCTTTTGACTACATATAAGTATGGTTGGAAGACTTCTTATTACCAGAACACCTACGACATCAAGACGGATGAAGTAGTAGAAGAGAAGTCGGAACTTAATAATCTGTTAGCAGAACTAGAACAATTAGAGGAGGGAGAGTGTGAATCCTGTGCAGTTTAAGGTTTCATCGGTGGACAATATTACGATGAATGATGTGAAAGGGATGACGGTATTCAATACCGAAGTCCATGATTCTAAAAAACAACCAATGTTTTTTGGTAAACCATTGGGAGTTCAAAGATACGATTCTTACAAGTATCCAGTCTTTGAAAAATTAACAACACAACAACTAGGATATTTCTGGAGACCTGAGGAGGTCTCCCTTCAAAAAGATAGAGCAGATTATCAGTTACTCAGACCAGAACAGAAACACATCTATACTTCTAACTTGAAGTATCAGATCATGTTGGATTCGATTCAGGGTAGAGGACCAGGGATGGCATTCATTCCTTACTGTTCCCTTCCTGAACTTGAAGCATGTATGGAAGTCTGGGGATTTATGGAGATGATCCATAGTCGTTCTTACACATACATCATCAAGAATATCTACCCTGACCCATCAGATATTTTTGATCACATCATCACTGACGAGAGAATTCTTGAACGTGCCAAGAGTGTCACTGAGTCATACGACGACTTCATCAACAGTGCCCAGACATGGGGTAATGGTAATATGTGGAAGGAAGACTTCCGTAATTCACCTTCATCCAAATGGGAAATCAAAGATGTCAAACGCAAACTGTTCAGAGCAGTCGCCAACGTTAACATTCTTGAGGGTATTAGGTTCTACGTTAGTTTTGCTTGTAGTTTCGCCTTCGGTGAACTTAAGCTTATGGAAGGATCAGCTAAGATCATCTCTCTTATCGCAAGAGACGAGAACCAACACCTAGCAATCACTCAGAACATCCTGAACAAGTGGAGATCAGGTGATGATCCTGAGATGCAACAGATCATGAAAGAAGAGGAGGAGTGGTTGTATGCGATGTTTGATAAGGCTGTAAATGAAGAGAAGAGATGGGCAGACTATTTGTTCCAGAATGGTAGTATGATCGGTCTGAATGACACACTTCTGAAGAAGTATGTTGAGTGGGTTGCCAATCGTAGAATGAAAGCAATTGGTCTCAAGCCTGTATACGATGTTGCTGCAAAGAACAACCCCCTTCCTTGGACACAACACTGGATCTCTTCTAAGGGTCTCCAGGTTGCTCCACAAGAGACAGAGGTTGAGTCTTATGTCGTCGGTGGTATCAAACAAGATGTCAAGAAGGACACATTCTCAGGATTCAAACTCTAAACTAGAAAAAAAGATCCTCGCAAAAAAGTGTGACGATTTCATATTTGAAAATCGTAACTTTGACGGCACGGTCGAAGAAAGTCCGCTTAAATAGTAAGTAGTGACTTTCTTTAGTTATGCCAAAAAATCAATTGGAAAAAGAAGAACTTAAAGTTTGTGTGATGAAATTAAAGCACCAGGTGGACATAGAGGGTGCTGATGTATGGCAGGGAGAGAGGGATCTAGCACATAAATATCTAAACAAGGTATTAGATATTATTGATGAGTACAGGTATTGATTATGAAAATCCTTGGACTTACATGGAACGAACTTTTGATAGCAGTGATGTTCGGGACTACTTTGGCTTTGTTTATCTCATTACCAATAAGTCATAATAATCCAAAAACTATAATAGAACTAATTAACAATAAAGATTAGTCCTTCCTTTAATTGTTTCTTATATTTTTGGTATCCTATTTTCTTTTCTTTTAAGTAAGATACAACACTTTCCCAAATATTTTCCCCATCACTCACTCTTACATTTTTTGATGTTGTGAGTGCTTTTTTATGCTCTTCAGTAAGTTTTTTTCCATACATAGGATTTCCTTCACCTTTATACAGTTTACTAAATTTCTCACGAACTTCTGGTTTATACATTGGATTGTATGATTTGTCTTTCATCTTCTCACTTCTCATATCACAGAACTTATCGTTTCTCATAACGACTTCATAAATTCCTGCTCTCTCACTCACAAAAAATCTTCCTTCAATATTCGTGTTATAATAATCATCAGTCATTAGAACATCTCTTTTAAATTGTTCCATAGTTTCATAATAAGACATTGATTTTTTATGAGGACATATGTAGAGTATTTCTCTCAAAAACTTATCTTCACCAAGAAGTTTTACATCTTCATTTAATTCATCGCAAGATCCAAAATATTTTTTCCAATCACTTTCTTTTGTTTTTCTTCTACCAGTCTTTTTATCTTTTCTCCTTGTCCAAAAAGATTTTTTGCCAATATATTTTCTACCATTTGTTAGGTTTGTTATGAGATAAACAAATCCCTCAATTCCTTTAGGAGTCTCTATGAATTCGTTTTCGTTATATCTCCAAGACATAAAAATACTTTCTACCATAAAAATATTTATAGTGAAAGTATTTTTGAGTATATAAATACTAATGATTGGAAAAAGTACTATGGGTCTTGTCCAGAATTAAAGGAAGACTTTAAGACTGTCAACAATCCCGTATTTTTCAGGAGAGAAATATTATCTCTACATAGTACAAAGGGAAAGGTTAACTTTGAGGAGACTAGACAGTTGTTCCTCAACGAAGTACTGTCTCAGAAGTTGACAGATGAGACCCCTTTGTACTACAATTCCAACATCCTTGGACGGTACTACCGTAATGATTATTTTAACGTTTGATTATTATGAACAAGATTTTTAATACTATAGCTGCAACAATACTTGTCTCTGGAACTGCATGTGTTGCATCTGTCTCAGGTGATTACATCAATGACACAAGTGTAAATGAAGAGATTGCAGTTCCTGTTGAAGAACCAATCGTCTGGGAGTGTCCTGATTGTACTCCTAATGAACAGTATGTTCTGAAACAACTTCAAGAACACACCCGTATCTCTGATAGAAATGCTCTCGCAACTATCATGGGTAATATCAAATCCGAAAGTAATTTCGTTCCTAATATTTGTGAGGGTGGAGCACGAGTTAAATATAACGAGTGCCGTGTTGGTGGTTATGGTTTGATTCAATGGACTTCTATAAATCGTTATAGGAATCTTGGTAAGTTCTGTGATAAGTTTGGTTGTGATCCTTCCTCCTTGGAGGGACAGACTCGTTACATGATTAATGAGAGTACCTTCCAACGTTATCTTCCTATGTTCGAAGGTTCTGGACAGACCGTATCTCAATACATGATCCCAGCATACAAGTGGTTGGGATGGGGTATAAAAGGATACCGTGAACAATATGCGTACGATTACACCAAGAAACTAGTTTTAACATGATCCCTAAAGTAGTCAAGGCAATCAAGAGTATCTTCGTTCCTCCTATCGAGTACAGGAACTTTGAGGACGATATTGAATGTGCGATCGATGAGACTATCGTCGAATGTGAAGAGATGGATAATGATTCATCTTATGTTGGAGTTCCTGCACCTGAAGTTCTTTCAAACGATCCCTGGTTTGGTGATCCAGTTCTCTCCGATGAGAGTCAGGATTATATGGAGAGAGAAGCACAGATCAAGCAACAAGAAGAAGAGTTTCGTCAGTATTGGACAAACGAACCTGAAGATATTCATCAAGTAATGTATAATATCGCAACTAAGAACGGAAAGACCACCGTTCAACTGGACCCCGTAGGTGGTTCAGAAACCTTCCAGGAGGGTCCAGGTGGTTGGATGTCTGGCACAGGGTATCAGGGTCAAGGGTTGACGGATCGTTGATTACCTAGTATATTAAAGAGGTGGTTGAGAGACCACTGCTGTAACCCCCTTGGTAGTTCAGGGTTAGAGGCGATAGGAACTACCACAAGGGCAAGTAGTTCAGTGGATCAGAACAGCGCACTTCTAATGCGTTGGTCGGGGGTTCGAATCCCTCCTTGCCTGTTGGTTCAATAGAACCATAAAACGAGCCAGTGTAGCTCAGGGGTAGAGCAGGATACTTGTAATATTCAGGTCGGGCGTTCAAATCGTCTCACTGGCTCTAAGACGGGGAATGAGTTCGCCCGCGACGGTGCTAACCACACTGTGATCTAGAGAGTTGGTTACTTTCTTCTTGCTCCATTACAAACTGTCAGAATGTTGGGTTTGAATGCCCCATAGCAAGCATTCGGATAAGTGTAATGTTCGGGGAATTAGCTCAGTTGGTAGAGCACCTGCTTTGCAAGCAGGCTGTCAGGAGTTCGAGTCTCCTATTCTCCATTCCCGAAAGGGAAATTTAGTGTGTAGGTAAATGATTGATTCTTTTTCTGATTTTATATACGTTGCTGACGGTGCTCTGGAACCAGAGTTCTGTAAGAATGTTATTGAAAAATTTGAGAAAGATGATAACAGACACCAAGGTATCATTGCAGGGGGAAGAGTTAACACTTCTATCAAAGATTCTCTTGATATAAACATATCAAGGTATCCTGATTGGAAGGAAGAAGATGAAGTCTTTTTCAAGTCCCTTAATACTCATCACCGATTGTATATGGATGGTAAGTGGTCTTCCACTCACAACCCAGGCTTAGGTGATTTTACTGATTCTGGATATCAGATACAGAGAACTCGTCCTGGCGCTGGATATATTTGGCACCATGATGCAATGTTTGGTGAAACTATTGGTGACCGAGGTGTGAGGTGTACCACTTACATATGGTATCTTAATGATATCGATGAAGATGGATATACTGAGTTTATCGATGGTACTAAAGTTCAACCAAAGACTGGAAGGATTTGTATCTTCCCAGCAACTTGGACTTACATGCACCGTGGATATCCACCAAAGAATCAAACTAAGTATCTTGTAACTGGTTGGATGCACTCTAAATAAAAAACTCGATGGCGTGTAGCTCAACGGCAGAGCAGGGAGCTGTTAACTCTCTGGTTGCTGGTTCGAATCCAGCCACGCCAGCTCGCAAGAATAGCTCAGCGGTAGAGCATCTCGTTTACACCGAGGCGGTCGGGGGTTCGATCCCCTCTTCTTGCATGTCTCAATTGCGCACATGAACCATGATTACCGTAAGATGCAAACAGTGTAACAAGGAAATCAGAAGTGACCACCACACTCATTGTTGTGGTTGTCCAAACATGATGACAGTAATTGAAGACAAAGTGACAGCCGTTGACCTTTCTAAGGTCGTTATGGTACAATCACAGAAGGAAACTAAACCAAAAAGTTACCTATCACAATCTGATCTCTCCTTTCAAGAAGAGAGGAGAAAACGTAAGGTCAGAAAATTGGACTTTGATGTTCGTTAAATGTCACATCGATTCGATGAAATCAAACCTGATCACTACATCACCGAACGTCAGTGTCAGGAGATGATTGATAAGGCAATCGATAAACACAACAAAACTGCAACCATCATTAGTGCTTGTATAGGAACAGTTCTTCTGTTCTTCTATGCTCAAGGTCTGTTGATTGTGTTGGGGGTTTGGAAATAAGGAAGATTGGCAGAGTGGTTGATCGCGTTGGTCTTGAAAACCAATAAGGGTAACACCTTCCAGGGTTCGAATCCCTGATCTTCCGCCACGAGAAGTAGCTCAGTTTGGTAGAGCTCTCGCTTTGGGAGCGAGTGGCCGCAGGTTCGAATCCTGTCTTCTCGATCGGGTCATCCCCAATAAATAAATCAACCACAAGAAACTGATGGAAGTATTCTCGGTAGAAGAGTTTCAAGAGAACTGGGACGAGCTTATACAAAGGGTAGAGAACGGGGAAATATTTGGTATAGTAAACGAAAACGGTAACGCGGCAGTGATGATGTCCACTGACGATGACCTTTATAAAATGTATACCGACCACAACGAAGCCTCCTAAGAGACTGTCGCATATTGGTTAATGCTCGCTCCTTATAAGGGCGCAAACTGGGTTCAATTCCCGACAGTCCCACTAAGCTGGTTTAGCAATCTGGTGAATGCTCCGAACTCATAATTCGGCTGAGACGTGTTCGATCCACGTAACCAGCATTGGACAGTTTAATTACTGTCCTCTTGACTCAAACAGTCAAAACCCTTATACTACTAAGGTCAACACGCAAGACAATGACAATCACTTCTAAGTTCAAAAAAGACATCACGACTCTTCGTTCCGCAGTGAATGGAGACTTCTACCTTGACGTAAAGAATCCGAAACTTTTCAAAAAGGTCCGCAAGTTTTATGAGAACGACGGTGTAACTTTTTCTGGTGACCCTCTGGACGACTACGATATCCTCATCGATTGTCTGGCAGAAGATCTGGAACTCCAAGAGGTGGAGTGATGAAGATTCTCCTTGAGAGATTCCCCTATCGTTATGTTGAATGTGGAACCCTAGAAAATGGGTTCCCTGACTTTCGTATTCAAAAAGCGCATGAGTATACTAAACGATACTCAGACATGTATCTTCTTGATAATCGGATGCAACTTCTGACTGCTATGGAAGACTTTGATTATACTCTCTGGCTAGACCCTGCTGGAGTACCTTGTTATATTAAAGACAGGGTGTCAAATAAATAGGTTAGAATATTTTTTAATCTATCATGGCAATGAGAAAAACATCTTCTTCTGGTGCATTCATGAGTCAGTATGATCAGGAAGTTGAGAAGAGACTAAAGGCTCTTGAGGCTGAAGTTCTGTCACTCAAAGCACAACTTCAAGTAAAGGCTGAGGCACCTGCAGCAGCACCTACTGGTCTTGAGGGTAAGTTTGATGAACTCGTCAGAGTTTTGAAGATGAACGAAGGTCTCAATATCTCCAAGCTTTCAAAGGGTACACTTTGACATTAGTCACGGATTGACTCTAAAAATGCCCTGGTCGGTAGAAGGTCCCCTTCTTCCCGCGTTTCTTGGTTCGTAAAATCAAGTGGTGGAGTCACTAGACCCAACTGAGTTTACTAATTCTCCAAAGATTAGTTGGTGCGGATGGAGGAAACTCCCGCCTGAGATTTAGTTATTACTCAGTGATAAAAATAACTTGGCGTGCATGGAGCCCATGAAGGAGGTCTTGACAAAGGCCTCCTTTTTTCATACAATACATACATATGGTATGATCTTTTATAATGAAGATTGGATTTAATTGTAGTTCCTTTGACCTGTTTCATGCTGGTCATGTGACGATGTTGAAGATGGAGAAAGAGTTATGTGATTGGTTGATCGTAGCCTTCAGGTTGATCCCACTATCGACAGACCTGGTATCAAAAATAAACCAACCCAAAGTGTGTATGAGAGGTATGTACAAGTACAGGGTTGTCGAATATGTCAATGATAGACCAGGACATGATGTGAGATATTCGACATCAAACAAAAAAATAATGACTGAAATTGATTGGTCACCAAAGACTGACATTGCAACTGGACTCCTCAAAACAATTCTCCATTATGAAAATCATTAATACTCCTCTCGATGGTGCATACATCATCGAACAACCACGACACTATGATGATCGTGGATATTTTCTTGAGTCGTATAATAAGAGAGACTTTGCTGAGATCGGACTCGATGTAGAATTCGTTCAGGACAATCACTCATCATCCACCGTGAATGTACTTCGTGGTCTTCACTATCAGGTCAATAAACCACAAGGCAAGTTGGTCAGATGTATGAAGGGATGGATTCACGATGTTATTGTTGACCTGAGACTGTCATCCAACACCTTTGGAGAACATTTCAAGGTTGATCTTCATCGACCTGAGTTGATGTTGTGGGTACCAGAAGGATTTGCCCATGGTTTCTACGTCAAGAGTGACAGAGCACATGTCTGTTACAAGACAACTGAGTATTATTACAAGGAATATAATCGTGTCCTTCTATGGAATGATCCTGAACTTGATATTGAATGGGAAACATCTACACCGATTCTGTCGGGACAAGATAAGAGAGGTAAGACTTTAGAGGAGTGTGACAAGTATGAATAATCTATCCGTATTCGGTGCTTCAGGATATGTCGGTAGTAATTACTGTCGAATGTATCCTGGTAATATTCCTATCCCTCGTGGTCAGAGACATCCTGAGTCGTCTGACATTCTGTACTTCATCAGTACAACAACGAATCAGAACGTCTTCAAGGATCTGCAGATCGACATTGATACTAATCTGAAGATCCTGACTGAAGTATTGTCACATTGTAAAAGAACTGACACTGTATTCAACTTTGTGAGTTCAGGTTTTGTTTATGACAATGACATCATTGATGCAAAGGAAGATGATCCCTGTAATCCAACAGGTTTCTATTCGATCACCAAGAGGTGTGCAGAGTCACTGGTAATCTCATACTGTAAAACCTTTGGTATTGACTATCGTATCTTCAGGATCGGAAACGTGTTTGGTATCGATCCCACAGTCACTCAAGGGAAGAATGTTCTTGGGTATCTGATTCGATGTCTGAAGAAGAATGATCCTATCAAGATGTACGGTGGTGGTGATTATCAGAAAGACTACATGTATGTTGATGATGTGTGTAGAGCCATGGATGAACTCATGGTGAATGGAGATAAAAACGAGATCTATAATATTGGAACAGGTGTATCACGTTCCTTTAAAGAGATCATTGAATATTGTAAGGATAAGGTAGGTAGCACAAGTGAGATTATTGACGTACCTTTCCCCGACGATCAAGACTATCTACAGATCAAGAACTTCACAATGAACGTGGACAAACTCAATGCGATTGGGTTCGTTCCCAAACTTGACATTGACACAGGACTTGATATGATGTGTGAAGTCTACTAGATTTTTTAAGGATACATAGTAAGTAATTCATGGATGTTATGACTGAGTATAAGAAGACTGCACTGGTTCTCGGTGCAGGTGGTTTCATTGGTAGTCACATGGTGAAACGATTACGGTCAGAAGGGTATTGGGTTCGTGGTGTTGATCTGAAACGACCCGAGTATTCTGAGACTGAAGCAAACGAGTTCATTCAGGGTGACCTGCGTGATGTAGAATTTGTTCGCCGTGTCATTCAGTTCAAGGGTGAACAAGGGAATTTTTACAATTCAGTTCCTTACCAATACATTCGTCCCTTCGACGAGATCTATCAGTTTGCTGCTGATATGGGTGGTGCAGGTTTTGTTTTCACTGGTGATAACGATGCAGACATCATGCATAACTCAGTCTCTATCAACCTGAATGTTCTTGAAGAAGTTCGTAAACTGAATGAGACCTTTGATGGTGTGACCAGGGAGTATACTGAGTGTAATCGACCTGATCTGTGTCAACCCACTAAGATCTTCTATTCTGGATCGGCATGCATGTATCCAGAACATAACCAACTTGATCCTGATAACCCTGATTGTCGTGAAGAATCAGCATACCCAGCAGACCCAGACTCCGAGTACGGATGGGAGAAACTCTTCTCTGAACGTCTCTACTTTGCTTACAGTAGGAACCATGGTATCCCTGTTCGTGTTGCTAGGTATCACAATATTTTTGGACCTGAAGGAACCTGGGACGGAGGAAGAGAGAAGGCACCAGCTGCAATCTGCCGTAAAGTCGCTTACCTCCCGAACGTGGGTGGAGGTATCGAGGTGTGGGGAGATGGCTTACAAACTCGTTCCTTCCTGTACATTGATGAATGCATTGAAGCAACTCGACGACTGATGGATAGTGACTTCCAAGGACCAGTCAATATTGGTTCTGAGGAGATGGTCACCATCAATGAGTTGGTTGAAACTGCTGCAAAGGTATCTGATAAAGTAGTCAGAAAGATCTATAAACTCGACGCTCCTACGGGGGTTCGTGGTCGTAATTCAAACAATGATCTCATCCGTGAGAAACTTGGTTGGGATTACTCTCAGACTCTTGAAGAGGGTATCCGTAAGACATACGAATGGATTTGTACACAAATTGAGGAGAATACAAATGGGACTAGCAATTAATAAGATTCATGAGATGGTAGGTAACCGTAAACCTGTGGTTATCTTTGAAGTAGGTTGTGCAGATGGTACTGATTCCAAAGAATTCCTTCGTCAGTTCGGTCCTGATCTGAAACTGTATACTTTTGACCCAGACCCTACGAACATCAAAGCGATGTCTGCAGAGGGTGGTAAGGATGTCAAAGGTGTATCAAACAATAAACTTCGTTCTGATGGTCGTCATACTTTCACCCCTTGTGCAATTGCTGCACAGGATGGTGCGACCACCTTCACACGTTCAAGAAACGTTAATGCACCCGATGGTGGTGTAGACTTTGGTAGATATTCTGGTTCTATCTACGAACCAAAGACCATTATTGATGGTGGTCCAAAGGGTAATCGTTGGCCATTTATTAAGTATGATGAGAAGATTACAGTAAACACTCGTAGTCTTGACTCTTTCTGTGAAGAGAATGGTATTGATCACATCGACTTTTTGTGGATGGATGTTCAGGGTGCAGAAAAAGAAGTGTTCCTTGGTGCAAAGAATATGATCGGTAAGATTGATTATATCTACACTGAGTATCACGAAGAGGAAATGTATGAAGGTGCAACCAATCTCCAAACTGTATCTGATCTTCTTCCTGGATACGAATTAGCACAGAACTGGCCATACACTGATGTGATGGGTGGTGATGCATTGTTTAAACTGAGAGACTGACATGAAAGTATTTGACGTATTTCTTTTTGGTTATGAATTAGATCTGTTGGAGATTCGGATGAATCTCCTTGATCCTTATGTTGATTATTTCGTATTCAGTGAAGGTGGTAAAACTTTCTCTGGTGAGGACAAAGGGTTTATCTTTAAGAAGACTGACAAGAGATTTAAGAAGTTCAAAGATAAGATCATCTACACGAAGATCAAAGAACCAACTCAAGAAGAACTTCAGGCTAAAGGTATCGAATATAATGTGAGGAAAGAGTCTTTCATGAGAGACACATACTATAAGGATAGTATCATGGAAGTTCTGAAGGAACATTGTACGGATGAAGATGTAATCATTTGGAGTGATTTGGACGAGGTTCCAAATCCCGAGGTGATTGCTCAGTTTCAAGAATTCTACACACCTGGTACGGTCTATAACTTTGCACAAGACAACTATCAAGCTGCCTTGAATTGGTTCGAGACCAGTGGTACTATTGTCTCTCAGACTCAAGACTTCTCCTATGAGGAAGAAGGACCACGTTGGATCGGCACAAAGATGTGTGACTTTGCCACACTGAAGAAGTACTCCATGACTAGCATGAGACGTGAACTACCAAAAGAAAACAATCTCCGTATCTACCCAGGTGGTTGGCACTGGAGTACAGTTGGTAGTGATGAAGAGACATCGATGTATGATCGAGTGATGAAGAAGATCAAGTCTTCCGCACACACTGAGTTGAATAATGATAAGCTCATTGGTGAGTTAGAGGAACGTCTGAAGGATGGTCGTTCACCACTTGGACAGGACAATGCATCTTATTGTATCTGTCACTTCGATGAAGATCGATTCCCTCAATACCTGATCGATAACCAAGAGAAGTATTCTTATCTAATCAAATGATTGTTACTGAGATCTATAGGGGTTCTGGACTGGGAAACCAGATCTGGAACCTTGTCGTATCTAGAATCCTTGCACATCGACATGGATATGAATGGGGAGTCATGAAGACCACTCCTTTCAAGGCAAGAAAGTTCATGCCTGACTTTGACTTTGGTAAGGAAGTCATCGGTGGTTCTACACCTAGGGAAGGACAACAACCTGTGTCTCTCCCACAAGGTATCAAACACTACATTCGTGAACAGTCTATCCCCCTTCCTCAGTGTGGACATGACGGTATCTTCTTTGATCTTGGTCTGTGGAATAACCTTCCTGACAATTCAAAGATCGATGGATTGTTTCAGTGTCTGACTTATCTGGAAGGTCAAAAGGATATTATCAGAGAGTGGTTGAAGACTAATATTGATGTCAGAGATTACTCTGATGATGATACCTGTGTCATTCACTTCCGTGGTGGTGAGTATTTGATTACTGCATCATGGTTGGAACCTAAGTTCTATGAGGATGCACGTGATCGGATGTTGGAACACAATCCAAACATGAAGTTCGTTGTGGTCACTGATGACCCTGAGAATGCAAATAAGTTTATCCCATGGGCAAAGGTTGTAGGTGCGACCACTCTTTCTGAACAGGAAGACATCGAACAAGGTACAGGATTCTTCAAGTATAAAGGTGGTAATATCGGGGTTGATTGGTCGATCCTATATAATGCTAGGAATGTAATTATGTCTGCATCGACATTTTCTTTCTGGCCTGTATGGACAAGTGAAGAAGTAAAGAAAGTAATCGCTCCTAAGTATTGGTTCGACCACAAGACATCAGATGGATGGTGGAGAGGTGACGACATGATCGTACCAACATGGGACTACATCGATAGAGATGGTAAAGAGTTCCATGGAACCGAGTGCGAGAAGGAATGGGATATTTACAGATCCAAGAGTCCGTTGTATACTAGAAACTACACTGTAGAATAATATGTACCAACTCATTGATAATTTCATCAAGGATGCCAAGGAGATGGACGATAACGTCTTCCCCTTCATGGCAAACAAAGATTGGAAACCAGGTAACAATGTGTATTACTCTGGTCCTTACTGGAATGATCTTGAAGCACAAGAACTTATCTACGCAGTGATGAAAGGTAAGTGGTTGTCTTCTGGTGAGAAGGTGAACAAGTTTGAGAAGGAGTTCTCAGATCACTTTGGATTTGATCACTCTGTCATGGTGAACTCTGGTTCATCTGCAAACTTGGTGATGATTGCTGCTCTGAAGAAATACTTCGGGTGGGAAGATGGTGATGAGATCATCGTCTGTTCCTGTGGTTTTGCTACAACGATTGCTCCTGTTGTTCAGGCTGGTCTGAAACCTGTGTTCGTGGACATCAACTGGGAAGACCTGAACTGGAATATGGATCAGGTGTTCGAGAAGGTCACACCAAGAACCCGTGCAGTATTCTCTTCTCCAGTTCTGGGTAATACATATGACCTGGATAGACTGGTGAAGTTCTGTAAGGCAAAGGGTATTGAGATTATTGCTGACAACTGTGACAGTCTTGGTAGTAAGTACAAGGGTGAGTATCTGACCAAACATGCAGTTGCTGCATCTTGTTCTTTCTATCCTGCACACCACATCTGTACCATCGAAGGTGGTATGGTCTCGTCTAACATCAAAGGTATTGTAGACCTGGCTCGTAGTTTTGCATGGTGGGGTCGTGGTTGTTACTGTGTTGGACAACAAAACCTGTTGACTAATGGTGTCTGTGGTCGTCGTTTTGATACCTGGTTGGATGGTTATGAAGACATCGTAGATCACAAGTATGTTTTTGCACAGATGGGATACAATCTCAAACCACTCGACATGCAAGGTGCTGTGGGTTCTGTTCAACTCTTGAAGTTTGCTGAGATTCACTCACTTCGTAGAAAGAATAAGGAAAGAATCCAAAAGATCATCGAGACCATTCCTGGTTGTCGTGTTGTCAACGAACGTGAAGACAGTGAGACAAGTTGGTTTGGTGTACCTATTGTATGTGACGACAAGAAACTGAAACACTCTCTTGTCGCTCACCTTGAGAAGAATAAAGTTCAGACTCGTAATTACTTCGCAGGTAACATTCTTCTTCATCCTGGTTACTCACACCTTGATGATGCAATGAAGTATCCCGAGGCCAATAAGGTTCTTAACACTGTGTTCTTCTTGGGTTGTTCTCCTGTCATCACTGATGATATGATTGATTACATTGGACAAGTAGTAGAGGAATTCAAGAATGCTTGATCTATCCAGAGTTACATGCTTTGCGATTGACAATACAAATCGAATAGAAGAAACCATCAAGGCACTTCATACTTGTAAAAGTGTTGCAAACTTTGGGGAGGTCAAGTTAGTTACCACCCCTGAGTATGTCACCAAGTACAAAGACGAACTGTCCTCTGATGGTATTTTAGTAGAGGAACAAGTCAGACCACTGACCAACATCGACGAATATAATTACTATATTCTTTATCATGTTCACAAGCACATTGACACGGAATATGTTCTCCTCATCCAAGATCACGCGTTCATACTTAATCCTGATGCCTGGATGGATCAGTTTTATGATTATGATTACATTGGCGCACCCTGGCCATATCGAGACAGAGCATACATCACCCCATACGGTGAACATCAAAGAGTAGGTAATGGTGGATTTTCTTTCCGATCAAAGAAACTATTAGAAGTACCAACACATACATGGATTCCATTCAACGTTGCAGAGACTGCACCAGACTTCTACAAGATGTTCGGTAGTAAAAACACAAATGAAGACGGTAACATCACTGTACATAACAAACACTTATATGAGAAGTGTGGGTGTAAGATTGCTCCTATTGAGATTGCAAAGCACTTCTCATACGAGTCCCCAGTTCCTGAGAATCGTGGTATAATTCCCTTTGGGTTCCATAATAACCTTCCACCTGGTGTAGAAGTGGAGGGTTACAACCCCCGATAAATATTTCAAATTCATTATTGCTATGTCATTTGTTTATAATGCACCCTCCTTTGTTGAGGAGGATAATGTGTTTCCTGAAGGTCCTAAGAGAACTGATAACAACACAGCAGGTTACACTCTCAATCACGTCACCTTTGCAGAACGTATTGAAGAGCTTGGAGGAGAAGGAGATATTCTAGAGTTTGGTGTCTGTAGTGGTGGTACAATCCTCCCTATTGGACAGAAGAATCCATCCCGTAAAGTCTTTGGTTTCGATCACTTCAAAGGTTTGGAGGTCACACAGCAACCCACACCATCCTATGCTGGATGGGCAGAGGGTGCATTCCGTATTGGTGATCCTTCCTATACCTGGATCCCCAAGACTGTTGAAGATGTAAAGAGAAAGTGTTCTGTCTCACCTAACATCAAGATCTTTGTCGAAGATGTTCATGACATGGTAGAGAAAGAACCATCTGACTTTGGTATTGGTAAGGTTGGTGCGATTCATATTGACCTGGACATCTACGAACCCACTGTCTCCGCATTTAAGTTCATCGATAAGTGTGAGTGGGATCAATTGTACTTCCGTTTCGATGACTGGCATGGTCATGAACCTGACTACGATCACCATGAGAGAAAAGCATTCCGAGAGTGGTTGACCAAACACGGATACAAGTTTGAAATCTATGAAGATGGTATCAGTGCTGGTGTCAAGGTATGGAAATAAAGGTATCTGTAGTCATCCCTTGTTATGAATATGGTGGTAAGGGTGTCAGATATCTTTCTGATATGTTTCGAACCATCTCACAGCAGACACTTAAAGAAGTAGAAGTTATTGTCACAGATCAGAGTTTTGATACAGAGATTGAAGATTTCTGTAATGACAATATCTTTGATCTGAACATCGTGTACTTCAGAGATGAAGAACATAGAGGAGATGTCGCAACCAATATGAACATCGGAATGGATCTTGCCAAGGGTGAGGTTGTCAAGATGATGTTCATGGATGACTACTTCTATACTAAAGATGCGTTAGAGAAAACTTATAATTCATTAGTGAACTCTGGTAAGATGTGGTTAGTTTGTGGAACTAATCATACTAGAGATGATGGTAGAACAGTTGATACATTCCTGATGCCAAGATGGAATGACAATATGTTGAGAGCAAGAGGTAACAATACCATGAGTGGTGTTGCGGTTATCTCTTACAAGAACAAAGATATGGATGTAAGGTGGGATCCTAAGACATGTATGTTATTGGATATTGATTTCTACTATTCATTGAGAACTAAGTACGGAGATTGTTATTATCTGAATGATTGTCTCATGACTCAAAGAGTCAACAAGGATGCACTATCCTCCACAATTAGTGACGAAGAAGTACAGAAAGAATTTGAATATTGTAGAAAGAAACACGGTATCACATTATGAAACACTACCTATCAGTTGCATCAGTATTCAAAAATGAAAGTTGGAATCTTAAAGAGTGGATTCTACATTACAAACATCATGGTGTTGACCACATCTATCTGGTCAACGACTTCAGTGATGATGAGTACATGCCTATTCTTGAACCTTTCATTCGTGAAGGTTTTGTTACTCTCTTTCAAAACGACATCACGGAGAGATACACTGGTAGGCAGACTGATGTAAACAATAGATTCTTTCTACCTATCTGTAACGAAACTCAATGGATTGCTCAGATCGATCTAGATGAATTTCTATATAGTCCAATGACAGTAGATCTAAAGGAAATCTTACGAAAGTACGAGGACTATGGAACCGTCGAAACCAACTGGGTATGGTTTAATAGTAACGACCATCTTTACCATCCTACTGGTGGTCTCGTTCAGAATTTTACATCTCGCGCTAAGTTCGGGGACAGGGTATGGATGACCCACCGATCGAGAAGTGCGTCCAGTGGTCAAGAAGAACCTGAGTGGTTCAACCTCTGGGCACCGAAACAGATTGCAAATACAAAGTTTGGTGTTACTAACTTCAATATTCATAAGATCTTTACGAGTGGTCCTACAATCAACCTCTCATTTGTAGGGAGACCAGATGATCCTGAGATCCTAAACAACCACTACCAGATTCAATCTCGTGAGTTCTGGGAGAAGATTAAGATGACCAGAGGTGCTTTAAATAATTGGTACGCAGCCAATGCAAGAGGTTGGCACACCTTCTATTCACTTGACGTAGGTGATATAACTGACACAACACTCGCAGAACAAAACAAGGAGATTAGATTATGACCATCGGTATGAACAACCTGGGACGGAATGGAAGGATTGGTAATCAGATGTTCCAGTATGCCGCGATGGTCGGTATTGCAAAGAACCGTGGATATGATTTCGTCATCCCTGAGGACACAGAACTGAGTAACTGTTTTGAGATGTTACATTGTGGTGGTAGGTTCGGACTGATCGATGGTGATGAGGTAGAACTTCATGACTCTCATGAGTTCTGTCAGGAACTATATGACCATTGTCCCAATCACGTACATCTCAATGGATACTTTCAGAGTGACAAGTATTTTAGAGATGCATGGAGACAATTGAAGTGGGACTTCCGATTCAAAGATCCTGTAATCAATGCAGTTGATTACAAGTGGGGTGATATCCTGAGTGAGGATCCTGTCTCTATTTGTGTGAGAGAATACAATAATCACTTTGACTATCCTGGTGCATCAAACAATCACCGCAATCTTCCTTGGGAATACTGGGGGAAAGCAATTGAGATGATGGGTAAGGATAGACCCTATATCATTTGTTCTAACAATCTTGAGTTGTGTAAGGAACAGGATGTATTCAAGGGTGATAACTTCTACTTCAATGACATTACTGTCGATGTAGATAAGTCACACTTTGATATGTGTCTCTTGTCTAAGTGTTCTGACCATATCATTTCGAACTCCACGTTCTCATGGTGGGCTGCATATCTGTCACAGAATAAAGAAAAACGTGTCATTGCTCCCGATCCATGGTATGGTAGTGGTCTACAACATATCAGTACACAGGACTTGATCCCTGAGTCATGGGAGGTAATAAAATCATGATTGAAATTGCAGTGAACGTAGGATCACCTGGTCTTGCAAATAGAATTAAAACATATGTGTCGATTTTGACCACATACAAACAGGCTTTGACTGTTAAAGACGCAGACGCTTATATCTTCGACAGTATTGACCTGGCTACTGACGAACAAGTCAGAACATATCCTGGTTACGATCACTGGAGATTTGATTTCTCAGATTACGAGAGACAACATTGTGAGGAGTACAAATATATTGATCTTCTTTATGAGAAGACACCAGAGTATTTCATTAACAAATTTAAGAAAGCATTTTCCTATCTGAAGATCAACCAAGACATCGTTGATTATGTTGATGACTTCACCAAAGACTGGGGTCCTACTATCGGACTACATATTAGGTCCTGGTATTGTGATCGACACCGTTGGCATGATAATCAATTGTTCATCGATGCAATTGATAGACTCGATGAAAGTCAGAAGATCTTCCTGTGTGGTGATAACAAAGATGTATTGAAACAGATTGAAGATGAGTTTGGTGATCGTATCATCACTCACACTCAAGACAGGTTTAATCATCCACACCTTGCAGAGTCTGGTCACAATCATTCAACACAAGCCAACGTCGATGCGATGATTGACTTGATGTTGTTGTCACGTTGTGATACTATTGTAGGGACGTATGCATCAACTTTTGCTGAAGTTGCATGGTGGTTGGGTGACTGTAAATCGAGAGTCATTATTCCTGAACCACCGAACGTAGAGGAATCTTTTAAGAATAGGATTTTTGAAAAACTATGAGAACATCACTTGTAACAGGTGGAGCTGGATTTATTGGAAGTCACCTGGTTGATAAACTCCTTGACATTGGTCATAGAGTTATTGTACTTGACAATGAATCTTCTGATGGTCATGATGATTATCACTGGAACAAACATGCTGAGAACTATCCTGTAGACATCAGGAACTTTCATCAGATCGTTGATAAATTCAAGGGTGTTGACTATGTGTACCACCTTGCTGCAAAGGCAAGTGTTCAAGCATCAGTAGACAATCCTATTCCCACCATGGAAACTCAGGTGATGGGAACTGTGAATGTTCTTGAAGCCGCAAGAGCGAATGGTGTAGAGAAGTTTGTGTACTCTTCTACGTCTGCAGCATATGGTAATAAGAATCCGATTCCTAACAAGGAAGTGATGAGAGAAGATCCTCTCAATGCATATGCAATTGGTAAGTTGTGTGGTGAACAGATGGTCAAGGCATACCATGGTCTCTATGGTATGAAGACTGTTGCATTCCGATACACCAATGTCTATGGTGAGAGAGCACGTCACGTAGGACACTATGCTCCTGCCGTGAGTAAGTTCTTGAAGATGAGGAGAGAGGGTCAACCTCTGACAATCTATGGTGATGGTGAACAACGTCGTGACTTTATTCACGTATCAGATGTTGTCGATGTCAATGCACTGATTAGTTTTCAAGAACTTGATAACTGGGGTGAGGTATATAATATCGGGTTCGGAGAGAACTGGAGTATTAAAGAGATTGCCAATGCGATTGATGACAATCAAGTCTTCCTATCTGGTAGACCTGGTGAGATGAGAGAGACTCTTGCTGACATCCGTAAGGCAAAGACTGAATTGACTTGGAAACCAAAAGTAAATATCCTGGATTGGATTAGAACTCAACTATGATCGATCTCAAAGAAGCAACATTCATTATCCCCATCAGAATTGAATCGTCTGATAGGTTACGGAATGTGGTGACGACTGTCGCATTCCTTCTCGAAAATTTTGATACCAATATCATCATCAAGGAAGTTGATTCTGAGTCTGTCTTCCAGAAGGAAGCCGTTCCTATCTTGAAAGAGATACTTGACGTTCCTATTGACATTAAAGGTATCTTTGTTCAAAGTCACGAACCACTGTTTCATAGACAAAAAGTTCTGAACGAGATGATCATGGAAACAACCACCAAGATCGTAGTCAACTATGACTGTGATGTAATCCTTCCAGTTCAATCATATGTCAGAGCCTATGAAGGTATCATGAATGGTACTTTTGATGTGGTCTATCCATATGGTCAGGGCAGGTATCAATATCAGGTTAAACCATCTGATGATGTTGTGTCTGACTTTCTTGAATCAAATGACTATGCAATCCTCAAGTCTAATGCAAGAGTCCATGACTCTGACTTTGGGTGGGTTCAGTTCTTCGATAGAGATACCTATATCAAAGGTGGTATGGAAAATGAGAACTTCAAAGCATATGCTCCAGAGGACAAAGAAAGGTATTATAGATATACTACACTTGGTTATAAAGTAGGAAGGATAACTGATTACATTTATCACCTTGAACATTCTCGTGGAGAGAACTCCTGGTTCACCAATCCCCACATGACATCTAATAATAATGAGTGGGAGAAAATTCAGAGAATGAATAAAGAACAACTTATCGAATATTATTCGGGACAAAGCTATTTGAGGAAATACAATGAGGGTTCTTAACCTTGGTTCGAGTGGACAGATCGGTGCATATCTGACTGAGTATCTGACACGTAAAGGACACGAAGTCGTTGAATTTGATATTGCCAAACATCATGGTCATGACTTGACAAAAATTCCCAACCATAATCTTGAACGTGAGGTAAAGAGAGCAGACTTTGTTTTCTTCCTCGCGTTTGATGTTGGTGGATCACGTTACCTGAAGAAGTATCAGCACACATTCAAGTTCCTTGATAACAATGCAAGGATGATGGTGAATGTCTTTGGTCTCCTGGAGAGATACAATAAGAGATTTGTGTTTGCTTCGTCACAGATGAGTAACATGTCTCACTCACCTTATGGTGCTGCAAAGAAGATGGGTGAACTTTACACCAAGTCTCTGAAAGGTTTGACTGTCAAGTTCTGGAATGTCTATGGTATCGAGAAAGACCATGACAAGTCACATGTGATTACGGATTTCATCCGTAAAGGATTTGAAGAAACTGAATTTGATATGATGACTGACGGTACAGAAGAACGTCAGTTCTTGTATGCTGAGGACTGTTGTGAAGCCCTTGAGACAATCATGGAGAACTACACAGACTTCAAACCTGAAGACCCACTTCACATCACATCATTCCACTCTAATACTATTAGAGAGATTGCCAATATCGTTCAGGGTTGTTTTGGATTGATTGGTAGACACGATGTAAAGATCAACTCTGGACTTGCTAAAGATAGTGTTCAGATGGATAAACGGAATACTGCAGACACTTACATTCTTGACTGGTGGGTTCCTAAGACTACAATTGATGTAGGCATCAGAAAAATATTTGATGAAATGAAAAATGATTGGATTTGATTATCTTGGTAAGGCTGGACAATTAGGAAATCAAATGTTCCAGTATGCTGCGACCAAAGGTATCGCAGCACATCATGGATACGAGATGTGTATTCCTGACCACGATGAAGTATTTCATGATGGAATCGGTAACTTCCTCAGGATTGAACTGGATAAACCCTTTACAATCCCCTCAAGACGAGGTATAGTAGGTAGGTCGGTCGTTCAGGAACAAGGGTTCCACTTCAACGAAGACCTGTTTGAAAACTGTCCAGACAATGTAAGTCTGTATGGTTTCTTTCAGACGGAGAAATACTTCAAACACATTGAAGATGAAATCCGTCAGGACTTCAAGTTCAACTCTAAAATTCAAGGAGAGTGTGAACCTATCGTTGAAGAGGTGTTCGATCAAAGTCCCATTGCTTTACACATTCGTAGGGGAGACTTTTTGATCAACAGTGGTAATCACCACAACCTTTCTCTTGAATGGTACGAGAAAGCCTTGAGTAAGTTTGACCCAGACAGGGAAGTAATTTTATTCACTGATGACCCATTCTGGGCTTCTGCTCAAGAACTATTCAAACCAGATAGATTCCTTCTGTCTGATGGTAACAGTTCCTATCATGATCTGTACCTCATGACACAGTGTAGTGATTTTATCATTGCCAACTCTACATTCTCATGGTGGGGTGCATGGTTGGCAAACTATGGTAGAGTCATTGCTCCTTCCAAATGGTTTGGACCAAACAATGCTCACTTAGACACGAAAGATTTGTACCCTGACCATTGGGAAATACTGTAATGGATAAAAACAAAGCCGTATATAAACTTCAAGGTCTTCCAAAGATCTATTGTATCAATCTCGATGGACAACCAGAGAGATGGGAGTACATGGAGAACCAGTTCAAGTATTGGGAGATCACAAACTATACCCGTGTGTCCGCTTACGATGGTCGAGACGACGATCTGGGACACATTCTGAAGGGTAGGTACCCTGACATGTGTTCACCTGGTGAGATCGGTTGTGTGACCTCTCACCTTAAGGCTATCAAAGAGTTCTATGATAGTGGTGAACCATACGCAATCATGATGGAAGATGATTGTGAACTTGATCTGGTCAGGTTTTGGAACTTTACATGGAAGGATTTCTTTGGTAGAATTCCATATGATTGGGACGTAACTCAGATCTCAATCATCTGTACTGGTGATATCAACATCAAGATTCATAAACGTTTCGTGAATGAATTCTCTACTGCATGTTATATTATTACCCGTCATCACGCAGAGAAACTTATCCGTCTTCACTGTCGTGGTGATCTGTATAAACTTGATAATGACGTGAGACCAAGACCTGTTGCAGATGATCTTATCTACAACTCTGGTAATACTTACGCCATTCCCCTTTTGTTATACAAGACCGATCTAGGCTCCAGTATTCATCAAGACCATGTGGAGGTATTCCACAAGAGCAACTATCAGGCTCAGTTTAACTTCTGGTCACAGGCTGGAGCTCAGATGGATATCACTGAGTTAATGGACTTTAATCCATACCTGGGACGGGTATCCGATCCATCCCAGGGACAACCCGAACAAGAGGGTTGACAAAGTTCATAGGTATTATTACTATAAATACTTCACCTTTTGTCTTTCAGTAATTAAAGTAACACTTGGTAACACAAAACAGGGAATTGTCGATTCCCTTTACATCCGTGGGTCAAACTCCACGAGAAAAAACGAGGTAAAAACTAATGTTCAAATCTGTATTCGCAGCAACTGCTGCTCTGTCCATGTCCGCAGGAGCTGCTATTGCAGGGCCTTACGTTAATGTCGAGACCAACGCTGGTTGGACTGGCACTGACTACAATGGTGCAACCACCGACTTCCACGCAGGCTGGGAAGGTCCTATCGGTGAGTCCGCTTCCTACTACATCCAGGGTGGTGCTTCCTATATCGCTCCTGACAGTGGTGACAGCGATGTTGTTCCTTCAGGTAAGGCTGGTATCGGTCTGGCTGTGACCGAAGACCTGGGTGTCTACGGCGAGGTCTCCTTCATCGGCTCTGGCGATGACGATCTGGATCGTGGCTACGGTGCTAAGGTTGGCGTCAAGTACAGCTTCTGAGCTGTAGGTCGTAAAAGTAAATATTAAACATCACGATGTTGGGTCCCTGACGAGGGACCCCTTTTTTTATGAAAGAATATTTTAAAACAATCTTACTGAGTCCTGTGACTCACTTCAATGTGATGATCTTAGGATTCTTCCTCTTGGTGGGGTTACTCCATAATCATGCTCATCATTCCTTAGAGGTTGACCCCGATGGGTTCGTAAGAAGATGGTGCAAGGAGAACCCAGAGTTGTGTGTCAGTTATGGATCCGACACTTACTAGTTGACAAATGTGAAGAAAACATATATAATGTAACAATACTTCACACAGGAGAGATCCGTGACTGTTACTACAAATGAGTATGGCCAGCAAAATATGTTTGCTAAAGAGCCACAAATGTATGTTGACAAAACCGAAGCAGAACGTTATGGTTACGAGACCTACGCAGAACGTGCCGAAAAAATGAACGGTCGTTTTGCAATGATGGGTTTCGTTGCAGCAGTTGTATCCTATGCAGCTTCTGGTAGTGTGTTCTTCTTCGGAGCCTTTGGATTCTGATGGCTGAACTTATTACTTATTATGTGATTTCAGGTGCTCTTATCATTGGAGCTCCTGCAATTTTCTTTCTCATCGCCTTTATGCCTGCACTGCAGAACACTAAAGGTCGTATGGTAGGATACAAAGACCACAAAACCTATGGTGACTCATCCATCTACGAGAATACTCCAGGTGATGAAACCAAGTTTTATCTCACACTAAACAGTTGACAATGACCGCATCTATCTTTACAATATCGAGTATCGCCTTCTTTGTTTTGTTGGCGTACTCTGTAGAACAATTATCCGAAACTTATTAATCAATGGACTATAATATCACAATCCAAACTCCTGATGGTACAGAGACCACCTTCGAGTGTGCTGATGACCAGTACATCCTTGAGGCGGCTGAGGAGGCAGGTGTAGACCTTCCTTACTCCTGTAAGGCTGGTGCATGTTCTGCATGTGCTGGTAAGATCGTCAGTGGAACTGTGGACAATGAGGAACAATCCTTCCTGGATGATGATCAACTTGAAGAGGGATACATTCTGACCTGTGTTGCATATCCAACCAGTGATTGTGTGATTCTTTCCGAACAGGAAGAAAACCTTTGAAGTAAGTAAAGATTATTATGCCAGATCCAGATGCATTGTGGAAGGATATCCAGAGACTCGATGATTTATATGAAGAGTTACTCTGGGATCCTGACGATGAGTTACAATTCACCCATGATGGTGAAAAAATTATCATTACAAACAAAACACAAGAGGAAAAACAATGAACGAAAAAGCAGAAAGAATTAATGGTTGGGCAGCAATGATCGGAGTGATCGCTGCAATGGGTAGTTACGCAACTACAGGTCAAATCATCCCAGGCATCTGGTGAACGATATGTTACTCATAGCAACATCTCTCATAGGAGGGTTTATCTTTGCAGCCCTATTGAGTGAGGATGTTTCTGATGATGATGACAACGGACCAGACTCAGGTTTAATGCAACCAGTTTATCAAGGGGTCCAATAGGACCCTTTTTTTTCTAAATAAATTTACTTGCTTGTGACCAATGCCCGAAGAAGTAAAGACCGAAGTTAAAAAGGAGGAAACAAAGAAGAAAGGTCCTCTTGAAAAACTGAAGGAAAAGGCAGAAGACTCTGAAGAACAACTTGCTATTGTTTCTACCTTCGTAAGACTTGGTATCCTTATCTGGTCTGGTGGTATTTTGACTTTGAACTATGTGACGATTCCTGGTTTCCCACAAGGTAAGATCGATCCAACTTTTATCGCATCTGTCTTTACAGGCGTTTTGGCAACCTTCGGCGTTCAGACTGCTAAGAATAAGAACGGTGGTACTAACGGTAATGGTGCATCGGGTGGTATCAGTAAATCCGACTTGGAGAAACTGATCGAAAAAGCAAGTCAAACTGCTCCTGCTCAAACGATTAGGATTGAACAAGCACCACTCCAAATCGGAAACCAAGGACCTGCCAAGTCTGATGATTCTTACAAGATGTGATGTCATGAATATTAAGTGGGCGACATTGACTGTAGGAGCAATATTTGGATTTGCTCATATTGGTATTCTTGGGCATCTTCTTAATAGACCTCAATATCCTATTGTCAATTTTCCAGATGGTGATTACTCTTCGTTTAATATAAAATCTGGTAGAAATGGTTACAGTTTTGAATATAAAGCAAACGATCCTAAAGTATTGGAGTCTAATAGATCTTTAGATCTTGATAAGACAAAGAAGGGATTGTTTGGTGGTACAGATGAAAGGAGAGTTGAGTATCGTTCTGACCAATATACCATGGACGGAACTCGTAATATAGGAGGTAGTGTCTCAGACACCGAGGGAAAGTCCTTTGTACAAAGCGCAGAGTGTATCGCGGCGGACGCTGGAGCACGAAGTCAAGGTGCAATGGCAGGTAGTGCTATAGCTGCTGGTGTTGGTGTTCCTGCAGCAATGAGTATCCCTTATATTGGATGGTTAGCAAGTGGTTGGGTACTTCTCCTTGGTCAGAATATTGGATCGGAAATGGGTTCTCAAGTTGGATCAGTATTTAATGACTGTTAATAAATAGTAACGTAGTAGAGATATAGTTTCCGATGTATCGGGAACCACATTTACAAAAGAAGTCAGATGAGTGTGCTGTTCTGTGGAGGGAGTGGCACACTTTGTGGCGAAAAAAGCAATAAATGCCCCAGATGCAAGAGCGGAATGGGGTCAATGTGTGACGGAATTTGGTGAAATGGTAAGTCAGGAAGTCAAAACAAATCCTCGTTACACTTCAATCAGGAAGGTATAGATAGTGTAGTTACATAAACTAGTATGAAGTTCTTATTCGCACTTCTTGCTACATTATTCTTCAGTGCTCCTGCGTGGGCAGTAGATGTACAGATGGGATATGAAGGAAACCTTGTATTCGAACCTTCAGAAGTCACCATCTCCGCTGGAGAATCAGTCCACTTTATCAACAACATGCTTCCTCCTCATAACGTGATCGTGGAGGATCATCCAGAGTTAGGTCATGAAGCCCTGGCAATGTTACCAGGTGAAGACTTTACTGTTGAATTCTCAGAGTCAGGTGACTATACTTACTGGTGTGGACCCCACAAGGGTGCAGGCATGATCGCAACAGTTCACGTCGAATGAACAAAGACCAAAAAAGAGAATTCTACAAGTCTTTGAGAGAACGCATCAAACAACTTAGAATGGAGCATCTCTTCGAAGAACCTTGTCCTCTTTATGAGCCAGAATGGGAAGAAGACTACTGTTGGGATTGTCGATTAACCTACGATCACGACGAAGATGACGAAACTTAAGTTACAGGAAGCAATGGAGATGATCAAATGAGAGTAGGTCTAATTGGTCTCGGACGTATGGGTGAGGGTATGTCTCGCCGTATGATGAAGAGTGGTATTGAAGTCTGGGGTTATCGTCGTAACCACGATAAAGCTCAAGAGGCTTTCGAAAAAGGTTATGTCGATGGAGTAACCGTTGACATTGCATCCCTGTGTACCACCGTGAAGGAAAGGGGACCTGGAATTTTTATGATGGTAGTACCAGCAGAAACAGTGGAGGACACTCTCAATGAGCTTTTACGCTATTGTGGCGAGGGCGATATTATTATTGATCACGGCAATTCTAATTTTAAGGATTCCCGCAGGAGAGCACTCCGTCTTGAGAAACTTGGCATCCAATATATTGACTGTGGCACTAGTGGTGGTGTGTACGGTTTGGAGCGTGGATATTGTCTTATGGTTGGGGGTTCAAATACTGCAGTATCCATCTGCTCTCCTATCTTCAGGGCACTCGCACCAGGTATTGGATCTGCCCATCGCACTGATCCTCTGAGTCGTGAAACATCTGCAGAGCACGGATGGTTACATTGTGGTGGACCTGGTGCAGGACACTTCGTAAAAATGGTCCACAACGGAGTTGAGTATGGAATCATGCAAGCGTACGCCGAAGGCTTTAATATCCTGCATGAAGCTGATCTTGGGTCGTTTTACGTTAAGGAGGGCGATGCTGAGGTGGCTCCGATGGAGAATCCAGAAGATTATCAGTACGATATTGACGTTGCTGAAGTCGCTGAGTTATGGCGTCGTGGTTCTGTTGTTGGTAGTTGGTTACTTGATCTTACCGCTGATGTACTACGGAGCGATCGAGAGCTTAGCAAGTTCGATGGTGGAGTATCAGACAGTGGTGAGGGTCGTTGGACTGTCCACGCTGCTGTGGATCTTGGCGTACCCGCTCCTGTTATCACTACGGCACTGTACGAACGATTCGGTTCAAGAAAGCTTGGACGATTCGCAAACAGAGTCTTGAACGGAATGAGAGCAATGTTCGGAGGACACGATGTTCGGTAATGCAATTGCGATCTTATGCATACCCTTTGTACTATCCACAATTTATTTCGGGATACGAAAGGGTGAGAATAACTACTACGAAACGGACAAGTACAATGGAAACGGAACCGCTCACTAGACGCATCGTCATCTTCGGTGCAACTGGTGACCTTTGTAAAAGAAAACTTATTCCCGCACTCTTTGAGTTGTGGAAGAAACAACTTCTTCCAGAGAATATACTAATTGTTGGTGCATCCCGTAGAGATTACTCTAAAGAATCTTGGTTAGAACATCTTGGTAGTTATCCAGAAGCATTTTGTCATTGGTTAGATTTCAGATGTTGTGATTTAGATAATCAAGATAGTTTACAAATTCTCCACGATGAGAGTGTAGACACAACGTATTTCTTATCTGTACCACCAGAACGCTATGAGAATGCTATCATCAATCTCAAAGAAGCAGGATTCCTTGACGACCCCGATCACTCTAGGGTGGTTATCGAGAAACCCTTTGGGTACGATCTTAAATCTGCTGATCATCTACAGTCTGTGGTTCAGCGACATCTACGCGAAAAACAAGTATATCGCATTGACCATTATCTTGGTAAAGATACTGTCAACAATATTCTTGCTACAAGGTTTGGCAATATACTTCTTGAACCACTTTGGAACAGGGAGTATATAGATGAAGTTCAAATATTTGCAACTGAAACTATTGGTTGTGAGGGTCGGTCTCAATACTATGAAGGTGCTGGTGTAGTACGTGACATGTTACAGAACCATATGTTACAGGTTCTGGCATTGATTACGATGGAAGCACCATGTCGTATGAATGCAACTGAGATTCGTAGAGAAAAGACAAAGGTGTTGTCTGCAACAAGACTTGGTGACAAGTATGTTGCAGGTCAGTATGAAGGATATAAAGATGAGGAAGGTGTAAATCCAAAGAGTGTGACTCCAACCTTTGTTGCAGGTGACATCTATATCGACAACTGGAGATGGAAGGGAGTTCCTTTCTACTTCATGAGTGGTAAGAAGATGCCTTATCAGTGTGTTGAGGTTGTTGTCAAACTGAAGGCACCTCCTGTTGGATTGTTTGAAGGTGAGACACCAGGTCGTATTGTGATGAGACTTCAACCTCATGCACACCTTGATATTCAGATTGATGTGAAGTCTCCTGGTCTTGGTGAACAGGTTGAACTTGCAACTCTGTCTCACAGGTATCCAGACTGGTTGGGTGTCGATGGTTACGAAAAACTTTTATATGATGCTCTAAATGGTGATCAATCACACTTCATTCATTCTGAAGAAGTGTTAGAATCCTGGAGAATTGTGGATGATCTACTTTGTACTGGTGACAAATGTAGAGTCAGAACTAACCCTTACATCTATCGCGAGGGTATCTGGGGACCATCCCACAAAGTAAACTTTATTACTAACTGGGATTATCCAGCATGAAGATGCGATTTCCACATGACGACGAACCAGAAGATCCGTCAGCAAACGATTGCAATTACAACTTTCCACAGGTGTTGTTTGCTTTTTGTTTAGGGTTTACCTGTATGTTCATCTTGTCTGTGGATGAGATTCAAAAATTTAAAGGTTGTCCTTTCCCCGAGTACTTCGATGAACCACGTTCAACTGTTCGTTAGACACTGGATGGAATCAGGTCCCGCCCTTGCATTCCTAGCATATCTTTTAGTGGTCGTACCTATCGTTGGTATGGACCTAGTTCATAAATATGGGTGGGAACATTGGGAGCCCTTTGACAAATGAAACCCATGATATTAGTAGCTTGTTTCTTACCGCTAGTAATAATCTGGGTGGTCATGAAATTAAGTCTGTGGATCTTTGCAGTCAACGACGAGAAGAATTATGTCAAAGCAGAATCCAGAAAACCCCATGGACCCTACGTGGCAAATCCATATGAGGACGTTGACGAAGAGGATGAAGAGTATGGAGATCTCACAGACTATCGATGACGCCCTCTACCAATACTATACGGTAGAAAGAAATCAAAAGGTACCTAACTGGAGGTACATCAAAGATCAAGATTGGTGGATTGAGTATCTTATCCACTTAGGTATTGACCCAAGAAATCCATGAACCTTGTTCTGAGACCACTGAGTGATGTTAATGATGTCACTTGGAGTATTGTTATCTCCTTACTCATACTTCTTGTTGGAGTAAGTTACTACATATATACAATTATGATATATGCTTTCAAGGAGTTGGAGGATGCCAGATCAAATCAATCAGAAAGACGCAGATCAGGATCAACTGATAGCACTCTTGACACACAGGATTGATGATGCTGAAAAGATGACGGAAGAACTCCGTGATCGTGTTCGTAAACTTGAAAGATGGGTATGGGGTGCAGGTGCTATCATCACTGCCCTTATAACTATTGTTGGACTAATAGAAGCAGTAGATTCAAAGGAGATGAATTATGGGAGCAATGACACCACCCAGCAGGAAATCGTGTTACACATTCCGAGTGACAGAAATTAATCGTGTCCTTGATGGAGATACGATAGATGTAACAATAGATCTCGGCTTTGATTTATACAAGAAAGAAAGAGTTAGAGTTGCAGGCGTTGATACGCCAGAGAAAAGGACTAGAGACCTCGAAGAAAAGGAGTTAGGTTATGACGCAACCAACTGGCTCAAAGAAAAACTCGAAGGTGCTATTTCTGGTGACGATGACCTTGTTATCCGTACTGAACTTGTTGGCGGCGTTGGGAAATATGGGCGTCTTCTTGGCTGGTTATACATTGGGGATGCAGAGTTGTCCCTTAACGAGCAAATGATTGAAGAAGGATATGCATGGGCATATGATGGTGGCACTAAGCAAAAAGATTTTGAAGAGTTGAGAGAAATTCGTAGAGCTAAGGGAACTTTAATATGACTCCTATCTTTGTATTTGGTTTTACAATATTACTCACTATTGTGATGGAAATGACATGGCCTGTACGTATTAGAAAGTAATTCTTATAGATAGAGAAGAACTTTTTAAGGGTGCAAGAAAATGCAGAAGGTCATTAACGGGATCGCACTATTTTCAGGACTTGTTTCAGTCTCTATTGTCGTAGGTGGAACCTGGGTTTACCTTGAGAAAGATAACATCATCAACAATGCAAAGTCTCAACTCGTTAAAGGTGTAACTGCTGCAGTTTCAGAAGCTCTTCCTGGTATGTTGGATGCTGCAATGCCTGAACTCCCTGGAGCAACTGGTGGTGCAATTCCTGGTGGTGGTTCTGCTACTCCTTCGCTACCGTTCTAATGTTGTTACTTTTACTATTCTTTGTTGCAACACCAACCTTTGCATTGACTGAAGATCCTTTAGTTGATCAACCATGTCCCACTACGTTAAGTGGTATTACTGTTACAGGTGAGTTAGATGGAAATCAAACCGATACGGATCGATCCGATCAGGATACAAATAAACTCATCGTACAGTGTACCACCTGTAGTATCGGGTATTAGAGCTCCTGTCACTGTAGATATTGGTGTTCCGATTGTACAGGTTCCTGGTTGTGTTGAGGCTCGTAACTCAACATCATCGACTTTACCTGGTGATGACCCGAAAGGTAATTTTACAATTTGTGATTCTAACGTTCCTAGTTACAATCCTCTTCAGTTTGAACCTAACCAGATGATCTTTACGGAACCTGCAGATGTTCCTAAGGTTCCGAATCAACCAACACCACCTGTACCAGAGACACCAGAGATACCACCAACTCCCCCTGTAACTGCTGTTGTAGAGGAGGAGAAAGAAGTTGAAACTCAACCAGAGACACCATGGGTAGAAGAATATCTTCCACCTATTAGTGCAGTCACAACCACTGCATCAATTGCTGTGGTTGCAACTACCTCTGCACTGTTGGCAAAACCATTTGCTGATCTGTTATTGAGGTTGATCAAACCTACGATTAAAAAAATAATTACCAAGCTCAATAAGATGCTTGGTAAGAAAGTTAAGGTTGAGTCCTTAAGGGAGCGCCGAGGTCAGCAGAGTTCGAGGAATAAGGCTGTTCGGGTTGTGAAGGGGAGGGAATAGTATGTCTGTGTGGAGGGATGACACCGCCAGGGTTAGTAACAATCACATCCGCGCACACTTTATGATATGGAGATTGGGGGTGGAAATAGATACCCTGTTTCTTCAACTCGCCACAATTCTTGAGTCTGGCGATCTCAAAGTCTAATCTTTTATTAGCAGTCAGCTGTTGTTGTAACGCAATCTGAGTTGCTGCTGCTTCTTTACACTGGTCTTGGAGTTTCTTATCTAATGGATGAGAGAAGGTGGCTGAGAAACCGACAGACAGGTTTGTATTATTCTTTTGACCTGTCCTAGTAGGCATGTAGTATAAAATGCTTCCAGGGTTTCTTAAGTTACCATCATCATCCGTACTCATATCATATACAGGTTCATCATAGAACGACTCAAACGGATGTTGTTGAGATAATGAACCCGTTACGAATGGTGTTATGTTAACAGTAGGTCCCTGACATTGAATTCCTCCTCCATACGTGTTAGTGATGTATGGTCCTTGGAGGACTTGGATAGCCTGATTAGTAACACTGCCTGAAGAATTAGCAACAGGAGCAGCTGTGGCGCTAACACCACCCACAGTTTCAGCCAATGACGAAGTTGGGAATAATACACTTAATAAAACTGCTCCTATTACTGGCTGAAAATGGAAGTTGTGTCGGTTACGCTTCTCACTTCCGTGGTGCGCTGGATGATCGTGTGATTGCTGAGCCCTGGTCCGTTGTAAGTCTCCGCGAACTGGAATGTTTCTCCAGGATTTGTTTGATAAAACTGTGGTGTGGAAGTTGCTCCAGTCCATGATGAGGTCACCCCGTCTATAGTAACATTTATAGAACCTGTCGTTGGAGATAAGGTTCCATTTGTAGAAACACCAGTTCCTGATGCAGAGTATTGATACCCTGTGTTATAGTCCATCGAATTGATGGTCTCGGTAATGGTACTTGTAGTTTCAGTGTGGCTCGTCATTGAGCCCTGAGTAAAATTAGGAACCACGGGTACACTATATGCTGGTTGTAGTAACCCGTGGACTATACCAAGAATCAATCCAAGACCGATTGCTTCTTGAAGTCTAGTCATCAATCGATGACCGTGATTTCACTTACGAATTGACCGACTGCAGTAGACCCAGCTCCGCCAGCTGTAATCGAAATAGCACCATCAGTACCAATTGTACCAGCAAGATTACCTGCAGTACCTGCAGTATAAGAAATCTGACTAGAGAAATTACTAACTTCACCAACAGTAGGAGCACTCGTGCTCAGAGCATCACCCTGTAAGAATGATGTACTGTAAGAGAATACATCTCCACTCGTAGCATCTAATTGGTTTGCTGTGATGGTACCAGGGGAATAAACTCCACTAGTAATACTTCCACTAGTCAACATCCCTGCAGTTGTACCATCAGAGGTGCCAACATTACTTCCTGACACGGAGTACTGATTACCCAGTCTAGTTGCAGTAGTTCTTGCAGAATCAACGGTCAGTTGAACTGAAGAGGACATACTATGAACAAGTCCACCAGCATTGGCTGCACTTGCGGTCATCAATACCATACCTAAAGTCAGAAAGACTTTTTTCATTGATCTAAACGTACACTACCAATATTTAGAATTCTATGAGTGTGTTACAATTCAAACATTTTATCTGTAGAGATTATAAAATTTGTAAATAGTTGAAATTGTATCACTCTGTAACAATCAATGACCGAAAAAGAAACATCTAACCTATCTATTGATAGGAAAGAGTGTTCTAAGTGTGGAGCAGTTTGGTTAAATGGACAACATATGTGGAGCACTGGTCGTATTGGAGATAACAAAGCCCTATCTAACCTCGTGTGTGGTTTGGCTAACTCTCCTGAATGTATAAATCCAGAACATAAGACAGGTCACATTTACGGAGAGAGTGACTCCTGGGAGAAGAGATCCAAGTTTATTGACAATTGGAATCCAAATGCCTAAGAATCAAGTGAACAAAGAAGAACTCAAAGTCAGAGTTCTTAAATTAAAGAATGATGTTTACAATGAATCATCAGATGTATGGCAAGGAGAGAAAGATCTTGCCAACAAGTATCTTAATAAGGTTTTAGATATCTTAGAAGAATATAGAATGTAAGTCAATAGTTGACAGATATCAAAATCATGAGTAGGATAGGCTTGTCGAGATTGATGAGAAGTGTTTAAGTACTTTAAGACTTCTAAAATAAATAATAAAAAGGTGTCTCTCATATTTTGAAAAAGAAATTATTATCTCCAGTAGAACTTAAAGAGTTACGTCTGCGACAGGAGGAGCAGAGGAGACTTCGTGCTGAGAGGGAGCAGGAGCAATTAAAGAAAAATAAAAAACTTATATCGCCAAAAGAATTAATTGATCCTAAACCTGTAGTTGAGGTAAAGGAAGAACCTATTGTTGAGGAACCAAAAGATCCTATTGAAGTTCTACGTGATAGGTTAGAAGAAATTGCTTCTACTATTAAAGAACCAAAGTATTATGATGAAGAACTTGAACAATTAGAAATCCTGATAGGAACTAAAGTTAATTCTGAGGATTATAATTTAGAACCAGTAAATCAAAAGATACGAGATCTTCGTGAATATATTTCAGAACTTCCAGAAGTTAAGTATTATGATACTGACTTAGAGAAACTTACTGAAAGAATAGATGAATTACAAGCATCTGGTTCTGAAATATTTCAGCAACATGGTGAGAGTCTTAAAGAGATTAAAAAAGTTACTCATCAAATAGTAAAAGACTTAGATACATTATCTAAAGTTAAGATACCAGAGGCATTTGACCCCACTGATATTCAGAATGATATTGCGGCAACTAAAGAAACATTTTATGAGAGAGTTGCCGAAATTAAAAAAGAAATTTCTCAGTTACCAGAAGTAAAGTATTACGATTCTGAACTCACAGAACTTCAAGAAAGAATTGAAGAAGTTAGAAATTTTATTCCAGAAATTCCTGAAGTCAGATATTATGAAAATGAATTAGAACTTCTTTCAAATAATATAGAAGAAATTCGTAGTGAAATACCGAAGGATAAAGAAACTTTTTATGAAAGAGTTGCCGAACTCAAGAAAGAACTTTCTGAACTACCAGAAGTCAAGTATTATGATGATGAACTGACCCAACTTCAAGAAAGAATAGAAACAGTTAGAGACTCTATTCCTGAGATACCAGAAATCAAATACTATGATGATGACCTAGAAAGTCTTCTTGGTCTGGTTGAAGAAGTACGTGTGAATGTATCTCAACTTCCAGAGGTCAAGTATTATGAGAATGAGATTTCTCAGTTAGAAGAATCAATCAAGAATGTAGAGGATAGAATACCAACTGTTCCTGAGGTCAGATATTATGAAGATGATATCAAAGAACTCAAAGAAGATATTGAGAATGTAAAAGGACAGATACCAGAGATACCTGAAATCAAATCTTATGATGAGGAAGTTGAGATTCTTTCCGAAGATATTGATAAGGTAAGAGATAGTCTTATTGATATCAAACTAGCAATCAAAGCAGTAGAAAAATCTGTTGAGGTTGTAGAAGATCGTGAGATACCTGAGGTATTTGATCCAACTGGTTTAGAAATTGAGATTGAGAAAGCTTTTAAGGAGATTGAGAAACTAAAAGAACAACCAGTATCTCTCAAGGAAGATGCTGATCCATTACTTCCTTTAGACCAGAAATTTGTAACCTTCGATGAGTTATCAAAACATTATCGAATATTCATCAATCGTATTCAACAACAACTTGCATCTCTTGGTGGCGGTGGTGAAGTCAACCTCCGTTATCTGGATGATATTGATAGGTCTTCCATTTCTGATGGTAAGGTCTTATCTTATGATGCTGCGACAAATAAGTTTAAGTTCATCAGTCCTGGTGCCGCATCATCTCTGTGGAATGAAGATGGTGCCGACATTTATAGAAACTCTAATGTTGGTATCAATAGTGCAGACCCACAGGTAGCACTTGATGTTGTTGGTGATGCTCGTATCACAGGCATTCTAACAGTCGGAACAGAAACCATTACGATTGACTCAACACAAAATCAAATTCAGATTGATGCTCCTGGTGGTAAGCAAATCATTATTGATGGTAATGATGAGAAGATTATCGTTGGGCATGGGTCTTCTACTATTACATTGGATGCTATTAATCAGCAGGCAATCGTAGGAACTGGTGATAGTGCTATAATCTTAAATGCGGCACAGAATACCATTAGTGTTGGTATTGGCATTACCCTCAATGCTAATACAAATCAAATTCTCATTGGTAATGATGTTATTGATGGTGACAGTGGAGACGCAAATTTTTCTGGTATTGTTACTGCACCTGCATTCACTGGTGAGTTTGTTTCTACTATTGATAAGACCTTAGAATATCAGTCAGGCACTCTATCCACCATCACAACATCAGAAGGCACCAAGACATTCTATTATGATGGAGCAGGTATTCTTACGAGCATCGTAGGCACTGGTGTTTATGTAAGTAAGGAATTTACTTATGATGGTGGTGGAAACTTGATTTCTGTAAATGTTTTATAGTATAATAAATAGTTGAAATTTTGTTTATATTGAGATGACTTTTGATCCCGTGATTCAAAGATACATGTCACATTTTTATGATGTGCATGGAAACCTTCATATTACGATTCGTCCAGACTTGACAAAGGCACTTGGTTGGGCAAATCCAAAAGAGAAAAATGATGAACCATACTTAGAAAGTTCTCAAGAAGTTTGTCTAGATATTAATTATTCTGGTGAGATTGGAGACTTTAATGCTGATTGTGACATTGTAATTACCACAAAAGCAAAAGCACAAAAAGTAGAAGATGAGTGATCCAACTTCTGAAATTTATATACAAACAGTAGTAACAGATAACACTAACAGTGATTATCCAAATTCTATTGTTTCAATTTACTGGAGATTGAATAGTGCATTGGGTTCAGTCAAAACTGAAAGAGAATATGTAACTAATTTTTCTCCAGTCTTTGATGAAAATTTTGTTTCATTTTCTTCTGTTACGGATGAAACTATGAAGACCTGGATTAAATCTGAACTTGGTACAAAGTACACAGATTTAGTATCTTTAACTGAACAGTGGGTTTCTGAATTCCAAGATAATGATACTGATAAAAATTATTACTTTTACAATACAACGGAAAACCAATGGCAGTTGCAGTAGTCGTAGCAGATAATATAAGATTAAACGATGCCGACGATGTTACAGTAGGTACTTGGGTTAGTCCTGGTGGTGGTGCTGGTGCAGTTACTGAACCTGACGTGTTCCTGCAAGGTGCTGCTGCTATTTCAAGAAAGATTTCTGCTGCTGGTAGAGGAATATATTATACGAATGGAACCACAATTGATATGACTGCAATTAATCGCAGGCATATGATGTTTAAAGTTATTATTACTAACCCAAATGCTATGCCAACAGTTGCTGCTGGTGGTCTTTATATTTGGATTGGTGATAATCAAACAAATAATTATAGAAATGTATATTTTGGAAGTGATGCCTATCCGATTAAAGGTGGTTGGGTAATCGTTCCATTTGCTCCTGGATCTTCTTGGGCTACAACAGCTGGATCACCTTCTGCTTTAACTGCTGTTGATAGTTTTGGTATCCAATCTGATGCTGCATTTTCAGCAACAGCAAAAGCAGAAAACGTTATTATTGATGCTATTGACGTTGGACTTGGACTTGATATTACTGGTGGAACTGGTGCAGATCCCGCTGCAAATTTTCAAGACCTGATTGATTTTGACCAAGGAACAACTGCAAACAGGTTTGGGTTTGTTACAGAAGACCAAAGTATTATTAGTGTATTTGGAAGAATTGGTATTGGTTTATCTGTAGCACCTACTTTAGACTCTTTATATCCAACAAGATTTGAAGATGATGGTAAAATTATTCTTTTCCCTGATGGATTATTTGAAGAGAGTTTTTCTGGTTTAGATATTCACACTGGAACAGGAAGTACTAGTACCAGTTCTAACATTAGAAACTGTACTTTTATTGGAGTTAGTACTGGTGGTGGATCAGTTGATACAAGACCCGATTTTATTTTAGAAGGTACGGTTGGTGTTGCCACGTTTTTCAATTGTGTGTTTGAAAGAGTTCATGATTTCAATGAAAAAGATTCTGGAAATTATGAAATTGAATCTTGCACATTTGAAGATATTGAAATTTATGAACATAGAGGTGGAACAATTACAAATACGAAGTTTGTTATTTCATCAAATAATTCTTCAAATATTGGAATGATGACCTCTTTTAGTGGAACAGGAAATATTTCTAATACTACTTTTGAGACACCTGGATCTAGTGGACATGCGATTGATATTAAAACTTCGGGAACTTATAGTTTTGTAGGAAATCAATTTACAAACTTTGGTGGAACAGGTGGTAGTAATACTGTAGAAAATAGTGGTGATTCTAATGCTGCTATTTTAAATAGTTCTGGTGGTCTTGTGACGATTAATGTTTCTGGTGGTGGAAATCAACCATCAGTAAGAAACACTGGAACGGGATCTACTACAATTGTAAATGCTAATGTGACCGTTAATATTCAGGGACTTCCAAATACTGTGGGAGCAGCAAACAGTACAGAGATTAGAGTTTTTGATAGGTCTCAAATAGATCCAGTATTGGGAATTACTACAACAGAGATTGCTGGTACTGAAAATCATGTAAGTGGAGACTTTACTTTTAGTGTTGGTGCTGGAACAACATTTGATATAAGAGTTTTAAATCTTGACTATATTCCGGCATTCCTTTCAAATCAGACAGCATCCACAGATCCAACCAATATTCCAGTTGACTTAAAATTGGATAGAGTTTATGATGATGATACTCCACCAACTGGAGAGTGACGTTTATAAATATAGATAAAGAAAAAAATCCTTAAGGTTTTTATAGAAGATGGCAAAAATTACAGATCCAGATAATCTAGCCTACGCGGATTATACATACGAAACTGCAATTGATCCTGATACTGCCGATGGTGGAAGTGCTGCACACCTTTTAGTTGACTTTGCACAAAGAAAGTTTGCACTAACGGCACCTCTTTATGGACAGACTGCAAGAGGTGGTGTTGGAACACTGGTAGGTTTTGCTAATACTGGTGGTGTTTCTGGTCAGGCATTGTATTCTAAGTTTAAAAATATTTGGAAGGAAGATCCTGAGGCAATTAGATTCCCCTTCCCAATGGAAGCTATCACGCCTGAGTCCTTCGAATTTATTAATAACTGGACTCCTGATGAAGAGACTTTAGATAGTAGGTCATCAACACCATTCATCACAAGAAAACTCATAAGAGATGCTGGTTGGGCAGAAAAGAATGCTGTAGGTAATATTAAGAGAAAGTATTTCGGTATTATTACTCTGGGTGGTATTTCCGTTAGTGGTCTTAATGTAAATGCAACTTTTCCAGGAGGTATCGCTACTGTATATTGTTCACAATTTGATCCTGGTATTACAACAAGTATTGATCTGTCATCAGTAAATGCTGATACAACACTGAATAGAATTATTTTTGATGATAATGCAGTTGACATGTATACGGGCAACCGTGTTATTGTTCAAGGATCCTCTGCATCTGTTGGACTTGGTGCAAATGTAACTCATAATGATGCATTCTTTATCTCATATGCAGATGGCGATGCTGCAGGACAACCACAACCAACTGGTGTGGCACACTCATTCTCACTTCATACCACAAGAGCTGATGCACTTGCTGGTATTAATAGTGTTTCACTGTCTGGTGGTACTAGTGGTGTCGTAACATTCAGAAACCAGTCTGATGGACCTAACTTTGTTATTGGTATTACTGAAGAGGGTGGTCAGGCAAACGAACCATTTATCTTCTATGCAACAAAGAATGATGATGGGACTAACGTTCTTTATGATTATACCGATTACTTTAAGATTTACTATAGAGAAGAAGGAAAGACTTATGCCGAACAGTCAATCGATCAGATTGGTGTTACCGTTCTGAACAACCAGGCATACAGAATTCCTCTACAAAGTATTCCTGATCCCAACATCGATACTTCTTTATATACTGACTCCCAAATTGTTGCAAGTTCTGATATTGCGGGTATTGGAGTTTCATTCTATCAAAGCCCTCAGACAATTAATGTTGGTACTGGATCATCAACATATAATGTTTATGTCAATGCAAATGGACAACCACTGAAAGCAGTTTATGCTAAGATTCAGTATCTGTTGAGAAATGGAGGTGCAGGAGATACATCACCTAAAGTTAATGCAACTCCTGCAAGTGGTATTAACACCTCAATCAACTCTCTGAGTTCGATTGGATTTGGTACTGATACTGGTGCTACGGATCAGTTCCTCAATGACTTCCGTTATGGTAAGATTGAAGAGCCACTTATTGAGTTCGTTGGTGTCGAACTTCTTGCCAAGAAGAGAGCAGATATCTTTGGTGAAACTGGTGGAGGAACAAATCATGGTGTTTACATTGCTAATGTAAATGCTTCTGACCTGAACTCTATTGCATACTTTGATAACTTTGGAAATAAAGTTATTGAACCATTCGTTGCCGATGCTACGATTACCTTCAATGCATTCTTGTCTGGTGATGGAGATGCTAGATTCTGGGTCTTCTATGATGAAGCAGACGATGGATCTGAAGTTCCAATTCCAGGACTATCCACATCAATTTCTAAGAGCACTGCTGCAACTGTTGGTGGTGGAAGTAATGGTATCAATGCCACATTAGATAGATTTGTGACTGGAGAGGGTGCAAGTGATAATCACCCATTTGTACAAGGACAAAAAGTTGTTGCCATTGGTACTGCTGTTGATGTTGGTGCTGGTTTTGCTTGTACGACATCATTCGATCCAACAGTTTTAGGTGCTGGTGGACAAGGAATTGCGACTGGAGTTTACTACCTTAATGTACAGAAGACCGCAGGTGTTGCACAAACCTATCGGGACATTACAGAATCTGGAACAAACAATCCTTCAAGTAGTGAAAATGTGATTGGTGTCGGTATTACTCAAACCTTTGCACTGCATAGTTCATATGCGGATGCAGTTTATGCTAATGTTGGTATTAGAACAGTTCAACTTACTGTGGATACAGAAACAGTTGGTGTCGTAACATTCAGACAATTGGATGTTAATTACTCTGAATCAAATGCAACTGTCATCCAATCATCCGATAAGCAAAGTGGTGGACAGATCTATTTTGACGGTGTAGATATCCCTGATAGTGGAACTTTCCAGATTACATATGACTATGACTCAAACTCTCAGAGAAATAGAATTCCTGGAAATGCCGATAATACTGGTGGAAACTTTGATCCTAGATTAAAAGTTGTTGCAGTTGGTTTACAGACAGGTCAGTTTGCACAAGCAACAGCAACGTTGACAAGAACCAAGTCACAGTCAATCACGGTTACAGGACCTCTTGAAAGGGTTTACTCTGATCCTGCTTGATGATAAAATAATTACTTCAAGATAATGTATAATGCCTAATCCATTTCAGGTTGCTGGTACTAATGATACATTTACTTTCAACGGTGCTATAAAAGAAATTGAAGTGGGAGCAGCAACTTCCACTTTCAATTGCCAGTATGTTTATTCGTTCTGGAAACAATGGACCTCAGAAGGTAATGCACAATATCTCCCTGCTTGGCGTCCTGTAGGTGGCGATCAATTGGGTGGTGGTAATAAAGTTGCTTTCTATGCATTCCTTGCAAATGGATGGAGAGTTCGTATCCCTACAGGATTATCGGACTTATTTGTTACTGGTGGTATTCTTGCTACAAATGAGTTAGATAACCCTTTTAGATTTGATGGGGTGTTGATTACACTTCAGCAACCTGTTTCTGTTCAGTTTGTTGATAACCCTAATGTTATTGAACTTGAAAAAGAAGTAGAGAGACTTGCAAATCAGCAAAACAATACAATTATTCCAAATCAGGTTTCGATTGCTGCAACAGCAGATAAGACTTATGAAAAACTTGTATCTGTTGGTAATACGGTAGATTCTATCTTAAGCAACACTGTTGGTATTAATAACGTTGTTGTAGATACTAATAACCGTGTAGTTTCTATTGCAGCCACTGCGAATGATATTAAGAAGAATACGAATCTTATTCCAGCACTTCTCTAAGAGACACTTGAAGAATTGTCTACTGACCCTTGACGGGTCTTTTTTTATGCGTTATATTAATCAGGTTCTCGATTCATCCCTTCTCAAATGGGGACTTGACGGGACCCCTAAAATAGGGTAACATAAATACATGGACAGGTCAGGACTTCCTGACCGACCGACTCCCCGTAAACCAAGACCTATAGGGAGTATAAACACGTCTTTCATATCCTCGCTAAGGGTGCGAGGAAATAGTAACTCCACCATTTCCCTGATGGTCTTACTTTTTGTTCATAACAATGGCACAAACTCTATCAAGACAACAATCACAATCCTCGTGGGACAATTTCTGCGAGTGGGTAACTTCTACCAATAACCGCCTCTATGTCGGTTGGTTCGGTGTACTGATGATTCCAACTCTGTTGGCAGCAACCATCTGTTTCGTCGTAGCTTTCGTCGCTGCTCCACCTGTGGACATCGATGGCATCCGTGAACCCGTCGCTGGTTCACTCATGTACGGTAACAACATCATCTCTGGTGCAGTTGTTCCCTCTTCCAACGCAATTGGACTCCACTTCTATCCCATCTGGGAAGCCGCATCGCTCGACGAGTGGCTGTATAACGGTGGTCCTTTCCAACTCGTAGTCTTCCACTTCCTCATTGGCATCTATGCATACATGGGTCGTGAGTGGGAACTCTCTTATCGTCTGGGTATGCGTCCTTGGATCTGTGTTGCTTATTCTGCACCTGTTGCAGCAGCATCCGCAGTCTTCCTGGTCTATCCTTTCGGTCAAGGTTCTTTCTCTGACGCAATGCCCCTGGGTATCTCTGGTACGTTTAACTACATGCTCGTGTTCCAGGCAGAACACAACATCCTGATGCACCCATTCCACATGTTGGGAGTCGCTGGTGTCTTCGGTGGTTCACTGTTCTCCGCAATGCACGGCTCACTGGTTACGTCCTCACTGGTTCGTGAAACCACTGAAACCGAGTCCCAGAACTATGGTTACAAGTTCGGTCAAGAAGAAGAGACCTACAACATCGTTGCAGCTCATGGCTACTTCGGTCGTCTGATCTTCCAATATGCATCCTTTAACAACAGCAGAAGTCTTCACTTCTTCCTGGCAGCATGGCCTGTTGTTGGCATCTGGTTCACTGCACTTGGTGTCTCCACCATGGCCTTTAATCTCAATGGATTCAACTTTAACCAGTCGATCATTGACGGTCAGGGTCGTGTCCTGAACACCTGGGCAGACGTACTCAACCGCGCTGGTCTCGGAATGGAAGTAATGCACGAGCGTAACGCTCACAACTTCCCACTCGACCTGGCAGCTGCTGAGTCAACTCCTGTTGCACTCACCGCACCTTCGGTTGGTTGATAACAACTGAGACTCCGTATAAAGAGGCTGAGATCATTCGTGATACTTGGCCTCAACTATACAGACCTTCTAAAAAAAGAATAATCAAGAAGGGGTCCAAGTGACCCCTTTTTTTATTGAGTACAAATACTCTTGACCCCTTCTGTAAAGAAGTGTAAACTAAATATTGAAAGAATTCTAAGAGGTTTTACTTTTGGCTTCATCTACACTTTCTATTCCTAAACAGGGAGGAGGTTGGTTCGATGTTCTCGATGACTGGCTTAAGCGTGATCGGTTTGTGTTTGTCGGTTGGTCTGGCATACTTCTATTTCCGACAGCTTATCTCGCTATTGGCGGGTGGCTTACAGGAACCACCTTCGTTACCAGTTGGTACACCCATGGCCTTGCGTCTTCATATCTGGAGGGGGCTAACTTTCTTACTGCAGCTGTATCTACTCCAGCTGATGCTATGGGACATTCTCTTCTACTGTTATGGGGTCCTGAAGCTCAGGGAGATTTCGTCCGCTGGGTCCAACTTGGGGGACTCTGGGCTTTTGTGGCTCTCCACGGTGCATTTGCCCTTATAGGGTTCATGCTTCGACAGTTTGAACTTGCACGTCTAATCGGTATCCGTCCGTACAATGCGATTGCTTTTTCAGGTCCTATTGCCGTATTCGTTAGTGTTTTTCTCATCTACCCACTTGGACAATCCAGTTGGTTCTTTGCGCCATCGTTTGGCGTTGCGGCGATCTTTAGATTCCTACTTTTCCTACAAGGTTTCCACAACTGGACACTCAACCCCTTTCACATGATGGGTGTTGCAGGTATCCTGGGTGGTGCATTGTTAAGTGCTATCCATGGTGTTACAGTGGAGAACACATTGTATCAAGATGGTGAACAAGCTAACACGTTTAAAGCGTTCGATTCAACACAAGAAGAAGAAACTTATTCCATGGTTACGGCAAACCGTTTCTGGTCTCAGATCTTTGGTATTGCTTTCAGCAATAAGCGTTGGCTTCACTTCTTTATGCTTTTCGTTCCTGTCATGGGACTTTGGACAAGTTCTATTGGTATCATCGGTCTCGCACTCAATCTTCGTGCTTATGATTTTGTGTCTCAGGAGATTAGAGCAGCAGAGGATCCAGAGTTTGAAACGTTCTATACGAAAAACATCCTCCTCAATGAAGGACTCCGTGCCTGGTTGGCTCCTGTAGACCAACCACACGAATCATTTGTATTCCCAGAAGAAGTGTTGCCAAGAGGCAACGCACTGTGATATAATATGGGGGTCTTCGGATCCCCTTTTTTTATACCATGAAACTCTGGATGCTTGGTAATCGTCTCACTACTGAGATGTATGAACGTGAAAGATTTATCGAAGAATCTGATAAATATGGTATAGATTTTTCGGTAGTTTTTGCTGATGAAATCGACTTGATCGTTTCCCGAGATGACCGCAAATCCATTCGATATCGTAATGATATTGTCAGTCTCCCTGACTGTTTACTTGCTCGTACTGGCTCTGGTACTGGCTATTTCAATCTCAGTGTTCTTAGACAATTTGAACGACTGAATGTAATGACAATGCCAAACTCTGCTTCTATTGAAGCATCGAAGGATAAGATGTATGCTAACCAGATTATGGCACAAGCAGGACTTCCTATCCCAAAGACGATGCTGACAAGATTTCCTTGTAAATCGGAAACTGTTGAGAAGCAAGTAGGATTCCCTTGTGTCCTAAAAGTGGTCACAGGATCTCATGGTGCTGGTGTTTTTCTTTGTGAAGATGCTAAACAGTTTGAGGATTTGTCAGAACTTATTTCTTCCCTTGAATCAAAATCTTCTATGATTGTTCAGGAGTATGTAAAAGAATCGGAAGGAAGAGACCTTCGGGTTATTGTTATTGGTGGTAGAGTTGTTGGGGCAATGCAACGCAAGTCTACTGATGGTTCATTTAAAGCCAATATTTCCCGTGGAGGTAAAGGGGAAACATACGATGTTGATGACGAATTGGAAATGCTTAGCATTCAAGTTGCAAAAGTTCTTGATCTTGATATTGCTGGCGTTGATTTACTATTTCACAGTGATGGATACCGAATCTGTGAAGCAAACTCATCCCCAGGATTCCAAGGATTTGAAGAAGCATTAGATATTAATGTTCCTCAAAAAGTTTTTGACTATGTTAAACTCAGATGTGGAGGGTGAATAAAACCACTTCCACAACTGTCACAGCACTCCTTCACAGGGGTGCTTTTTTATTGTATAATACTCTTAGTGTGGATTTATTATGAATAACTTTGAAGTATTCTTTTACTTCGTTTGCTTTGCTATTATTGCAGGAGGTGCCTTTGCATTGATGTGGTCTAATATCCGTGATATCAATAGAGTCATGGATCAACCTAAACCACGTCACCCCGAGGCACCAGTTCCTGGTGATGAGGTAATGTATGTTGATCTCTCTAAAGAAAGATTAGAGAACCTTTATAATCAAGACTGATGGAACTTATTCAACCTGATGATCCACAATACTTCTCACAGACTTCTGATGGTTTGTATGATCGACATCACTACAAAGTTGTAGGAAAGAATGGTGATAGTATTGTGGTTGACAATTGGCAAACTACTCATGAGATATGGTGGAATCGAAAGGTATTCCTTTCACATATCGAAGTCCTGGATATCAACAATCCACCACACAAGGCTCGTTCACAAAAAGGTTTTGGTTGACACCACCTCATGAAGAGTATATACTGGAGGGGATGACCCTCCTTTTTTAATATTAATATATAATATGACAAAAGATGAATCAAAGTCTTGGAGAGAGGACTACAAAAAGTATACTAATGACCCAAGAGATCTTAAAAGATTAGAGGAGGGTGCCGTTTCTTTGGCATCTTCTTGGCATCTTCAAGCCATGTATAATAAGTGGAAAAAGATCAAGGGTATTGAAGATCCTGAACCTCCAAACTGTCAGTCATCATTCAAAGAGTGGAACAAATCCACCAAGGATCAATGAAAGATCACAGTATATTCCCCCCGCTTATGAATCAAGTGGGGGGATTCCTAATCTCACTAATTACAATCTCGATTCCATTCCTGATACTATTATGAACAACTTCGCAGTTTATTCAAAGATTGGTTGTCCTTACTGTACTAAGGTTATTGGTGCATTACAACTTGCTGAGTTGAGATTTGTCGAGTATAAACTCGGTAGAGATTTCAACAAAGAAGGATTTTATGAGGAGTTTGGTAAGGGTGCAACCTTCCCACAAGTTCTTGTAGATGGTAAAAAACTTGGCGGATGCATGGAAACTGTTAAATATCTCAGAGAAAATAAACTTGTCTGATGAAGGACGAACTCTACGACGTTGTAGAAAAAACTATAGATTACGTATTCGAAGGTAGATACATGTTGAACATGTATGAATACCTGAAGAGTAGTAAGGTCTCTAGAACGGTCGTAGATGAGTTCCTGATGAGTTGTACTGCCACTGAGGTAAAGAACCTTGTACTGGACCTTGAGGGGTATCTAGAGGGTGGTAATGACGACATTCACAAACAATTACGTGAGGGTTATGGTCATCTTGGTAAACCAGAGGCAAGGAAAATAAAAAATTATCTCATGAAAATTATTGAGGATGCAGAAAGATACCGACATGACAAGAGACCAGGAAGAAAACCAAGACTCTCTAAATAATGACAATGAATCTCCGAAAATGAATCGGGGGTTTGAATTATTACTCAGAAATAAAAAGAGGAGGACACCACCAAAGACTTTTCAGATAAGGTTTGGAAAGATGGTCTCCTTCTTTCGAAGAGAGTTCCATTTTTTCTTAGACATTCAGTTTGACATAAGAAAAAAGGAGGGCTAAGATGTTAGCAGTCACACTTACACTATCTTCGATCATTTCAATCATGTTTCTTTTGGTTGGAGGGGTCATCGGATATCTTTTAAAGGAGTATGTAATCGAGAGGAACTCAACACTTATCCCAACACATCCAGAGATGTTTGATGAGAATGGAATGGTCATTCCAGACGACATCCTGGCAGTTAGATTCGAAAACAACCTTGAGGACTTTGATTCTGAGGATTGACACCCACAACTAAGTATATTACACTGATACCATGGCAACAAAATCTTTCACCGTGAAAACAAAATTACCACCCAACCCTTTCGTACATGAGATCTTTGAGTTGGTTTCTAAACAGAGATCCAAAGCAAAAAAGGTTGAGGTTCTGAAGGAACAACGGTGTGATGCAATCACCGCTCTTCTCATCTGGAATTTTGATGACTCTGTAGTTTCTCTCCTTCCGACAGGAGTAGTTCCATACGAGAAAAATGAAGTTCCTGTTGGTACCGACCATACATCCCTTCGTAAAGAGTGGAAGAATCTTTATCACTTCGTAAAAGGTGGTAATGATAGTCTGTCGAAGACCCGTAGAGAATCCATGTTTATTCAGATTCTTGAGGGTCTTCATCCCCATGAGGCTGACATCCTGTGTCTTGTAAAAGATAAAGCACTCACATCAAGATTTAAAATTTCAAAAGAAGTTGTTTCAGAAGCATTCCCCGACATTCAGTGGGGTGGTCGGTCTTGAGTAAAGATATTAAATTCATTCACCAGGATTGTGATCCCTCTCTAGCGGACGACAAGACTCTTCCTTATTCTGCATATCTGGTTGAGTATCTTCAGGATGGTATGACCAAGTTTGATATTGTATCTGCTGCAAAACAAGTTGATATCTTTGATCATTATTGGGATAATTATCGTCATGATTTCAAAAACATGACACAGACAGAGGGTAGAATCAATCCAAAACTTTGGGGTAATTCAGAAAAGAAAAAGAAATGAGTAAAGGATTTGATGTGAATTTTGAAGGGATTGATATGGACCCAGATATGGTTCAGTCAATTCTCAAAAAATATAAAAAAATTAAGAAGTATCAAAGGTCAAACATCTTCGAGGTCAAGACGATGGATGGTAAAGAGGACATCGTTTCTGAGATGATAAAGGAAGGTGAAGAATACGGTCCACTTGACTAAATACTTGTAATGGTCTATACTAGACCTACGTTCAACCCACTTCGGTGGGTCGCAAGTAAGTCGCGGAACGGAGCGTTAGCAATTAGAATGATTTATTACACTTACTACTCTTACGAACCCTTTGGGCGAGGCTACATTGGTAGCAGAAGATGTGAGTGTAATCCAGTGGAGGATGATTATTTTGGTTCCTATGGAGACAAAACATTTAATCCTTCTTGTAAAATCATTCTTACCGAACATGCTACGAGAGAAGATGCAGTTGAAGCAGAAGTAAAACTCCATGAGTTTTATAAAGTTGATACTAATTCTCACTTTGCTAATAGGGCAAAGCAAACATCTTCTTCATTTTCTTTCTGTTCACAGGGAGAACGAATTGGTGGAGGCAATCCCTGTTTTGGTAAAGTTCGTGTTACTGACGGTAAAAATGAACGAGTAGTTTATGAAGATGACATTCCTTCTGGGTGGTGGAAAGGTAGAAGTCGTAATCCAAAAGAATACGCTACTACTAAATCCATAACATGTACCAGAGGTAAAATGTATGATGACTTTCTAAAAGATGTAAGTAAAGATGAATCTATTTTATCTTTACCTATTAGAAAACTTGCAGAAATTTATCAAACATCTCATACTTCTATTCGTCGCTGGAAAAAATCAATCTAATCGTTCATCCCATGGTAGAATTATTACTCTACACAACGCTGGCATGTCAGGACGCTGATGCTATAATCTTTCGGATTAAAAAGCATGAGGGTCTGAAGCCAGAGTACAAGTTAGAGTTGGTAGAGACTATTAAAGATTCTGTACCACATTGTAATCACTACTGGGACGCAAACGACTAAAGGAACGGGCCTAAAAATCCAACTACTTTAGGAGTAAGACAAATGAACACCTTAAATCTCATCAAGAAGCAAATCGAGAAGGCATCTGCTCTTCACGATGCGCAAATTGCTAACACTGCATATCGTGGTGTTGAGTATACCTGCAAGCAGGATGGTGA